>JAEEGL010257635.1_pt1 | contig 17795 bp, 14 predicted proteins | sample 9134231 | NCBI WGS metagenome assembly JAEEGL01 (sample SAMN16246548, study PRJNA631951) | gut metagenome | biome: gut microbiome; feature: rumen; material: fiber-attached | host: Bos | place: Iran: Karaj | collected 2018-10 | reverse complement strand
GATAGTCCTTTCCGCTAGTGACAAAACTAGTGACATTTCTTTAACGGAAATACGCGGATTGTTTAGCATCATTTTGCTGATTTCCTTTTGTTTGTCAGTAAGTTGGACTGGTGACATTGCGGGAGACTTCTTTGGTGACACCACCAACATTTGTCATTTGCACAAAACTTTGTGCGTTCGATAGTCACCTGTATTGCTGCTTTCTTCAAATATCATTTCTTTTGTTAAATGATTCAAGCAACTTGCATTAAGATCTATAATATAGGACAAAAATTCTTCTACTATTACAAGTGTTTCCATTGTGTCAAACATTTTATAATAAGGTTCCGTCACGTACGACAATTCTTTAGCAGACAAATTATCGAAACTTTCGCGTTTGGATTCTATTTTTGTCCACCTTCTTTTAACCTGTTCTTTTGTATCTTTAACTGTCCTATCTATAATATCCAAGTCCTTTCTTATGTTGTTCCATCTATCTGCACTATATACATACTCATAAATGCGATGCTTTTGCCCATAGTGGATAATCGCAAATATCTTATTCTTCATTTCAAAGAAACTATAATATAACATCCTATACTTATTAACTTGAGATTCCCTCTCACGTTCCAAGTACATATTACGATAGTTGGCTTCAGCATCCTCAAAGCCTTTGGATTTCTCTAAAGGTGTAATAGCTTCAACAGCTTTCCAATAGTTTACAAAAGAAATTGCCGCATGTTGGAAGTCTTTTATCAATTCAAGATCTTGATTAACCTTGCCTTTTTCATTTATATCTTCACAATTGAAGGTGTCTCTTATTACACATACATGACTCTCAATTTTGTTTCTCACCTTGTCTTCTGGAGATATCCAAAATTGATAGATAGTAATTAAAGAACTTAGAACACCTACTATCATAGCAAAACTGATAGGGTGTTTTTTTATATATTCTTTTATTATGGCAAATTTTCCTCTTTCCTCTTTACATGAAGGAGTTCCTTGTTTTGCCACATACGGATTGATAAGTTTTAACTTATCTTTTTTTTTATACTTCTTTCTTGTCATTAAATCGAAATATGTTCTTTCTTGTTGTAATCAATCCAACGCCTCCGGCACGTCATCTGCATCTTCTGGCTCTGCCTCTTCCTTATTCAAGAATCCGAGGAACACACGCAGGAAAGCGGTCTCTTTGAAAAAGTAGTTGGGATTATCTTCCAACTTCTCCTCAATAAAGTCGAAGCCAAAGTTGGCGTACTGCTCCATTTTGTCCATCAACATATCAACAGCCTTGCGGGGCGTGATGTCACCTTTGTCCAGGGCAATGAAGTCGATGTCCGTCCTTGCTATAAGGGCTGCATACATATAACGCTGTAGGTCGGAATATTTGGTACGTCCAAGTCGTGCCTCTCTGCTGCCCCATTCGCAGATAGGCCAGCCAAAGTGTTTCCTCTTTGCCTTGTCCTCAACTAATGGCTTCGTTTGGTTATAGTACAGGCCTATGAAGAAAGCCAAGATGAACATTTCATATCCAGGGCCGAATATTTTACCGCGTACATCTTGATACTGGTTCACACCTTTGCCGTAATCGGTAAATGGAATGAGCACCGTGTCCTGATATTTCTTTTCCCATTCGGGGTCTCTTTTGCCCCATAAGTCAAATAATGATTCCATTTTTCTACTTCAGTTTTTCTACGATTGTACGAATGGTTGCCATATTATTTGCGTCGAAGCCTTTGGCTTTCTTGATGCGATACACTGGACATTCCAGTCCTTGTATATCATTCCTACGCACTTCTCCCTTGGTGATAAAGTCCTTGGTCACAATGATGCACTGCTTCTTCACATTGCTGATAACGTTATAGAACTCTCCTTCCTTGGAGTCGCCAAACGATGACGTGGCAGCATCGAATATCAGCGGGTAATCTTCTTCGCGTTTCTGCTGAGTGAAGTCTGAGATAGCAAAAAGCACCGATATATACATCACTGTCCGCTGAGAGCCGGAGGGCTTCTTGATTTCCGTTCCGTTCGAACTGAACAGATGTATCTCTGTTGAGTCATCTGCCGTCTGTACCAGTCTTATCTCGCCATGGAAGTCGTTGGCACTCAGATCCGATACATAATGATTGGCTCTTTCCTCCATCTCGGCAAGGAACCGTCGCAAGTTTTCTTTCTTGGCATTCTGGAAGGCACGGGCAATTTCTTCCAATGCACGATGCACGTCACGCAGTGTTTTCACTTTCGAACTGGCAGGATTCAGAGCATCCAGTTTTTCTTGCAATTCTTTCTGCTGTTCTATCTTCAGTTTCAGTTCCCCGTTCAGCTCCGTCAGTCTCACCTCAGCACGGTTTTTCTGCTCAAACAGTCCCTTGATGTCATTGTACTGACTTTCAAGCAACGATTCTGGCACGTTCCCTGCTTGTATCAACAAGCGAGCCTTCTCGTCAACGATGTCCTGTATCTTGCCTTCCACCACCTTCAAGTCCTCCTTCAAACGGTCAACCAATTCCAAGCGGTCTTTAATCTCGCGGGCTATTGAAGAAACCTTTGCCTGTTGACTGCCACTAAGAGCAATACTAAAACTATGCAGTTCCTCAATGCAATCACTCTTAAACAGGCTTTGTTCCTCCAACGATTGCTTTTCCTGCTCACGCTTCAGCTTCGCTTCCACATGAGCTTTATACTCTTCTATCTTATGCACCATGAAGTGGTAAGCCTCAGAATTATCATCTACCGTCCTGCCACACACCTTACAAATGTGGTCTCGTAGCATCTCCTCCATTGTTTCCTGATCAGGCAGATACCAAGGCAATTCCGTGGCACCATTGATAAGTGCCCCTTGAACCTCTTTGATGGTATCTAACTTTGCAAGTGCCGCTGCTTGTTGCTTGTCGAAGTCGCGTTCTTGTTTTCTTTTCTCTCTGCTAAGTGCAGAACACTTCTGCTGGAACTCATTCAAAATAGGTGGGAAAGCACACAGTACCCACATTTTGTCAAGCAAACTATGACTATAATCTATGCTTCCAATTTGGCCTTTTAAACGTGTCGCTTTTTCTTCTTGAGTCTTTAACCTATTCTGTATGTCACGGTAGCGTTGAGAAGTTTCTTGGTTCTGTTCCAGTTGAGTTAAGCGATTTGAAAATACATCATAGGATGTTTGTTTATCTTTGATGTCACTTCGTAGATTTGAAATCTCTTCGCTAACACGCTTTATCTTAAAGTCCAATTCATTAGCCTCTTTAGAGACTTTTGCATCAGACTTCATTTCTTTTGTGTAGGCAGCATTTGACTTCTCTTCAAATCTTGCTGTGTTTTCAACAAGAACATCAAACTTGCGGATGTCAGAAAACTTATCTACCAACTCTTTGAGCGCAGCGGAATTATCAAACACATCTAATTCTGACTCGCCTTTGAACATACTGAATCGTTGGATGAAAGCATCGTAGCAACGATCTATTAACGTTTTTCCACTAACTGCCTCTCGCTCAGTTCCATTAGTCTCATAGCCCCTATATGTGATATTGCTTACTCTATATGAATCATTACCCGTTCTTTCAAACGAGAAGGATTTCTCAACGCTTTTCTCGCCATTATGCTCAAATGCCATATAGACGGACACTTCGTCAGACTCTCCTATTTCAAGTTTCGATTTCCTCATTTCTGAGACATTATCCATACTTCCTCTATCAATAGTCGTATTAAACAACCATTGTAGAGCTTCAAAGAAAGTCGTTTTGCCATCTCCATTATCACCCAATATCAATGTCAAACCATCCGAAAATTCGAAATGGTTGTTATCTCCATAGTAACTACGGAAATTCTTTATTCTTATTTCCTTGATAATCATACGTTATTATATAGATAGGTGTTTATTTCTTTCCATAGCTCCTGCATAGTTGCCCCTTCATTAGTGCGTTTTATGATTTGGGCAACGGCATTTATGACATAATTGTCAGAATCTAATGCTTGGTAGATATTACCTATATCTGCAGGCGAATACCCGCCAAACTTCATTAGTCTTTCATCAAGCAATACAGCTTGAAGCATTTTTTCGCTGTTAGTAATATAAGCCATATATTTTAGAATAAAGGTAAATTATAATAAGTCAAAATATCTTCTAATTCAGTATATGCATAATCTGCATTTTCAGACAGCACGGCAAAATCACGAACCCTATTCAGTTCACCCCTTAATAAGCTACGCTCCATGTTGTAGTTCCCCTGTCCAGAACTGATTTCAGGAGCAACTACTAAATCGTGAATTATTGCCAAGTGCTTATCAGGATGCTTTCGCAAAATACGACCTCTTCTTTGAATGAATTGCCGTGGGTTTCCTGTGCTTGCACAGAAAATCGCCATTTCACTTCGTGGTACATCAACACCTTCATCCAAGCACTTCATAGATGTGAGCACTTCTATCTCACCTTTGGCATATTTATCTAGTATTTCATTTCTCCCTTTTACAGCAGAAGTAAACTTTTTGACTGTTGTCGTTTTGCTTACATCTTGAACAATTTGAGTATAAACGTCAATGAGGTTGTCTGAATAATCGTCATCGGCAACTGTTTCCGTAGTATCAAACATATCAGATGTGTTGTCATCAGGTTTTGCTCCTTCTGGAACATATACCAAAGTATATTTCAAATTGCCCTTTTCAGTATAACGATTATGAATAATCTCACGGAAGATGGCCTCTTTGTTTTTTGCTTTATGAATAATACGTTTTCTCTTCAAAAGAAGTCTCATCAAAATATCATCAGACTTTGGGAAACTCTCGCTGTCTGTGTTATAGAATTTTGCCAACTGAAGGGATATGCGCATATACTCAGCCATTTCAGAATCATTGAGCCTAACAAGATGAGGATAATAACGGTAACGACATAAGAACCCATTATCAATAGCCTCTTGCATACCATACTCAAAAGTGTATCCATCGTGGCAACCAAAGAAATCAAGAATCGCATGATTTCCCGTGTCGTCAAACTGCCGATTGGGAGTTGCAGAGAGTCCTATCCTTCGAAGGAATTTCACTCCTCCCAACCTATCCAATATTCTGCCAGCCCCCATGTTATGAGCCTCATCTGCAATTAGCAACAATTGCCTACAAGTCTTCTTGCTAAAGCCAACCAACTCACGGAAAATGGATTCACGAGCAAAAGATGCGTATGTTGCAATGATAATGAATGAGGGGTCTTCATCTGCGACATTAAAGTCTTCTTTCAATTTTATAGCATCAACTTCCGACTTCCAATTCGGATTCTTTGAGCTGACTTTGATGATGTGCTTAAAACTAAATTTCTGACATTCTTCCTCCCATTGTTCAACCAAAGTAATTGTTGGAACCAATATCAACGCCTTGTAGAAATGGAATTTTTTGTATATATTTAGCAAGCAGTTAAGAGAAGTCAGCGTTTTGCCTGTACCTGTTGCCATCGCGAAAAGTCCTTTCTGTCCATTTAACTTCCAATTCTCATAAGCCTGTTTCTGGTAGTCGCGTGGCTCATCGAAAGGAAACCGTGGCTCTTCTTCATTAATAGGCAACATTTTTGAATGCTCATTTAGCTTTTCTATAAGACGGGTTACCTTTTTCTTCGCTCTATCTAAACAAACTTGAATACTTTTTGGTAAATTGGAGATTTGACGTTTAGCAATCAGTTCAATCTCCTTACTCAAAAGGTCTCCTATTTCTTTTCGACTAAAATTATGTGCTATGCTATCCTTTACTTCTTCTGCTTTAAGATAGTTTACAGAGTTATCTTGACCTGAAAAAGTTCTTTCAAAATCTTCATTGATATCATCAATCCTAAAGACATCACTCTTTCCGTCCCAATCACAAAATACTGTAATGTTCTCGATATTCGAAATTAGTGCAGTTCGAGAAAAATTGCATGAGCCATCAAACGCAATTCGGTTTAGCCCATCAGAGAACATTCCACACTTTGAATGAGCTATACCTTCCCCATCCTTGGGCACTACAATTTTTAATTCCAAACGTTCATTCCTAATCAACCAAGCAAGGCACTCAAAGAAATGTTTATCCCTCTCTGATAGAGTGTTTTTTATTACTTGAAGATTCTGTAGGTCAAAATATGGTATAGTCACGTCTGATTCTCCCGCCATTATTGCCTGCTTATCATCCATAGAAAGAATGTCGTTAATAATCATTCGCATTCTCCCACCATTATACAGAAAAGCTGCAAAGCTATCGGCAAGTACATTGATTGCTGAAGAAGAAAAAAATCCCAGTTTAATGTCAAATTGTGTAGCATTACACAATGCTTCAGAAAAGAAGCCTATAGGCTCCCATTCTGTTCGCGACTTGTATCGGCGATGGGGTGGGAAAAGTACATCTTTAAGCATATTACAATCTGAAAATATCAATTTCTTCCAATTCTTTTAACACGTAATCTACTTTTTGGGCTATCTTTGGTTGCTTTGGCAGATATGGGAATGCAGATAAGCACTCCTTAATATTTTTATCTTTTACTTTCCTTATATCATCTACATTCTTGCCGAATTCATTCATGTTTTTACTATAAAAGGCATTTACAATGCCGTCCAGTTTTTTTCGAATGAGTGGTTTTTGTCCAGATTTACTTCTTATAGCATCAATCTTCTTAACAAAACTATCAATAACCTTATTGTACTCCGCTCTCAGATCGTACAAATTCCTTTTTAGCATCTGTATAGAAAAGTCTTCTTTTGTCCAATAAAGCATTAAGAGTAAGTCCACAGAGTCTTCTATTGATCCTATTTGTTGAATAGAAAAGAACTTACAGAACTCGTCCTTTGCAGGATAATCATCAGTATAAAAACATATTTTCTCGCCTTTTTCTCTGCTTAGACCTAAAGCTAAAAGAGATGACAAAAGTTCTCCATTTTGCTTTTTAGTATGACCAACATAAGAGACAATCTTCTTAACCCAATTATTTCCAAGATTCCTTTTGATGTCTTCATCTTTATGATGGTCAAAACTTGGTAGAGAAAAAATATCATTTAGTCTTTCTTTGTCTGTATCATCTATCGCGTTTTTAAATAGATTTGCTTTAAATTCATTATATACAGTCTCTGAAATATGAACATCTAAAGACGTAAGGTGCTTATACAGATAATTATCATCTTCGTCTATCCGAAGAAGATTTATCAAAGTACAAGCGTCTATTACAATCGGAGTTTTCATTTTTAACCGATAATCTCATTTTTAACACTCTGATAATAGTCGTTGTCTATTGCATCTTTGTCATCAGCAATGGCGTAATCAAGTAAGGAAGAAAAAATCTCGTTATATTTTCGTAGTGAAACCGATTCTTCTAAATCCCCAATCACACTATTTACCACATCTTCAGTAAAGGGTGTGAATCCTTGTGGCTCTCCTATTCTGTAAACAGGATTATTCAACAAATCTTTAAGATATTTCTTCACTTCTATCTTTCCAGGTATAGGCAGTTCTATTTTTTCCTTTATTCTATTTCTAACTGCTTCATGTAAATATACGCTTAAATCATCAACATCCATCATTGCGGTTTGTGTTAGATTCATGAAAATAAGCAAATTGTTAGGGGCCTTGTCCATTAATGTTCGAATACAATTATTCATTTTGGTCACGTTGGCAAGGTTTAATAACGCCATATTTTCAAACTCGTCAATCCATAGCATGATGCAAGAGAATTTGGCCTTCTCATAGGACATAAAAGTAAATAGAGCAGCAAGAAATTCTGTATAATCACTATCAGAATCCAACTTTCGTTGCACACCTTCTCTAATAAAATCAGATTTGATTTGGACATTACCATAAAGATATGCTTTCATATGAGTAGCAGCTACTGTTTCGTCAAACAAAAGACGGATGATGTTTTGGATTAAGATATTATCTGTACACTGCCTTAAAACCTCAAGGGTGTTGTAATTATTGAATACTCCTCTTAAATCCTCAATATTTAATTTGTCAACAACTTGAATGAACAGTTCTTTAACGGGTTCTTTCCCTTGCGGGAAATTCAATAAAAAAGAATATGGTAGTGGCGATTCTGCAGATAAGTTAGCAAGAACATCTTCCTTCTGAAAGAATTTTGCAGCATGAGTCTTTCCACTTCCGTATTCACCCCAATTAAGAACCAAACTTGAATTGCGAGTGTTAATAGCTCTCTTAATGCGATTTTCCATCCTTTGCTTTACATCTTTGAAACCTGCCCAGATTATTTCTTCTGGATTATTTGCAGGCGTTGTTCGAAAAGGATTAAGCTTCAGCATGTAGTTTTCAAATGTTTTCATATTATTTCCGTTTTTGAATGTAGCCATCTTTATATTGGGCTTGATATTTATAAATATAGTATATACTTAACTCTCGATTTAATAGTGACACGATTTCTTCATGGTCTAACATTACTCGGTTGTTCCATAAAAGCATATACTTACAATAATTTGCAGCTAACGAAAAGGTAGCTCTGTTGGGAGCAATTGTTTTGAATAAGTCAAAGCATTGATTTAGATATTCAATAAGTGTTCCCTCCATAGTTGAAGTATATTGCTTTGCATCACAAATATCTATATAGTCAAAAATCTTAATATAATACATATTGAGGTAATTAATAGGATTTACAACTAATTTCATCTCTAAATCATTCCATACAGAAAGATTTAAAAAACATCTTAATCCGTTGTGGGTGAAAGAAAAATTATTAGCATTAATATACTCAACAAAACCTAAGTCATATAGCCAATTGATACGAGGCATAAGAATATGCTCTAAGTAAGTCATAGGTTTATCCCATGCCTTTACTCTTCGTTCTATGACTTTCAATTTTAGCAGTCTTGATGAGTCAACTATTTCGTCTTGATTTAGTACATCAGATATACGGCGTAGCAAATGTTTCTGAAAAGTCTGTTTGAGCATTTTATATGAAAAAAGCTTCTCCTTACATATCAATTCCATAATAATATATGTATAGAGATAATCTTTCTTCAATATCTGCTCAAGGAAGAAAGCCCTCTCAAAATCGGACAGGTGAAAAGGATTATCATCACTTATGCTCACAGCCCTTTTTATTGCCAAATATGCTTTTCCCATTTTACCCAACTCGTAGTAAGATTCTGTCTTATGAATCAATCCGAGACTATCAGCTAACTCTACATAAGGTTTTGCAGAATTGCCAGTTTTAGTTTCAATAACAACACCTTTTTTGTTTTTATATGATAATAGAAGATGTGCATAGGATTGCACATATTTCTCAAAATTGTTAAAGAATGATATTACAGGTGACTTGGGGTGCTCTTGAAGCATCTGAAGCATCAACTTTAGGTACCCAAGCCGTCTACATTTTGTATTTGAAGGTAATATGTTAATTTCATAGTCATCAGATATGCTATTATCTATGGAGTAATAGGAAGGCAGTTTAATACCAGAAAGCTTTTTTATTGCACGATTTAGATACAGGAAATAATCAAGATTTGACCAGTAAGCCTTATTGGTGGTGAATGTAAAGCCATATTCCCATACATCATCGCACATGCTACAAGAATCGTCAACGCAATATGCACCTATATGATAGTCGTCCACAGAATGGGGGAATTTGGATTCAATGACAGCGATCAATTTATTAGCTATAAAAGTGTATGGAATCATTTCACTTACTTTATCTTTGCCATCTTCCTTATATAAATAAGAACCGTATTGAATACAGATATTTTTGATAGAAGAAATGCCAATGTTTGTTACATCAACGTCTTCAAGGCCAATAAATGAATCGTCTGTTTCTGACAATAATGGAGCATCATCTTTTAGCGTAAATATGATATGGCAATACTCCATTGAAAAGAATATCTCTCCTTTAAAAACTTTTAAGGATGATTCATTTTCAATGCAATTGTCTATTAGATAATTCAGGACTTCTTTCATACGCTTATCATATAAAACAATTCGTACACATTATATCATCGCCAAGAATATCAACAAGGGTGGTCCCCCTATTATTGTACTTGTTTTCTCGCTGCCGATTGATAATATCCAGTTTAATTTGGCGGATACGCTCTGGCTTTATCAAGTCTGCAAGGCTTTCATTCTGATTCCACGTATAACCGTCTTTCTCAAACTCCATCGCCTTTGCATAGAGGTCGGGATGCTGCTCGTAGAGCCAAATCCATTCTATCTTCTGCTGGAAGAAACAGAAGTAGCAGCCGGAGCGACTGCGGCAATAGGAGCCCGTCTGGCCATCTACCTCGAAAGGGATTTCTTCATAGTAGGCCGGCACTCCGACACCGCTTTCACGCAGCAGACGGAAGATGTCGTCCTTCACAAGTACATCGGTATTGTCGAGCAAGGGGAACGAGTCGAGTTTGCCCACTGGATAGTCGGTGGTTTTCAGGAACTCGAACACGGCATGATTGAACAGTTTGATGTCGTAGTCCAGCAGGGCGTTCATCTTCTTCGAGTAGTAGAACTGCTTGGTGATGGGACGCTTCACGGTGCCCAGAATCTCATCACGAAGGAATCCGTCAGGGCAAAGCCGCTCGTAGATGGCAACAATCTGGTCAAGATTCTCCTGATGCAGGAACTTGTTGATGACATCAATGCTCCAGATGTTCTTGCGGAAAGGAAACACTGCCTGAATGTTTGGTTTGCTGGAGATATAGCCATCCCTGTCTTCATCGCCACGGATACCTACATACGAAACGGCATAGTCATCGCCCACATACTCCTCGAACTTCTCCAACTTCATCTTCTTCGTACACCAGCGAGCTTGTGGTGATGGCAGGAAACCACCCATCGCCTTCAGGAAATGGTGGAATGGAGTAGGCTCTGGGCTTCCTTCGGCAGCCCGGAGTCGTTCTATCTTCCCCAAATAGGCCTCCAATCGGTTAATCAGTGTCTCAGTCTCTGCCAGTTCGCAGCCTGTATCAGAATTGTAGTACTCAATCTTTAGTGATGGGTACTTCTGCTTCAGATAGATGGCAAGTGCCGCGCTGTCCTTTCCGCCTGATATGCCTAATATATGTCTTACGTTCATTACCTCACTCCTCCTTTCCTTCGATCATTCCACGAATTTCCTTGTCGAAGTCGGAATCTATACGCTGTGTACGGTTGAAAATGTCATATTCTGCTTCCGCTTTCTCTTTGGCCTGCTGTGAAGAAATGTGACCTTTGTCGGGCAGTATATTGTAGCGGCGGAATGACAAGAACTCATTGACGCTTGCGGAGAATTGCTCCATGTTGAAGGTGTTCTCGCGTTCGATAAGGTCTTCTATGTAATCGAAAAAGCCTGTTACGGCACGTTCCAATTGACGGATTTTTTGTTCAGGCAAGTAGTTCTTCGCTATGCCTACATCACTTTTCAGAATGCGTCCTTCGGGTGCATTCTTCCATGTGGTCAATCCCATGTTCTCCTTTGTGTGGTCGGCATTAGTGAATATAATCTCTGCTGCCGTCTGTCCCGTGATGGCATAGTGGAAACGGTTCTGAATCATAGCATAGAAATCGCGTGTAGTCTGTGCCTGACGGTCATAATCTATGCTACATTCTGCATATATATCGGTTATCTGTTGCCAAATACGCCGCTCGCTGGCACGGATGGAACGCACACGTTCAAGAAGTTCACGGAAATAGTCCTTTCCAAAAATTGCTGTTCCCTGTTTTAACCGCTCGTCATCAAGCACGAATCCCTTTCGGATATACTCATTCAGAATTTTTGTTGCCCATTGACGGAAACGTGTAGCCCTTACGGAAGAAACACGATAGCCTACTGCAATGATAGCATCGAGAGAGTAGAAGCTTGTTTCTCTTTTTACCTCCCTCTCTCCCTCCATTTGAACTATTTCCATTTTGGAAACAGTTGCATCAGGGCTTAGTTCTCCTTCATCAAAGATGTTTTTTAGATGCTTGCTAATTGCAGGTATGTTCACATCGAACAACTGAGCCATGGCTTTCTGCGTAGTCCAGATAGTTTCATCCTTGATAACAACCTGTACCTTACCTTCTTCATCAGGCAACTGATATAATATGAATTGAATCTCGTTCATACGATTAATACTTCATTTTTTTGTTAAGTATTGACAGGAGGGTGCAAACATCAATGTTTGCATCACCTGAAAGCAGTTTACTGATTTTTTGTTCTAAGTCATTTGCTTTAGGTCTATCTTTCTCAGGCAGAACGTATGTTTGAGTTCTTACGCTAGTTCCCCTATTGGTTACCATATCGAAAGAGTATGCTTCATTCTTCTCTGAATCACTTACCTTCTGCGAGATGTCGGCATATTTCTCGCAGGTACGGAAGAGATAGACGAGGTCGTCGGCCAACTTGTCTTCCTGTTCATCGCGGAGGGCATCGAGGCGTTGCTCTAAGATGGTGTAGCTGACGGACTGATACCACTGTTCGCGATTGTCGTATTCGGTCATGGCGCGGTGGTAGAACTCACGCTGCTTGTCGGTGAGCAAATAGACTTTCACGTTGGTCAGACGTTGGCGGATTTCCTCAACGTACTCTGAGTATTCACCAGATTCCAGGCTAAGCCCGTCGATAAGCCTTTCCTCCAAGCGGTCAATCAGATGGGGATAGCAGGAGCGCAGTTCGCGGATGGCCCGTTGGATGATATGGCCATACTGATTGATGAACTCTTCCTGCCTCAGTTTCTCATGGTCAAAGCCGAGTGCCTCGGGCAGGTCCTCGAAGAAAGCCTTCTCGGGGTCTTTGGCCGTGGCCAGCACGTCGCGGAAACGCATGGTCGAGGCGTGGTCGAACTTACGGGTGTGTTTGGTGTAGTCGTTCAGTCGGACATAGAAACTGAGGAAGGGCTTGATGGTCTCAATGAAGTTGGCGTTGGTGATGGCAAACTCATCGCCCAGATTGACGAAGCGGCGATACTGGTTGAAGAAGCCCAGCTTCACGCCGTCCATAGCGAACTTCTTGATTTCAAAGTCTGCAGGGTGCTTCTGCAGCAGGTCGAAGAACTCCATATTCACCTCTGGCATATAGGCACCACGCGATACGTCGTAAAGGGCGAAGTCCTGACGGCGCATATACAGATAGGTGGGAACCCAGAAGTCGAGGAATCCCTGTTTCAGTTTATAGGGCTGAGTGGAGAGCATCCTGATGAATTCCGAAATCTTCCTAGCCTTGTTCTCCGTGCTTTTTAGGAAGGCTTCGCTGGCATCCCATACCGACTGAAAACCGCCATTCGTAGGAGCGTCAGCAAACATACCATCATGGTGCAGACCTGTATTCTTAAGTAAGGAATAATAAATGGTTTTCTCTGGTGGGAACTTGTCGGCAGGGAAGCCAAGGTCTGACTCTGCATTGTGCTGCACCAGATGTTCAAGATAGACTTTGCGGGCGGCATTGATGGGGCCACTTAACTTGTGGCGATTGAACAACTCATTGTTCATCACTGGCGTTTTGCTGTACACTTCGTCGCAAACTTTGGAAAGCAACTCATTGAATTCGCGGTGTGACTTTACTTGCTGAACCTCTCCCCTGAATATCCAAGAAACGCGGTTTTTGTAGGCAAAGAGGTTGTCGCTGATGGTCTTGTTCAGCAACGCCTCCTCATGCTCCCGCAAATTGGTAATCTCGGCGAGAGCCACACGGTCTTCTTTCTTGATGACTTTCTCTAAGAGATAGTTGTATTTCTTGATGTTATACAGATGCTCGATGATGTCGTCCGTATTCTTGAAGTAGGCAAAAATCAGGGCATGTTCCGAATGTGATGCACTGAACTCCTTAATGGTTTCGAAGGCATTCTTTTGGGTGGAGAATATCAATTCTATGTATCCGTCCGTGTCGCCATTAGGGATGATTTCAAGCGGTTCTTCACAGAGATTGTAGTCAAAGAATCGGGGCGTTCCCCGCTGATAGAAATGCGCCTTGACAGGCGATATGCGTCGATTAAAGAACACGCTCAACTCATCGACAAAGGCCACAGGCCGTGACACCATCAAACTGGCCTCACGTATCTCTGCTTCCAAATCGACATCCGTCCCCTCGAACAGCACAAAACGCTCTTTGTAGGCTGCAAAGCGGATGATCATCTTCTGTTCCAGTTTACTGATAATCTCATCGGCATTGGGAATGTCCATTGCCAAACGAGCATATTCTGCCAACTGTTCCTTTGACAGCCGGAATCCAGCCACACCGAAGAGGTTGAGCAAGCCAATGACCTTGACTATCTTAACGGCTTGCAGTAGTTCCTCTTTGCTGTCCCAACTTTGGCCTTCCACGCGCTCTACGGATACTTTCATTGAAGTCCAGTTCATAGAATCGGCATTGGCATCCTTCAGATAGGAATAGAAGTTGTAGACGATGTAGTCGTAGACTCGCTGTAGGTTGTAGGTCTCGTGCTCCGATGGCGTGAAGTCAGAAACGGCTCCTCTTGATGCAAGGAAAGTGAACAGCGAACGCTCGTTCTGCCCATACCGCTGAATGGCCGAGGTAATGGCGTATGCCGAGAATACATCCAAGGGGAAGAGATGCAGGGCCGTTTCCGTCTTGAAATCCTCTGAAATGAAATGGGTCTCTTTAGCCAGGGCACTAAGCCTTTTCACAGGAGCAGGTACGGACAAGGAAGAATCCTGCTGCAACTGTTGTGAGGCCAGATAGAGCAGTTGCTCAATAGGTTCGACGAAAGGAATCTCCTTGAAGCGGCCTTTTACCTTCGTCCATTCGTTGGCCTGTTCCTCTGACAATCCTCGTGCGTAGGCACTAAAGTTCTGATGAAGCGTGGTCAGCAGAAGTATTTTGCGAGAAGGAAAGTTGACAAACTCCGCGAATTTCTGCAAGAAATAAAGTTCGCGCTCCGGGTTGTTCTTGGCTGCATGCTCCAGCACTTTTCCAAACTCGTCAATCACGATGACGAGAAAAGAGCCCCGCTTCTGGCAATCGTCATACAGAGAGCGCATCCCGTCGATAATACTATCAGCCGTACCCTCAATGTGAAGTTGACGGTGGAGGAGCGTTGACAGTTCGGTATAGTCGCCAACGATATTCATTATCTCAAACTTCCCTTTTGGCGAAAGGTTCTTCGCATCTAATAGGTAATTACGGCTTTTTCCTCTCAAGTCGGATTCTAATGCCAACAGGAAGCTGGACTTGCCCGTGCCGTAGGAACCAATAATCGTGAACGAGTGGATGCCAGAATGGAAGTCATTCACAATATTGTAAATGGAGCGCTGGGCATTGGCCGTTACTATGTATTGCGCCCCATCTGCAAAGCCGTATTCTATATTCGCTGATAGACTAAATGTGTTCATAATAACGGTCTAAAACTGTCATTGGGTCAATATTCTTGGTAAACTGTATCTGACGGATGCCCGCCACATCGCTGTAGGCCATCTCATTAGCATAGTCCTTGGCAAGGTGTTTCAGCATATCAATGGTTTCACCGTCGCTCATGCAGAACACAGTACCAATCCTGTCCTGAATGGTTTCGTAGGGTATGCTGCTGTCGCCCGTCTGCTCCTTCAACTTCAACAATCCATACAGAAATATCTCTTTAGTGACTTCACGCTTTCCCTCTCCATTGAAATAATAGCCTTTCAGTTCGGTGTTCAGCCTGACGAGATCAAGGTCTATCAGCAGCGAGGAGAAATCCTCGTTAGACTGTGGTTTCCGAGGCAAGACGTAGTTGAGGAGCAAGACACCGATGTCTTTCTTCACCGTATTCTCATTGAACAGGTTGTTTTTACCTGCCTCAGCCATCTTTAACTTTATGTGTGACAATACCTGTTCACGCTCAAACAGTGGGTGTGCCTGTTGGAAACTACGGAAGAACATGTCGTAAAGTGTCGCCTCGCCATTGAAAACAATCGTGAATTGAAGGAGCCAAAGCGTTGCCAGGTCCTCAAGGTACTTGTCTTTACCTTTCTGCTCATCAAACAGGTATCGTCCCAATGGGGTAACGCCCTCATTGTTACAGATGCCAAACACCCTCAGCCAATAGCGGATGGAAGCCACCATGTTTTTCCCGACCCCCAAGTCAATCACCGCCTCCGGACTATTGAAGTCGCCACCTCCAACCACAAAATCATACCCTTTCTTAAGCCAAAGTGACTTGCAAGGGAACGACTCGTGCCCAGAGAACCTATATGTTGTTGTCATACTATTAAAAACTATATTTGAATTACACAAACTTTATTCTGTCCACAATAAATCGTCCACACTCACCTCCAATATTTTGGAGATGAGAATGAGCATTTCCACATTTGGCTGGGCCACATTGGTTACCCATTTAGATACCATCGCAGGGTCTTTGCCCACCAACTCCGCCAGACGCTTGTTCGTCATGTTCTTTTCTGCCAATACCACCTTTAAGCGGTTCAAACGTTTACGTTCCATTGATTATAGTCTTGATTCTGCTACAAAGGTACACTTTTTCTTTCAAATACGATGGAATTATTGTTGAAATATAACTTTATTAAGCGTAAAAATGTCAAATAACACAATTTTATGTATTCTTGGATGATATTACACCTCTTATTCCAGTCCACGATATCTACAAAAACGGCGTTTTTACCGCCAAAACAAAATTGTTGGTTCTAATTGCCCTTCTCGTTAGAACCAATTTTGAAATGTCAGGGCAAAAATGGCTGGTTTTTGATGTGATTTTCTATTTGGAGCTTGTTACACTCTAATTTTGCATTCGATTTCGTGGCGGTGCCTCAGATTACAGGATTGTCGTACGCAACACTTCATTAAATCTGAAATGCAAAAGGATCCGTGCATAAGACACCGAGCGAATGAGAGATAACAAACAAAACTTTCACTTCAAAAAAAACGTGATTATGCAATCTGAAAATAGGATCTTAGGTAACCAACTGGTTGTAATGTCGAGGGAAGACCTTGACGCTTTGGTAAACGAGATGGCCCAAAACATCGTGGCAGCTCAAACAAAGAATGCACAGAATGACTTGGAGACATGGATGAATGTACCGGAAGGTGAACGTTTCATCACTCGTGAAGAGGCGGCTCACATACTGCATGTGAACTTCACCACCCTTTGGCGATGGGACAAGCAGGGACATCTCCATTCCAGAAAGATTGGTGGCCGTCGGGTGATGTACAAATACAGCGATGTCCTGGCATTGCTAAATGGTGAAATAAACAAGTCCAAAGATGTGTGAACAAGTCATGCCATTTGCGGGAGGGCAGCCCGACTTCCTTTCCCTCGTCAATGCTGAGGTGGAGAAGGTGGAACCTGCTATCAAGGTTTCGCTTACTTCTCCGGAAGAACAACCGCCATCCCCTGTGCCTCCTGAGTCATTGCCCACTCCTACCGAAAGGCCAAAAGAGATACAGCACCTAAAAGCCTCGAATTTCACAGAACCAACCTTACCTATTGACTGGCTGTCACAATCAGTTCAGGACTATATTCGTACTGTTGCAGAATCGTACGGATGCCCACAGGACTTTGTCGTAGCAATCTGTTTGACAACGGCTGGCATTGCGGCAGGTAAGAAAGTGCAGCTTGCTACCAACCCCTATACTAACTACCCTTGTGACTTCATCTGTATGGTTGGTAAGCCGAGTCGTAACAAGACAGGACCGTTGAAGGAAGTCACCAGTCCCCTACGGGACCATGACAAAGCTAACTTTGCCAAGTATTCCGAGGCAAAGGCTATATATGACCAAAGCAAACGGGAGGATAGGAACTTTAGTGGTGAACAACCGATATTCCACCAACGAGTGGCTGGCGATAGTTCCCCAGAGTCACGTAACGCATTGCTGGCGCAAGGAGACATGATTATCATTGTTGCCGATGAGCTGAAGTCCTTCATTGATTCTTTCGGGCGATATTCCAAAGGTGGTAACGGTTCAGGAACTGAAGTATCTCAAT
>JAEEGL010038385.1_pt1 | contig 17795 bp, 16 predicted proteins | sample 9134231 | NCBI WGS metagenome assembly JAEEGL01 (sample SAMN16246548, study PRJNA631951) | gut metagenome | biome: gut microbiome; feature: rumen; material: fiber-attached | host: Bos | place: Iran: Karaj | collected 2018-10 | reverse complement strand
GCACCACCGCCTTTCCTGTTTCCGGAGAAAAAGAAAAGAGCCACCAATGCTTGTTCGCATCAGTAGCTCTTACTGTCGGTTCCGTATGATATTATGATGGTTATTTCTTGCCCTGCTCCTTCTCTGCGTCCTTGATTCTGTAGTAGTCTTCCATCTTCAGATTCAAGTGTACATATGAGTCAGGTTTTCGGTTGCTCAAGAGGCACACAGTCTCAACATGATTCGTCCAGGGGAACTGGTCCACGGCGACAGCCCTGGTCATCTGGTAGCCGTTTTCCTGAAGAATCTCAAGGTCGCGGGCCAGAGAAGTGGGTTTGCAGGAAACGCAGATCATGTACGGCACGCCATAGCCGATGATCTTCTGAAGTGCCTTGGGGTTGATGCCGTCTCTGGGCGGATCAAGGACTATCATATCTGGTTTGGTCTCGATCTCATCAAGTACCTTGAGGACGTCGCCGCAGATGAACTCACAGTTGTCAAGATTGTTAAGGCGGGCATTTTCTCTGGCTGCCTCAACGGCTTCCTCGACAATCTCCACCCCGATAACCTTGGTACATACTCTGGCAAGAAGCTGGGCGATGGTTCCGGTTCCGGAATACAGATCGTAGATCACGCCATCCTTGCTGATCTTCTTTTGGTCGTAGAGGCTTCGGATGTAGCCGCGGACCGTTTGGTACAGAACCTCAGCGCTAAGGCTGTTGGTCTGGAAGAATGAAAAAGGAGTGATCCTGAACTTAAGTCCAAGAAGATATTCATAGAAAAAGTCCTGGCCATAGAGGATCTCTGTTCCCTCATCGATTACAGCATCAGCCAGGCTGTCATTTTTAGTATGAAGGACGCCGACTATGCGTCCGGTAAGGTCAAGCGAAAGAAGCATGTCCTTGTAGCCTGTAAGGTCATGCTGTTCCTGGGTGGTGGTTATAAGGTCAACGAGAATGTCTCCCGTTCTGACAGCCTTCCTCACCAAGAGGTGACGAAGATATCCCACCTGCTTCATCCTGTGGTAGAAAGAGATTTCCTTCCTGTCATACATGGGAGAAAAATAGTCCACGGTGGAGGAAAGAATCTTCTTGTAGTCATCGTCCACGATCCTGCATCCGCTGACCGTGACGATATCATAAAAACTGCCCCTCTTGTGCATACCAAGACAAAGGGGGCCACCCACTACATCATCTCCAAAGGAGAATTCCATTTTATTTCTGTACGCAAACTTAACAGGGCTGGTCTTAATACCCTCCCAAGTAAATCTGCAATCCTGTCTGTCCAGCGCAGGCTTTAAAAGAGTCTTTACCTGCTGCTCCTTAAGTCCCAGTTCCTTGACATAGGGCATGGTAAGATAACTGCAGCCACCACATTTTCCGAAGTGGATGCAGGGACTTTCAATGGCATCGGAGGGCTCTTCAAGAACTTCCAAAAGCCTTCCCTCTGCCCTGTCTTTTCTTACTTTCTGTATCTGTACAGACACTTTTTGATCGGGAAGGACGCCCTTTACGACGACCTTCCCTTCACTGGTTTCAACTATTCCTTTATTGGGGAATTCAACTTTTTTTACAATTCCCTCGACTATATCTTTTTTCTTCACAATAAATATCAGCTCTCTTTGACGACATCCTCGTCCTCAAAGTCATCTTCGAAATCATCGAAATCATCGTCATAGTAATCATCCTCAAAAGCAGGAGTCATATAACGATATACAAGGAAAGAAATGATGGCAACCGCAGAAATTGCTCCAAGGACTGCCAGGATCCAAAGGATCACGTTGGAAGGCTTCTTGGCATTAGCTGCTGCTCTTTTGTCCAAAAGCTCGTTGATCCGTGTCATCTCGATAATGTCGTCAAGTTTTGATTTTACTTCCATTTGTAACCCTCCTAGAAAATTTTAGATTTTTGATACAAGAATAAAAATATTCCACATACCATAAAATATTATACCATGATATACGTGCCAAAAGTCAAAAATGACACCAGCCATTAAGCAATTCGTATGTCATAGCAAAAATGGCATTCATACCTTCTTCAGCTTCGCAAATGCGGCATACATGATCTTCTGCCCGCATTCGTCAAAGGTTACGGTGACCTTGTAGTCCCTTGGTCCCTTCTCTAAAGATGTGACAACACCAATACCGTATTTAACGTGTGACACTCTGTCGCCCACAACATAGTCAGGAGGCCCTGCCTGTAGCGGCATTCCTTTGGAGATTCCTGCCATGGCGCCCTTTGTGTGGGTTGCGCCTGCTCCGGCGATGTAGGGTTTATCCGGAACGGCTCTTGGCTTAGTTACCTTGGGCTTTGGTGCTGCCTTTAGCTTATAGGTATTGGCAAGCGCTGATTTTCCGTTCGAGGATAAAGAGCTTGATGCAGCAGCCTTGCTCTTATTGAGTCCCTTGGCAAAAGCAGGCTTAATTCCGGAGTAGCCTCCCATCGAGTCAAAATCGTCATCTCCGGTTCCCTTGGTAAAACCTTCGGCTCGTCCTCTGTGTCCGCCGAGCTTTCTTCCACCAAAATCACCATAGCTGTCATCATCAAAAGAGCTGTCAAAATCATCATCTATGGTCTCGCCGCCTTCATACAAAAATGATGCTGCAGTAAGCGGCTTCTGTTTATCAAGGTACTCTGAAGGGATCTCCAGAACAAAGCGGCTTAACCGGTTGTACTGGGTCTGTCCCCGTACCATTCTGCGCCTTGCAGCTGTAAGGGTAAGATTCCTCTTTGCCCTGGTAATTCCTACGTAGGCAAGTCTCCTCTCCTCCTCGATGCCCTCGGGATCAGTGTCCTCACACTGCAGAGTCATGTAGCTCGGAAAAACATTCTCCTCCATTCCTGCGAGGTAGACATTCTCAAACTCCAGTCCCTTGGCGCTGTGAAGAGTCATGAGAAGAACCTTCTCGTTGTCATCCCCGATCCTGTCGATGTCTGCAACAAGAGCAACCTCCTCCAGGAAACCTGTAAGCGTAGGCTGTTCAACCTCCTCATTTTCTTCGTAAGCTGCGATCTTGGAAATAAGCTCATCCACGTTCTGGGCTCTGTCATTATCTCCGCTGTCATCATCGTCATCCAGTGTCTTAAGATATGCCATATATCCCACCACATCTATGACATCCTTTAACAGTTCCTCCAGGGACATACTCTTTTGCTTGGTTCTGAAAGCCCTGATCATGGTGACAAAATCAGTGAGCTTGGAAGTTCCCTTTGAGACTGCAACTATCTGATCCGCCTCACAGAGAGCCTCAAAGAAGCTTATCTGTCTCTCATTGGCATAGTCCTGTACATGCTCGATGGTGGTAGCACCGATGCCCCTCTTGGGAACATTGATGATCCTCTTAACTGCAATATCATCAAGACCGCTCTCGATGGTCTTTAAGTATGCCAAAAGATCTTTTATCTCTCGTCTTGAATAGAAGTTTGTTCCGCCTACGATATCGTAAGGGATTCCCTCGTAGACAAAACGCTCCTCCAAAAGTCTGGACTGGGCGTTGGTTCTGTAGAGCACAGCTGTCTCATCATAGGAGAGCTTTCCGTTTCTCTTAAGGCGCCCAATCTCGGAAGCTATGAACTCAGCCTCCTCCTCTCCGGTATCAAACTCACGAAGACGAACCGGCTCGCCGTCCTTTATGTCTGTCCAGAGCGCCTTATCCTTTCTGCCGTAGTTGTTGCTGATAACAGCATTGGCGGCGTCCAGGATGTGCTGGGTTGAGCGGTAGTTCTGCTCCAGCTTAATTACTGTTGCGTCCTTGTAAACCTTCTCAAAGTCCAGTATGTTCCTGATATTTGCTCCTCTGAACCTATAGATACTCTGATCGTCATCACCCACTACGCACAGGTTCCTGTACTTGTCAGCCAGAAGTCTTATAAACTCAAACTGCGCATTATTGGTGTCCTGGTACTCGTCCACCATGATGTACTTGAATCTCTCCTGGTAGTAGTCAAGAACCTCAGGATTCTTCTTAAAGAGCTCAACAGTCTTCATGATAAGGTCATCAAAATCAAAGGCGTTGTTCTTTTTAAGTGCCGTCTGATACTCCATGTAAGCCTTTGCCACTTTGACCTTGATAAAATCCGATCCCGCTGATCTTGAGTATTCCTCAGGACTTACCAGATTGTCCTTGCACTTGGATATCATATTCATGATCTGACGAAGCTTAAGCTGCGATGTCTCCAGCTGAAACCTCTTGCAGATATCCTTCATAAGTGACTTGGAGTCGTCCGTGTCATAGATCGTAAAGTTTGTGTTGTAGCCCAATATATCCGCATGTCTTCTAAGGATCCTGACACAGCTGGAGTGAAAGGTCGAAACCCATATGCTCTCTGCGCCAAATCCAACTATCTTGTCTACCCTTTCCCTCATCTCGCCTGCTGCCTTATTTGTAAAGGTAATGGCCATGATGTTCCAGGGGTTAACATTGCATTCATCGATCAGGTAAGCCACCCTGTGGGTCAAAACCCTGGTCTTTCCTGATCCGGCGCCGGCAAGAATCAGCACCGGTCCATCTGTCTGCAGCACTGCTTTCTTCTGCTGCCCGTTAAGTGTATCGTAAATTCCCATTAAATCTTATCCCTTAGTTTTCTTAGAATCCTTCTTGGAGTCCTTCTCAACCTTCTTATCCTGCTCCTTAGCCTCAGTGATGTTGTCCAGGATCTTCTCTATCAGGAGCTTTTTCACATAGACGTCATAGGACAGCTGGATTATGAAGGAAAAGAGCTGCATCCTGTTCTTTTCGTCCTCGGACAGCTTCTCATCTTCGAAGGTCTGAAGGCTTCTTCCGTATTTCCTTGTAATATCTTCAATTACAGGCTCTAAAGCCTCGCCCTGCAGTTCAAAACAATTCTTGTAAATGCTGCTTACATTAAACTCCTCAGTGGTCTGGAAACGCTCCTTTAAGGGCTCCAGAAGAGTCTGAATATCATTTATGGAAAGGATATTCTTTAAGTAATAAATAAACAGCAACAGAATCAGATGATCCTTTGAATACTTCTTCTTTACAGGAGGAGGCAAAAGATCATTCTTTGCATAGTTGTTGATCATGGTCTTGGTAAGGATCTTGTCTGTCTCAGGATGCCTTGTGGACTTCTTGAGCCTCTCATTCATAAAAGAGGTAAGCTGGTCCATATAAAGATCAATATTGGGCATCTCATCCAGGGAGATAGGATCAATCCTGCCAAGAGAAGCAATTATGCTGTTCAAAAGATCATCATTATCGATTGTCATTTTTCATCCTCTTTTTTGTTCAATGGCCATCTGACGCATCTCTTTCGCGTTAGAAAGCACTGCATCAGTCAGCTTGTCGCCTCCAAGAAGCCTTGCCAGCTCGTTTATGGAATCCTCCTCATTAAGGCTGTGAATGCCGGTAACTGTCCTTCCATCAGAGAGCCCCTTTTCTATCATGAAATGCTCATCCGCCATGGCTGCGATCTGAGGAAGATGTGTGATGCAGATGATCTGGTGCTCCTTTGAAAGCTCTCCAAGCTTACCGGAAACCTTCCAGGCTGTCTTTCCACTGATTCCCGCATCTATCTCGTCAAAGATAAGTGTACTGATGTCATCCTTATCTGCAACAACGGTCTTAAGGGCCAGCATGATCCTGGAAAGCTCACCGCCGCTGGCAATCTGATCCAACGGACGAAGCGCCTCTCCCGGGTTTGTGGAGATCATGAATTCCACATCATCGAAGCCCTTTGCAGTAACATTTTCCTCGTTGCTCCTGACATCGATCTCAAACTGAACATCCAGGAAGTTAAGATCTATCAGGGCCTCCTTTAGCTCTTTTGCCAGAGCCTTAGCACCTTTACGCCTTATATCAGATATGTTCTTACAGGTTAAAAGAACTTTCGACCGAATCTCATCCAGTTCCTTTACCAGCCTGTTTCTGTGGGCATCAAGGTCTGTGAGGGCATCAAGGCGGAGCTGCTTTTCATCCCTGTACTTAAGCACAGCTTCAAGGCTTCCGCCGTATTTATCCTTGAGATGATTCAAAGTATTGAGCCTTTCCTCTGTGTTGTGGAAGGTCTCATCATCAAACTCCAGATCCTTCATATATCCGGAAAGTGAATGTCCAAAATCAGAAAGAAGATTCTCCACATCGGAAAGCTGGCTAAGAAGATCATTTAATGCTTCATCGTAGCTAACTACGCTTGTAAGCTCCCTTACGGCTCTTCCCACCATGTCTGAGGCTGTCTCTTCTCCCTCACCGGAGCTGATCATGGATGACACGGCATAAACTGCCTCTGAGATCTTCCTTGAGTTTACCATCTTGTGGTAGAGGCTCTCCAAGTCTTTGTCTTCCTCTGGAACCACAGCAGCATCCTCAATCTCTCCGATCTCAAACTCCAAAAGCTCCTGTTCCCTGATCCTGGCGCTCTCATCTATATCAGATTCCGACAGCTCTTTTTCAAGGTCCTTCATGGTCTTGTAATCATCTGAAAGCGCTCCAAAGAGGCTACTTAGATCTTTGTCGCAGTAGCCGTCCAGTATCTCCATATGTTTTTTCTTCTGGAGAAGTTCCTGATGATCGTTCTGACCGTGAATATTGATAAGGATATTACCTATATCCTTAAGCTGTCTGGCTGATACTGATTCACCGGACACTTTTGAAACACTCCTGCCTGGCATGATCTTCCTTTGGATAACCAAAGTCCCATCATCTTCAAGGGGAATGTCCATGCCGGCAAGCAGCTCTTTTTGAATATCTTCCAGTTCTCCAAAAGTAAGCTCAACAAGAGCATACTCCTCGCCGGTCCTTATAAGGGACGGATCGGCTTTTCCTCCCAGAGCCAGATTTACTGACCCTATAACTACTGATTTTCCTGCGCCTGTCTCTCCCGTAAGGATGTTCAGACCCTTGGAAAACTCAATCTCCTGCTCCTTTATCAGGGCAAGATTCTTCACATGTAAATTGTATAACATAATTCCTCTCTCATTTCTAAAATGAGGACCCCAACCAAATAATTACCTAAGATTTACTGCTGTCTTTCTATAAGACGCAGGAATTTTTCCTTAAGCTCCTCAGCATCTTCCTTGGTCTTGAGAGCTACAAATATAGTATCATCTCCGGCAATGCAGCCAACGATCTGTGGCACCTCCAGAGCATCAGTTGCTGTTGCAAGTGCCATTGCCATGCCCGGAACTGTCTTGATGACGATCAGATTCTCAGCTGTATCAATGCTGACATATCCTGCCTTTAATACATTAACATATTTGTCATGCATTACCTTAGGATCTGCATTGGTGTAGACATACTTCTGTCTTCCATCCTCCAGAACCATCTTGGTAAGCTTCATCTGTCTGATATCTCTTGAAATGGTAGCCTGTGTTACATCATAGCCTTCCTTACAAAGCAGCGAAACAAGCTGTTCCTGTGTCTCTACCACGTTGTTGTTGATGATCTCAATAATCTTGTCATGCCTGTTCTTCTTCAAAATTTACACCGCCCTTCATAAGTTATTTCTCAAATTTTTTACTAATGACCTCTAAGAAGCTGACTCTGTTGAGTCTAAGAATCTTGGTTGTCTTTTTTGACATCTTTATTTCCAGCCTGTCGCCGGAATGCATAAGGATCGTTCCGCTGCCATCAAAGCTTGATATAGCCTTCTGCTCACGACCGTCTCTTCCTTCAGTGAGCTCCACCTCTATTCTTGTGCCCGGTGAAAAGACAAGGCTCCTGGAACTTAAGGTATGTGGACATACCGGGGTTACCAGTATCATGTGGGCTGAAGGCTCAATGATTGGACCCCCGGCTGACATGTTGTAGCCTGTGGAGCCTGTAGGTGTTGAAATTATAAGCCCGTCGGCAAAGTAGTTATACAGGAACTGATCATTTACGTAGATGTTGTAACCGATGGTGGAAATATCCTGATATCTGGTCAGGATAATATCATTCAGGGAGTAGTCTTTTTTCCCCTCGACGCTTCCCCTTAGCATCATCCTGTCTTCTATCTCATATTCACCCTTAAGGATCTTCTCAAGGGCTTCGTCCACACCACTTTCGTCAACCTCAGTGAGATAACCCATGGTTCCAAGATTCACGCCAATAAGCGGAACATCCATAAAGGCCACACTTCTTGCAGCCTGGAGCATGGTCCCATCACCTCCAAGGACAATGACCAGATCCGTATCCTCAGGAATAACGCTTAAGTGATTCCTTGTAATGTGAAGAGGATCTGATTCCTCAGACTTCTCACTGGCTATAACGCAGGTCTTTCCCCTTTCCTCCAGATAATCCTTAATGTGGTTAGAAAGAGCAAGACTTCTGTCTTTGTTCCTGTTAGCAACAATACAAAATTTGTCCATAACCCCTTAAGAAAGCTCTCCGTGAGCACCGGCTACTGCAGCCTCCACCAGCTTTCTGTTCTCCTCATTATATGAAATGCCTTCTTTTGTACCCTCTATCTCCTTAAGAAGCTTCTCACCTTCAGCCTCTGTAAGGTCTTTAACCTTCTCATTCATTTCGGGGTTCTTTCTGATGTGGATCAGATATTCAATATTCCCCTCAGGTCCTTTGATGGGTGAATAATCCAGGTGCAGCACATCAAAACCAGCAATCCCCATAAAGTCAAATATCCGGTGGACCACCTCACTGTGGACCTCCGGGTCTCTGACTACGCCCTTTTTACCAACCTTATCCCTGCCGGCTTCAAACTGAGGCTTTATGAGACAAACCATCTCGCCCCCGTCCTTTAAAAGCTTTCTGGCAGGAAGAAGTATCTTTGTCAGTGAGATAAAAGAAACATCGCAGGACGCAAAGTCCAGGTCGTCATCTATATCATCCCTGACCATATATCTGAAATTGGTTTTCTCCATGCAAACGACTTTTGGATCACTTCGAAGCTTCCAGTCCAGCTGTCCATGTCCCACATCCACTGAGTAGACCTTCACTGCGCCGTTTTGCAGCATACAGTCCGTAAATCCTCCGGTGGATGCACCAATGTCCATGCACACCTTTCCCTCAAGAGAAAAGCCGAAGTTATTAACTGCCTTCTCAAGCTTAAGACCGCCTCTACTTACGTAGGGAAGTGTGTCTCCCTTAACCTCCAGGGAGGTTATCTTAGCTTCCTCAAAGGTGGTTCCCGGCTTATCCTCTCTCTGGCCGTTTACAAAAACCTCACCGGCCATGATAAGGGTCTTAGCCTTCTCTCTTGATGGAGCCAGTCCTCTGTTAACCAGGATGACATCAAGTCTTTCTTTATCCTTTGCCATAAATTATCTTACCGTACTTCCTTCATAACTTTCTCAGCAATGGACTGGGCATCGATTCCCAGCTCCTTAAAGAGCTTGTCCACGCTTCCGTGAGTCACAAACTGATCAGGGATTGCGATGGAAAGTACACTCGCATCAAGTTTCTTTTCCCCGATATAGCTTCTGACCTTCTCGCCATATCCGCCTGAAGCCACGTTCTCTTCCATTGTGACAAAGAGTCTGTGGGTTCCTACTGCCTTGTGGATATAGTCTGTATCTATTGGTTTAACAAATCTTGCATTAACCAGTGAACACTTGAATCCGTTGTCCTTAAGGATATTTCTTACTTCCTCAGCAACCTTTACCATGCTGCCTACAGCTAAAAGACATATATCCTTCTCCTCATAGATCGGCTCACACTTGCCCATTTCGATAGGAGCTCTGTATTCCTTAAGGCCATCATAGGCATTTCCTCTTGGATATCTGATGGCAACAGGACCGTTGAAGTTCACTGCAAACTTCAGCATATCCGAAAGTTCCCACTTATTCTTGGGGGCCAGCACATGCATGTTGGGCATTGAAGACAAGTAGGACAGATCAAAGATTCCCTGATGTGTCTCACCGTCGGAGCCTACAAGTCCCGCTCTGTCTATGGCAAATACCACAGGGAGATTTTGGAGACACACATCCTCAAGCACCTGGTCATAGGCCCTTTGAAGGAATGAAGAATAAACCGCGAAGACCGGCTTATATCCGCCAATTGCAAGTCCTGCAGCATAGGTTACCGCATGTTCCTCCGCAATGCCTGCATCCACGAACCTGTCAGGATACATGTTCCTGAACCTCTTAAGTCCGGTACCATCAGCCATGGCTGCAGTGATGGCAACCACCTTTTCATCTCTGGCACCAAGCTTACACATGACTGTGGAAAAGATATCCTGGTAGTTGGAGGTCGTTCTTGGATTCCTGGGGATTCCGTTCTCAATGATAAAAGGCTCCGTTCCATGGAATCTGGCAGGGTGCCTTTCTGCAGGCTCATAGCCCTTGCCCTTCTTGGTAACGATATGGATCATTACTGCCTTTTTAACTTTTCTTGCTTCTTTGATCGCTCTTACAAGGCCTGCTGTATCATGTCCGTCAACAGGACCAAGGTAGGTAATACCAAGGTTCTCAAATACCATTCCCGGTACAAAGAGCTGCTTGACACTGTTCTTGGCTCTTCTGATGGAATCTACAATCTTGGTGCTGGTGCGAAGCTGTGCATACACATCTTCCTTCAGGTTAAGGTACCCCTGGGCAGTTCGTACACTATCAAGGTACTTACCCATTCCACCAACACTCTCGGAAATGGACATCTCATTGTCGTTAAGGATAATAATGAAATTGGTCTCCAGCTTTGAAGCATTGTTCATGGCTTCATAGGCAAGACCTCCTGTCAAGGAGCCGTCACCTATAACAGAAACAACTGCATAGTCATCACCCTTAAGGTCTCTTGCCTTGACCATTCCAAGGCCTGCGGAAATAGATGTTGAGCTGTGTCCTGTATCAAAGCAGTCAGTATCAGACTCACATCTCTTTGGGAAACCACTCATTCCGCCATACTGACGAAGGGTGTCAAAGCCAGACTTTCTCCCTGTTAGAAGCTTATGAGTGTAGGACTGATGTCCTACATCCCAGATGATCTTATCCTTGGGAAGGTCCAGGGCAATGTGAAGAGCCATGGTAAGCTCCACTGCTCCAAGATTGGAAGCAAGATGACCTCCGGTAATGGAAATCTTCTCAATGAGGAATTCCCTTATCTCCTGGGCCAGCTCTTTATATTCGCTCTGAGGTATATTCTTTATGTCACCTGTATTATTAATCTGATCAAGCAGCATATTATTCTCCGCCTAAATTACTTAGTTCTGTAGATCAGGTACTCAAACAGTTCCTGAAGAAAAGTATTGCTGTAGTCAAAGCCGGAAAGGATGTTGATTGCTTCATCGGAGAGCTCTTTGACCTTAGCCTTGGCATTTTCCATGCCATAGAGGCTCACATAGGTACTCTTTCCATTCTTAATATCAGAGCCAATGGGCTTTCCAAGCTCTGCTTCACTTCCCTCAATATCCAGAATGTCGTCCTGGATCTGGAAGGCAATTCCCACATTGCTTCCAACCTTCTCCATGAGACTTACCTGGTCTGCTGTAGCTCCACCAAGGATCGCGCCTACCATAAGGCTGCTCTCTATAAGAGCACCGGTCTTGTTCTCATCAATATATTGGAGAGTTTCCTTAGCCTTTTCTTCATCAGGTTCTGTGGAGTTCTCAGCACAGATATCTGCGCACTGACCACCAACCATGCCATAAACTCCGGCTTTGGTTGTAAGAATTTCAAGGGCTGCCAGGTATCTGTTTGTGGTTTCGCCGTCATAGGGTGGTAGCTCTTTTCCTTTAATAGCGCCCTTCACAGCTGTCTCGTAAGCCAGATTCAAAAGGCCGTCTCCTGCAAGGGTAGCCATTCCTGCGCCGTATACTGCATGGGTAGTCTTTCTGCCCCTTCTGTACTCATCATTGTCCATGGCAGGAAGATCATCATGCACCAGTGAATAGGTGTGGATCATCTCCATGGCGCACATGAAAGGCCAGATAAGCTGTGTATCTGCCTTCTCACCTGCAAAAAGCTTATAGGACTCCAGCATCATGACTGGTCTTATCCTTTTTCCACCTGCTAAAAGGCTGTAGTTCATGGCTTCAAGCACTACCTTGGGATAGCCTTCTTCCTTTGGCAGGAACTTTTTTAATACCTCTTCAAAAAAGTCCGCTCTCTCCGTGAGCCTCTTTCCGAAATCTTCTCCGATCATTTATTCAAAGTCCTCCAGACTTCCATCCTCAGCTATCTTCTGAACTTTCTTCTCCACCTCGGCAATGGCCTCGTGGCAATACTTTAAAAGTTCCATGCCCTGCTGATACTCCTTAAAAGAATCCTCAAGGGAAATATCATCATTTTCAAGGGCCTTTATCTTATCATCTATCTCTGAGAAAGCCTCCTCGATAGAAAGCTTTTTTTCTAATTTTTTTGTTGCCATATAGTCTCCGCTTCTTTCCCTGTAGTCGTAACGCTTATGGTTCCGTCGCTGACATAAACCTTCAGCTCGTCCCCGAGGTTCACATCTCCAATGCTCCTGACATTCTTTCCATCCGCCCCGGAGATGTAGGAATAACCGCCCTTTAATCTGTCTAAAGGAGAAAGACCTTTAAGCCTCTCAATGTCAATATTCAGGCGATGTCTTGCACTTTGGAGCCTGCCATTCATGGCCTGCTCAAGCATATCCTGGTACTGATCCATCCGAAGGAGCCTGTCACGGATCTTTCCCATGGGGCTTAGGTGCCTTAGGCTCTCAGCATATCTCTTTTCCTCAAGGGAAAGGTTCTTTAGCTTCCTGTCCATGCGAAGTCCTAAGGTATACTGATAATCCTTAAGATCCTGTATAAACCTGTCGTATTCAAAAACTGCAAGTTCTGCTGCCTGTGAAGGGGTCGCTGCCCTCTTGTCTGCAACAAAATCTGCTATTGTGGTATCTGTCTCATGCCCTACTGCTGAGATAATTGGAACCGGGCAGTCAAATATCGCCTGTGCCACGATCTCCTCATTGAAAGCCCATAAGTCTTCTATAGATCCTCCACCACGGCCAACAATGATAACATCTGCCTCAGTCTGAGCCAGATACTCAATGCCTCTGACTATACTCTCGGCAGCGTTATCACCTTGTACTATGGCAGGGTAAAGAATGATCTGAATATGCGGATTCCTCCTGGTGGACACGTTGATTATGTCCCGAACCGCTGCTCCTGTAGGAGCCGTTACTACACCGAGAGTTCGTATGTACTTGGGAATCGGCTGCTTATACTCATCAGCAAACATGCCGGATTCCTTTAATCTATTCTTCAGTTCTTCAAATTTCTCATAAAGAACTCCAGCTCCATCCAGTTCTATCAGTCTGGCATAAAGCTGGTATTTACCATCTCTTTCATATACAGTTATGGCGCCGGAAACCTTGACCTGCTGCCCCTCTTGCATTCGGAACTTAAGGCCCCTATCCGCATCGCCCTTAAACATCACGCAGGCTATGGAGCCACCTGAATCCTTCAGGGTGAAATAGATGTGCCCTGAAGAGTGGTACTTGCAGTTACTGACCTCTCCCTTCACCGTAAGGCTCTTAAGGAGAAAGTCCTGGCTAAACATATTCTTTATATAAGAATTAACCTGTGTGACTGTATATTCACTGCGCAAATTTAGCTAACACTCCATTTACAAATGCCGGTGAGCCATCCTGACCAAATTTCTTGGCAAGCTCAACAGCCTCATTGATGGCTACGCCCGTTGGTACTGTCTCATCGTACTTGATCTCATAGATAGCAAGACGAAGGATTGTCAGATCAACCTTTGCAATCCTCTGGGTGTTCCATCCTGTAGTCTCCTTGTTGATAGCTTCATCTATCTCAGGGAGCTTTGAAGCGATATTCTCATATTTTTCTCTTATATAGTCCGCGTCCTTAGTGGAGATTTCCTTGTCAGATGTGGTGGTAAAGAGTTCCTCCTGCTCTGACATATCCTCCATTGGATTAAACTCAACGCGAAAAAGCAGATTAAAAACCTGCTCTCTAAGTTCTGTTCTGTTCATATAGTATACCAGTCCTTTATTAAGCCTCAGGCATTGTAATTCCGGCAATCCTGATGTTTACATCAGTTACATTTAACCCGGTCATGTTCTCGATTGAAGCCTTAACCTTGGTCTGAGCCTGCTGACATGTTGCAGGGATATTAAAGCCGTAAGTCATCATAAGTGCAAGATCAACCTGTACGTCTCCGGCGCCAACTAAGACCTTTGCTCCCTTGGAAAGGTTCTTACGACCAACCTTCTCAAGAACATCACTGGTGTAGTTACCTGCCATAGCAGATACTCCATCAACCTCAAGAGCTGCTAAAGCTGCAATTCTTGCCACTACATCATCAGCAATCTTAACTGTTCCAATTTCTGCATTACCTTTTGCCATTGCTTCTTACCTCTTACTTTTATGCATATTTCTTTATAATTATACCATAAATGAATATTATGTTAAACCTTACGCCTTCGAGCCCAGGCTATCATATCCAGAATATGATGGTCCTTGTATCTTCAAAGGTTGTATAGGATACCTGTGAGGTATCTCCCTGAAGGCACTCAAATACTCGCCTGTTAGTAATAAGCTCCTCAAACAGCGATTCGTAAATCCCGTCATTTGAGCATTTAATGGTGACATTATTGCTGCCATCCTTATATCTACGATTAAACAGATCGGTTACCAGAGCCATTTCTGCGGAGGTGAAATATTCATTTTCCCTCACATAGAAATTGTCAGCGATACTGTTGCACTTTGGCATAGCCATGATATCTGATATTGCATGGTTACTTGTGATCTCTGAAGTAGTAACATTCAGATAATCGTAGTTAACTGCCGGAAGCTTGGTTGCATCAGCACTTTCTCCAGACACAGTCTGATAGGAAGCATCTCCCCAAGTCACATCCATGTAATAGTATGCATTATTGCAAAGAACCAGATTCCATGCATGTCTCACACCGGAGCTGTTCCTGGTGTTCACTGTTCCTGTAACCAGAGTACTCTTTATCCCAAGCTTGCCAAGAAGATACTGGGCAGCCTTGGCGTAACCATTGCAGACACTCTTTCCGTTTATGAATACCGAGCAGATATTCTGGTTGTCCACTGCATCCATGTCGTACTCAGTGTTTGCAATAAGATACTCGTAAACATACTTTATGGCATAGTAATCATCCTCTGAGGATGGAGCCCCCTGAAGGCACTTGTTTACTGCCTCATTAATCCTGGTCTGCCTTCTCTTTACCTCATCCGCTCCGTAGAGATAATTTCCGGTAAAAGAGATCCTGGTGATAGTATCACCAACCGAATAATTGGTGTACTGATATCCATCCACATAAAAGATCTCAGGATGATCTGCCATCACATAGTCAAAGACCATTTCAATGGCTTCATCACTGGTGGTAGAAACAGTCACATCTGTCCCAAGATTCTGTAAGATAGCCAGCATCTCAACATACAGTGTCTTACCTGCATCTGTCAAAAGTTCGTATGCGTAAAGACCCTTCTGGGCATTCTTCAGTTCCCTGATGCCATTCTCTGTAAGGCCCATGGCAGTTCTGGCTGCCTTAACCTCGCTGTCTGTATTGGAATCCTTAAGTTCCTTGTATCCCTTTACAAACTCATCGTCAGCATGATTGCCAATCTCAGGATCAGCGCCGGGTTCTTCCAAAAGCTCTTTTGCCTCATCCTGGGACAGAGCTTGTGTAGAAGCCTCTGCTGATAATTCCTGAGATGCGTCACTTTCAGCTATCTGGATCTCAGGTTCTTCCTGAGAATTATTCTCATCAGTGTCATACTCAAAATTCACTGTTGAGATCTCAAGGTCAGCTACAGTCCCTGTCTCATCCTCACGATCATAAGGATCCAGGATTCCCAGATCCTCAAGATAATCCTCTACGCTTGAATACTCACATCCTGTCAGCGCCCCCAGCGCCAGCGATGCAGCAAGAAATAGCGGTGCTATTCTTTTTACGGTGATACTCAGTTTCTTCAATGATCTTCTCCCCCAAAAACCGGATCATCAATTCTTCTTGAACTCTGAAAGTACAAGTCCTTTATTTCTCTCCATGGTCATGCCTACACTCCACTCGTTCACAAACAAAAGAAGTGGTCTGTCGTGCATGTCCTTGATCTTCTTCATGTCAGATGTTCCAACCAAAGTTGACATGTCTACATCTGCATTATCCACCCATCTGATGTACTCATAAGGAAGGCTTTCCAAAATGATATCTACATTGTACTCGCTTTCCAACCTAAACTTCAATACATCAAACTGAAGGACACCGACAACGCCTACGATGATCTCTTCAAGGCCTGTATTGTACTCCTGGAAGATCTGGATCGCACCCTCCTGGGCAATCTGAGTGATACCCTTAACGAACTGCTTACGCTTCATGGTATCAACCTGTCTTACCCTTGCAAAATGCTCGGGAGCGAAGGTAGGGATTCCCTCGTACCTTACGTTATCCTTAGGCATGCAGACTGTATCTCCAATTGAGAAGATTCCGGGATCAAATACACCCATGATATCTCCCGCATAGGCCTCAGAAAGGATCTTTCTCTCATCTGCCATAAGCTGCTGTGGCTGTGAAAGACGCATTACCTTTCCGCTCTGTACATGCTTAACTTCTTTATCTGCATCATACCTTCCGGAACAGATCCTCATGAAAGCCACCCTGTCTCTGTGGGCCTTGTTCATGTTAGCCTGGATCTTGAATACGAAGGCTGAAAAATCGCTCTCAAGTGGATCGATCTTCTCGCCGTCAGCTGACACTCTACCTGTTGGAGGTGTAGCCATCTTAAGGAAGTGATGTAAAAAGAGCTCTACGCCAAAGTTCTGAAGGGCTGAACCAAAGAATACAGGTGTGAGTTCTCCGGCTCTTACCTTATCAAGGTCGTACTCAGCTCCGGCTCCGTCTAAAAGCTCGATCTCGCCGGTAAGCTTGTCATAAGCATCCTGTCCAATCTCAGAGTCAATGGCAGCCTTATCATCCAGATTGATGATTGTCTCTTTACCTTCCTTGGTACCCTTCTGGGTCTCGGAGAAAGTAACAATATGGCCTTCTCTTCTGTCATAGATGCCCTTGAAGTTCTTTCCTGAACCGATTGGCCAGTTCATTGGGCATGTGGCAATTCCAAGGTTATTCTCAATATCATCAAGAAGATCAAAGGTGTCCATGTCATCTCTGTCCAGCTTGTTGATAAAAGTAAAGATCGGGATATGACTCATGGCGCAGACCTTGAAGAGCTTTCTTGTCTGGGCCTCAACACCCTTGCTGGCGTCAATTACCATGACAGCTGAATCCGCAGCCATAAGAGTTCTGTAGGTATCCTCTGAGAAGTCCTGGTGTCCAGGGGTATCAAGAATGTTGATACAGCAGCCCTCAAAGTTGAACTGAAGAACTGATGAGGTTACTGAGATACCTCTCTGCTTCTCAATCTCCATCCAGTCAGATACTGCGTGTCTGGCTGTTGCCTTACCCTTTACGGAACCCGCCATGTTGATGGCACCACCGTAAAGCAGGAACTTCTCAGTGAGTGTTGTTTTACCTGCATCAGGGTGAGAAATGATAGCAAAGGTACGACGCTTGTTTATTTCTGCAATTGTTTCTTTTGTGTTACTCATGAATTAAATCCTTTTACTATTTCTTAAAAACAGACCGGAATGTAGGATACACACCGGTCTGTGAATAAAGTGTTCAAGTTATATCGTAACAAGGAAGTTATTGAGCACAGTCTTTTATTGAAAAGCTTATTCTGCCCATCTTGTCCTTGCCAAGGCATACAACCTTAACTGTATCGCCAAGAGTAAGTACATCCTCAACATGGTCGATTCTCTCCTTGGAGATCTTGCTGATGTGAACCATGCCTTCCTTACCAGGAGCGAACTCAACGAATGCGCCAAACTCCTTGATGCTTACAACCTTACCTGTAAAGATCTGGCCTTTCTCGAAGTCTGTAACGATTGTCTTAACCATATCTACAGCCTTT
>JAEEGL015051318.1_pt1 | contig 17796 bp, 8 predicted proteins | sample 9134231 | NCBI WGS metagenome assembly JAEEGL01 (sample SAMN16246548, study PRJNA631951) | gut metagenome | biome: gut microbiome; feature: rumen; material: fiber-attached | host: Bos | place: Iran: Karaj | collected 2018-10 | reverse complement strand
CAAAAGAAGAGACCAGTAAGAAAACAGCGACATACGACGGCGTCTGCGTTTCCGATACGGAAGGATACGACCGGGCACTCGATATCGCCGTTGCCAGACGGACAAGGTACGAGACGGAAGAGGGAGAACTTATCACCGTTCACGAACTCAATATCGGCGGACAGGTCTTCACCGTCCGTTCGTTTTTCGGGTTGGACGAACGGAGGACACCTGCGGATATCGTGCGCCGTATGATCGATGCAGGAGAAAATACAAATGATGTAAGTTGCTTTATCACATTTTGTTTTGCCATGGATTATTCTCTCCTAAAATAAAGTTGATGAAAGCACTTTTAGAATTTACTTCTGCTTATTAAAACCAGTATAGCTCCCGAATCCCAACAAATAAATTGCCATGGCAAAACATGCAATAATATGTCGGTTGACCCATTGCCATTGACGACAAAGCATGGTATAATATGACATGGTATAATATGATAAGTACGATTTTTCTGCGCCGAGGTTGAGATCGCCGTCAACAATGTCTTTTATGCCTGGATCTTCGGCTTTCAGGGAATAGTTAAAATTAAAGCATCTGAGGATGTCAAAAACGGATATATTGATGTGGTGAAGGACGCGTTTTATTCTATTTGAGACAGAAGATATAATTCGGCACCGGGGAAGCAGTCTTCGGGATACCTTCTGTACAACTGCCTGCGTGCAATGTGAGAAATGAGAATATGACGAATTTTGATGCTAAGTATGAAAACAGAAAAAACAAACTGCTTGATCTCGGCAAGCGGAACAAACTTCTGAATTACATGGAAACGAAAAGCTCCACGCTGCTGATCACCTATCCGGATTATCGCGCTCTGTATGATTCATTTGTTAAAAATGAAATGCAAATACGGGATGTTCATTCACCATATTCTGAAGGAAGCCAGATACGCGGACGGAAGAAAAGCGCAGACCTTTGATGAAATGGCGGACGCTTTTGATACGGAGGGCTTTGCGGATTCGCTGGCGCGGATAGGCGTGGAATATATCGTCTATACCGCGTGGCATTTTGCCGTACAGCCGCTTTATCCGAGCGCGGTATCGGAAAAATGGCGTCCCGGAAACTGCCCGAAGAGAGATCTTCTGGGGATTTGATAGACAGCGTCCGGGTCAGAGGCATCCATGTTTTGTAAGGATCGATGAGTGGGAGGAGACCAGACTCCCGCTCACCCCGCAGCCGCAGGACAGGGCTTCTCTCTACAAGAACGTCGCCGCGGCGCTGGAAAGGAAGGAAGAACTCGTGGTCACCCCGGAAAGCGTTCTCCGCTGCTTCAAGGTGATCGAAGCGGCCAGGATATCCGCAGAAAGCGGGAAATCGGTGGAATTCTGAGCATACCCCGGCTGCGGCGGCAGATCCTTCATCAAAGAAACAAAGCGGCGCTTACGATGCCGTCTCCCGCGCCCCGCCGTCCGGCGGGAGGTGTGGAATCAGGCAATGCTGCCGCTTTCCCGCGATCTCAAACCTATTACGCAGAGACAGGAGCATATGCCATGCACACGATCGACAAAAACTATTTTCCCGGCTGGGTGCGGAAGTCGATCACTTTCACGATCGACGACGGTCTGCTCGAGTTTGACAGTAAGTTCCTCAGTTACGTCAAGCCTGCTGGGCTGCGCGGGACCTTCAATCTCTGCGGGAACCGAGAAGTGGACGACGTTTTCCCGGCGCTGTATGACGGTTATGAGATCGGCAACCACTGCCGCCTTCATCCGTTTGCGATGAATGAGGATCGCCGCAAGTCCGTCCGGAACGAGCCCTTTGATCCTGCATCGGCGGATCATGCGTATATTTACTTCGATCCGGACAAGCGTGCCGGTTATTATTTCAAGTTCAAGTCATCGTCCTACGGATGGGCTGTGCTTGCGGACGACGACGTCTATATAGACCTCGTCCGTGAAACGGATGAAGCCCTCGTCTCGATTTTCGGACGCGACCGTGTCAAGGGGTTCGTCTATCCTTTCGGCGGGCAGAACAATCCCGCCCTCCATCAGCGCCTGATCGACATGGGAGTCCAGTCTATCCGAATCTTCGGCAATGTGGATGATACGACCGGCTTCGCCATGCCTGCCGACCGCATGGCGTGGTCCTACAATGCCGATGACTGCATCCTTACCGAATGCTCGAAAAAATACGAAGCGTATCCGGATGACGGAACGCTGAAGTTCTTTTGCGTCGGCGTTCACTCCATCGATTATGAACGCCGCGGTACCTGGAACGTTCTTGATGAGTTTTGCCGCCGTATGGCCAACCGGCCCGAGGACTACTGGTACGCTTGCGTCGGAGAGATCTTTGATTATGAGGACGCTGTCGGCAAACTGATCGTCACGGAGGAAAAGATCGAAAACCGCACGGACATCGATCTGTACGTGAAGGTCGACGGGAGTCGCATCGTTGTCCGCCGCCGTTCGTCCGTCGAACTGTAAGAGAGGGGAGAACAGCAGTCTGTGACTGCGTTCGAGCCGGTCCGCAAGCCGGATCCGATCTGCCTCGGCAAATGATTTCATATGCTCTGTTTTATCTGCATCGTTGCCTTTGGAGTAAACGGCCATAGCTGCATGCAGCTGTGAGAAGCCGTAAAAGAATGGGGGGATGAACGATTTTATGCCTCTCCTCGGGCGCTTCAGATCGGAATTCACCATTCTTAACACAATGGAAAGGATCAACGAACATGGGTAAACGAATCACTGTGTTTCTGATGCTTTTTGCGGTGCTTATGACGGCTGCCGCCTGCGGCGGAAAGAACGGACCGGAAACAAGCACGTCTGCCGCCGATGACACAGCCTCAGCGGACATGACCGATGCGGAAACCGACGAGGTGCTGATCGAACCTCCGATCGGGAAGAACGATTACAACGGGGAACCGTTTCAGATCATCATGGCAAAGAACAGCCGGCTGGGGAAGGTCTACGGAGCCGAGGAGGAAATCGGCGAGGTAATGAACGACGCCTCATACAAGCGCGATATGTGGGTCGAAGAGTATCTCGGCATCGATATTGCGTACAAGAGTCACACCGAATATTCGCTTGTCGGGCCGATCCGGAACGACGTGATGTCGAACGACGGCGCTTACAATCTGGCCATTACCCATCCGATGCACGGACTCGGCGCAATGGCTGTGGGCGGCCTCCTTATGGACTGGGAGACGATTCCGGACGTCGATATCACAAAACCGTACTGGAATGCGGCATGCAACGATTCTTTGGAAATCAACGGCAGGCAGTATTACGCGTTTTCCGACATGATTTTCAGCGACGTGTTCTGTGTATATTTCAATAAGGATATGATCACCGAGAACCATCTTGAGAATCCATACGATCTGATGCGCGGCAACCAGTGGACTTTCGACAAAATGACGGAGATGGCGTCGGTCGTCAAGGTCGATTTGAACGGCGACGGAATCATGGATGTGAACGATCAGTACGGCTTCACCACCGTGCTCGATTTTCCTCTCTGCATCACGATGTACGCCTCCGGGATCCGCCTGTGCGAGCCGAAGACCTTTCGGCTGTCCATCTACAATGACCGTATGCTCTCGTTGATTGACAAGATGCATTTTTTGCTGAACAGGAGCGGAGTCACCTATAAGTGGACGTACGAAGGAGAGGCTGAGGATCGGATGTACGTCGCCGATGGAAAAGCGCTCTTTGAGTTCGAATTGAGCGACCGTCTCCTGCAGGACCGTTACCGTAATTCCGCTGTGAACTTCGGCCTCGTTCCGTATCCGAAACTCGATACGGATCAGGAGGATTACGGTACGACGGATTACAGCGGACTGCTCTGCGTGCCGAAGTCGGTAAAGAACGTCGTGATGACCGGCCAGGCGATCGAACTGTTGTCCTATTACAGCGGAGAAACGACGATCCCGGCTTACTATGACAAACTGCTTGGCGAAAAGCTCGCCAGCGACAAGGATATGCGGGAAATGCTTTCTTATCTGTTCGATCACATCATTTTTGACGGCGGTCAGAGATTCTTCGGAATCAGAGACTCTTCCATTCATAGTACGAAGAGCATGCAGAAACTGTATTATACCGTGATGTATCTGGTCGGAGAACAAAAAAGCACCGCTTTCGGCTCCTACTACGAAGAAAATCGGGATGCCGCAGAAACGCTGATTGAGGAATTCCTTGAAGCTGTTGAAGAACAGCAGTAATCAAGAAAGGTTAGATTGTCAATATGGAAAAACTGCTGCTCGGCGTAGGCCGTACCGTGATCACACCTGAGATCGGATGCTCGCTTGCCGGATACGGACCGGGGCTTTATTCGGATTCGATCGCGGATGATCTGACGGCTACTGCGTTCTGGTTCCGTCAGGCGGACAGACAGGCGCTGCTGGTCAATCTGACACTCTGCAGTCTTCACAACACCGTAAGCGACCAGTTGTTGACGATGATCGAGGAACGCTTCGGCATCCCGCGCGGAATGTGCATGGTTTCGTGTACGCATACGCACTCGGGGCCGAGCACGTTTCCGCCTCAGAACGGCGAAACGAATGACTTCCCGGAAAAACTGCTGATCCCGCGCGTGTCGGAAGCGATCGAAGCTGCCCTCGGTTCCATGCGGCCCGTCACGATGGGGACGGCTCACAGCGAGAGCCGGATCGGGATCAACCGGCGTCAGCTTAATCCGGATAACTCTGTAACACTCGGTCAGAATCCGTGGGGAAGCTTTGACCCCAAAATGACGGTCCTGTCTTTCCGTGATGAAGAGGGGAAGGCGTACGCCAATATCGTCCATTACGGGTGTCACGGAACCTGTGCCGGCCATCACCATTCCATTTCGCGCGATTGGTCCGGGATCATGATCGATCACCTGGAAAGCCGGACGGGCGCAGTGACTGCGTTTTTCAACGGCGCCTGCGGGGATGTCGGTCCCCGCTTGTCCAACGGCATGACAACCGGAAAAGGGGATTACCGTTACGTCTATGAGACCGGTTATGCTGCCGGCGTCGATGCCATGCGCATCTACAATTCGATTTCGTCGTATCGCTGCGTGAAGCTGAACGCCGCTGCCTGTACGGTGTCGTTTCCTCAGGAACCGCTGGAAGCCCTTGAAGAGGCGCAGGCGATTTGTGAAAGCCTTAAGGAGCCGCTTTCCTCTATTCAGCGTATCCGGAAAAAGCATTATGAGCGTGTGATCGAAGCTTATAAGGACGGTTATACTCCGTCGGATACCTACACCGTCCCGCAGACGATCGTTCGTTTGGGCGATACGGCCATTTTCAGTTTTCCTTTTGAAGTTTTTTCGGGGATCGCTCTGCGCGTCGATCAGTATTCCTCCATACCGAATACGCTGTGCTTCGGTTACACGAACGGCTACGAATCCTATCTGCCTACGCAGGATCAGTTGTGCCTCGGCGGTTATGAGGTAGCTCAGTTCCGTTCGCGTCATCTGCAGCCGTTCTGCGATCATGCCGATTGGATTGCCGTCAGCAGTACGCTGGAGAACCTGAAAGCCGTGGCGGAAGAAACCGATTCGTAATTCTGCGTCATTCATTTGCATTCACCATCAAGATGACTGGAGACAGTAAATGATTACCTTCTCTTTTCCCAAAGATTTTCTCTTTGGCACCGGTTCCTCCGCATTCCAGATCGAGGGCTCGCCGTATGCCGACGGAAAAGCTGAAACGATATGGGATTACATGTGCCGGGTCACGCCGGAGATATTCCACAACAACGCAAAGACCGAACCTGCTTCGTCCTTTTATACGCATTATGAGCAGGATATCGCCGACATGAAGGAACAGGGGCTCAGATCCTTTCGCTTTTCGTTGTCCTGGGCACGGATCATGCCGGATCTGACCGGCGCCCCGAACCGGAAGGGGATAGATTTTTACAATCGTGTGATCCATCTCCTGTTGGAAAACGGGATTGAGCCTTTCGTGGATCTTTATCATTGGGATACGCCGATGGCATTGGAAAAAAACGGCGGTATGAAAAGCCGGGCGTTCATGGATTATTACCTTGCGTATGCCAGAGTCTGCTTTGAAAATTTCGGAGACCGCGTCAAATACTGGAGCACTTTCAACGAACCGAGCGTATTCTGCTACCGTCCTTACGCGGGCGGCAAGTGGTATCCCTTCGAGAGGGATCTGGCGAACAGTATGCGGGCTGCCCACCATGTGCTTCTTGCGCATTTCCGCACGGTAAAACTATACAGGGAAATGGGCCTCAAGGGGAAAATCGGGTTGGTGACCGACGTTTCCGCGATCTATCCGCGGGACCCTGCAGGTCCTGACGTTCTTGCGGCGCAGTACCAGTATGAGCGCGGCGCGGGATGGTGGCTCGACCCCGTTTTTGAGGGGAGATACCCCAGGCGCCTTCTCGAGGACTGTCCGCAGATACGGGACGCTATGCCCGCAGGATATGACGCCGATCTCTCCCGGGAGTTCGTGCCGTCGGATATGATCGGCATCAATTACTATTTCCCGGGCACTGTGGAGTATCGGGAAGACGCTCCGGAAAAGTCCACCCGCGTTGAGACTTTCGTTGCCCAGACAGATCAGCGCTTTGTACAGTATCCGCCGGGGCTGTACGACGTCTTGATGTTCCTGACCGCCCGCTATAACCGCCCGGAGATCTACGTTACGGAGAACGGACTCGGTTTGCTTGACCATGGCGATTATGAAGAAAACGTAAACGACGTCGGCCGCATCCAATACCTCCGCGATCATCTCAGAATGCTTTCCCGCAGTATCTCCTCCGGTGCGAATGTGAAGGGGTACTACTACTGGTCACACTTTGACAGTCTGGAGTCCCTTGCCGGTTATCAGTGGCGCTTTGGATTGACGTATGTCGATTATGAGACCGGAAGGCGCGAGCGGAAAAAAAGCTGGTATTACTATAAGAAAATCTGTGAGTCGGGATTGGTCGATTGAGCGGCCCGGCTTCCGGGGACATCAGACGCTCCCGGGCCGTGATGGCCGCGGGCGCAAAGGAATACCGTACAGAACAATAACGAAGGATACGGCGATACAGCCGTACGGAAAGCGGGTTGAAAATGCAATTCAGAAAACCGGATTATCTGATACTGCATACGGAAACGGAAGACGTCCGGATGCCGTACGAGGAAGATGGCCTGACGGCCGGAGATATAACGGTCTTCGTGCAGGATCGGATCCTGTACGTCCGTGCCGGGCAGACTCCGCTGCGGTACGTCCGGCTTCGCTGGAATTTCACAAAAGAGGAACGCAGACAGGACGACGTGCACGTGCTGAGCGATTTTTACGAATGTACGCACGGTATCCTCGGATGGCGTCCCATCAATCCGGACCGGTATATGCCGTGGTACTTTCTTGTCTCCAACGGCAGCGACAGAAATGAAAACACAGAGGGCAGATTTACCGAATGTTACGGCGTAAAGGTACGGCCGGGCGGGATCGTCAACTGGCTGTATGACGGAAACGGCGTTACTTTTTGCGCCGACGTCCGCAACGGCGGATCCGGCGTCCTTCTGAACGGCCGTACGCTTTCGGTGTGTGAATTTGTTTTTGCGGAATTCCGCGGCATATCCGCTTTTGAAAGCGGAAAGCGCTTCTGCCGTATGATGTGCGGCGCCGTCAACGAACCGCCGTATAAGGTATACGGTTCCAATAACTGGTATTATGCCTACGGCAGCAGTTCTCACAAGGAGATCCTTGCCGACGCCGAGCTGATCGCCAAAGCCGCGCAGGGCCTGAAAAACCGTCCGTTTATGGTGGTGGACGACGGATGGAATCAGGGTCATTGGGACACGCCGTGGGTCGGAGGAAACCGGAATTTTCCGGATATGGCCGGACTTGCCGCGGAAATCCGGGCCATGGACGTGCGGCCGGGCATATGGGTACACCTGTTGTACGACGAGAGCAAAAACATCCCGGGCGAGCAAAAGGATTGGCATCTGGAACGCACCGACAGCAGACTGGATCCGTCTCATCCTGCGGTAAAGGACTACGTTTACCGTACGGTCCGGCTGCTCTGCAGCTGGGGATACAAGCTGATCAAGCATGATATGTCCACGGCGGATATCTTTGACCGCGCCAGTTTCCAGATGTTTGAAAACATGACGTACGACGGCTGGCATTTTTACGACCGTTCCCGTACCACGGCGGAAATCGTGACGGATTTTTACAAAACCATTGTGGATGCGGCGGCGCCGTATGACTGTGTGATCCTCGGCTGCGGCTGTGTTTCGCATCTGGGGGCCGGTCTCTTCCACGTGAGCCGGATCGGTTCCGACACCAGCGGACACTATTTTGAACAGACCCGCCGGCACGGCGTGAACGCAATGGCGTTCCGGCTGATCCAGAACGGCGCGTTTTATGCCGTTGACGGCGACTGCGTCGGCGTTACCGGAGAGATCGACTGGTACTTCAACCGTCAGTGGATGGATCTTTTGGCGAGAAGCGGTTCGCCGCTGTTCATGTCGATCAAGCCCGGCGTCCTGACCGATGCTCAGATGGAAGATGTACGCGCTGCCATGGCCGTGAATTCCGTACAGCAGAATGAAATGATGCCGATGGACTGGATGGAAAACGATACTCCGGGATACTGGAAGATCGACGGGGAAATCGTGGAATACGACTGGTTCGGCAAGTACGGTTCCGGGTGGTGACCGGAGGATCCGGAAATGACGCGATCGCCGTCATCGGGTGAGAGATCCGTTCCTTCTGTATTTCGGATCCGGGACCGGCGGATCGGCCAAATGGTCGCAGGATAAGCAGGCAAAAGCGTTCAGGGTCCTTCCGTTTGCCGACGTCATGAATTTCAAAGGCCAGTGCAACGAAAAGTCCGTCTACCCGCCGAAGGGAAGCGACTTTGCGTGGCGCGTTGCGGTGGAAGAGAACGTCGGCTGCGCGATCGGGGTCGCGTACGACGTGCCGCAAAGTCTGACCGTACTGGGAAACGGCTTCCGCTGTACGATTACCGGTACGAGGCGGGGAGCATTTTCGGAACGGATCCCGGAACGGGGGCGTTCTGCTACGTTCCGTCGTACACCGGCGCCTTCGGCGACGCGCGGGTCAAGGTCGGAGAACGGTTCACGCAGACGGTGGATATCCTCCCGTTCATCAAAACCGCGTTTAAGACGGCTCAAAAGTGCGGGTACCTCAAAGGATGCTCCCTTGAAAACATGTATATTTCCGGCTGCAACTACGGTTGGGAGCTGCCCGGTACGTTCGACTGCATGGCGACGTCGTACGAGTTCAATATGACTTATACGCTTCTTTCGGAGCGGAATTGAGTGCTGACAACGAGGAAAGAAACTGCGCAGCGTACAAAACGCGGCATGTGAATAATCTACCCGAGCCAACATACAGAATCAACACAACAGGAGGCACAGAACATGAATATTGAATTCGCATACGCCGATCGTACTTTCAAACAGAGCGAAGGGAAGAGTACGGAACGCAACGGACTTTTTGCGAAAGGCGCTGAAAAAACCGACAAGATCGAGCTGTTCTCCGTCAGACGTTCGAGCGCCGCTTTCCAGATCGCCGTCCGGTCCGACGAGGACTGCATCCTGAACGTCGGAGACGAGCCGTATTTCTCCCAGCACGGGCAGAAGCCGACCCTCCGTGTCTCCCTTGATTGTGATCTTCCCTGGACTCTCCATATCATCGACTTCACCGTCGCCGAAGACGGCGTGCGATACGCAGACGCTCTGCTCTCATCTCCCGTGCTTGAGATGCAGGCGGGGGAGATCCGCACGGTCTACGCCGAGATCACCGTGCCGGCTGATGCCGCTCCCGGGAGCCACGGCTTCACCGTAAACTTCTATACCCACCGTATGCTGGGACCCGAATGCAGAGCGGGCTCCTTCTCCGGAACACTGGAAGTGGCAGCGTACGTCATGCACGACGTGAAAGAAAACAAATTCCACCTCGATCTCTGGCAGCATCCCAGCAATCTCGCCCGCAAGGCGGAAACGCCCCTCTGGAGCGACGCGCATTTCGCCGTGATCGACAGATATCTGAAATCTCTGGGCGAACTCGGTCAGAAGGCGGTCACGATCATCGCCTCCGACGCGCCGTGGAGCGGTCAGGGATGCAGCCTTGTCGCCGAAAGCGCCAACATGTTCGAATACGGCATCATTCAGGTGAAGAAGAAACGGGACGGCAGCATAGAGTGCGATTTCCGCGCCATGCAAAGATACATCGATACGGCGGCAAAGTACGGCATCGACCGGGAAATATCGGTGTACGGACTCTGTAACGTATGGAACGAGCCCGAGAGCGGCTTTATCCGGCCGGCGGACGACTATCCGGACGGGGTGCGCATCCGTTATCTCGACGAATCGGACGGGTGCTACAAATATATGACCGACGCCGCGGACGTCAAGGCATATGTCGTAAGCCTGGAGCAGTACTTCCTTGCCACCGGGCAGATGGACCTCGTCCGCCTGGCGGCGGACGAGCCCGACGACGTTGAGCGGTACCGGACGATACTCCGTCTGATCCATGAGATCGCTCCCGCCTTTCGATTCAAGGCCTGTATCAACCACTCCGAGTTCATCGGCGAGTTCGGCGAGGAGGTATGCGACTTTGCGCCGTACATCGGGTGCATGACCGCTGAGTATCAGGTACTGAAGCGGTATCAGGCGACCATGCCCGGAAAGAGGTTCCTCTACTACATCTGCTGCGGTCCCTCCTTCCCGAACAGCTTCGTCACAAGTCCTCTCATAGAACTCGAATACCTGCCCGTACTGGCCTCTGCTGCGGGATTCGACGGCATGCTTCGCTGGAGCTACAACATCTGGCCCGACCGCCCGAGAGAGGATGCGCGCTACCGCAGCTGGAGGGTCGGAGATACCCATCTCGTCTATCCGCAGGCCGACGGAAGTCCGCTCCTTACGCTGCGATGGAAGGAATTGAAACGCGGTATAGAACTGTACGAGATCCTGGAAGAGCTGAAAGCGAAAGATCCCCAAGCCGCAGCGGAAGCCTACGCCATGGTGATGAAGAAAACCGGGATCGAAGACGTGGGGAGAGCCGCGTCGCCGGACGAGACGTACGTCTCCGATATCGAAGCGTACGACAGGACGGAGAGATTCGCTGCGCAAAAACTGACCGACTAACCGGGAGGCAGCGTTTATCAAGTCCGTGATCCATATCCGCACCAAAAGCGGAGGTCCGATGGACCTCCGTTTTTTGCTTATGCGGAAGGCGGATCGATCGCGGTTTTGCCTCTCATGACCCGCTCGAATTGTAAATAATGTTTGTATAAAGTGAAAATTTATTGTAACATCACGGAGGCGATCGAAAAAAATCAAGTGTGACACATGTTATTTTATGCAAAACACTTGTAATTTATAGATTATTATAGTATAATACACGAGTCAGCATGGGCTACTGTCTCGTTGTCACTGTAGTTGCCGCCTTAAAACCGACAAGTGGAGTGAAAGAACCTCTGGTGTTTCCCGCATCAGGATGACGGAAACCATGACTTTACAATCCGGCGGCGTGTTGACCTGCGTTGCTGAGTTCTAGGAGGATGACCCCATGAAGAAGACACCGACCAAGCGAATCTTTGCCTTTTTGCTTGCCATGGTAATGGTGTTCGGCCTGTTCCCCATCACGGCGATCGCGCGTGACGAGGACGTGCCGGGCGCTGCCGCGGGCGAGCCGCAGGGCGAAGGGGAGAGCACCCGTGACGGCGGAGGCGAGGGAAACGGAACGGATCCCGAAACCTATACGCTGACCTTCTACAACCGAGACGCCGAGGTGCACACGACGGTGACAGTCGCAGCGGGCGTTGCCATCGGCAGCCTGCTCCCCGCCGTCATCGCACGCGATGAGTATGACGCGTACTGGGCGTTCGGCGAGATCGTCCAGGGCGGGCAGGGGCCGGAGATCCACGTTTCCGGCGACCGGATCGACGAGACCTTCGTGCCGACGGCCGACGCTGTCTTCGTACCGGACTACGATCAGATCGCCTATACGGTCTATTTCTACGAAGACGAAGAACATATGACCGCCGATCCCCCGGTCTATACCGCCATTAAGACCGTTACCGCCGATACCAATTACTGCCTGAACGACGTGCCTGCCGTTCCGGCAAAGAACGGCTATACCGGCAAATGGGTCTACGGGACCGGCGCGGACTTCTCGAACCTCGTCAATATCAAAAACAACGCCGCGGCGGGGACCAGGACGCTTGCCGTCTGGGCGGAGTACGAGCAGATGGTCTTCACGGTCGCCTTCATGCTGCCCGGGAACGATACTCCCTACCAGACCGATACGTACTACAGCGGCAATACGCTCCGTCTGCCCGAAGACCCCGTGGTGGAGGGCAAGGATTTTCTGAAGTGGGTCGACGGGAACGGCAATCAGGTGACCGCGTCCACGGCGGTGAACAGCGATCTCACGCTTACCGCCGTTTTCACGGATCAGTACTGCGTCAGCTTCGTGGTCCTCAAAGACGACGGCGTTACGGTCGCCGACAGTCTTTCTCAGTACTTCCGCTCCGCGGGCGAAGCCATCCAGCAGATGCCGCAGAATCCTTTCGTGGCAGGCAAGGTGTTCGTGAAGTGGGTCAAGCAGGGGACGGACGTCGAAGTGACCGCGGATACGGTCGTCAACGAGAGCTTTACGGCGGTCGCCGTCTTCCGTCCGGTCGACGTCTATAAGATCACGACCCAGTACTACTACCTGAATGACGCCGGCGGAGAGGTCATTTTCAATACCGAGTACATCCAGGCGGAAGCAAACGATCTTCCTTATATTATAAGTGCGCCGTCTTCCACGCAGACCGATCCCAGTCAGGTCGCCGGCGCTCCTCTGTTCTATTATCCGGAGACCCCCACGGTCACGCTGACCGAAGCAGACTTCGATGCCAACAAAGAATGCTTTGTTCGCTTCAAGTACGTTCCGTATACCGCCGTCTATGATTTCGTGTATATGCTCAAGGATCTGAGCGGCAGCGGATATACCGAGATCGACCGGACGAGCAACGTGGAGGGCGTTCTGAACAGTTACGTGACGCCGACGGTCAAGACGTTCGACTATGCGGTGCTCGAGCTGGCGGAGGGCGCGACCATTTCCACGAGCGGCTTGAACGGTCAGACGAAACAGGAACTGAAAGTATACTACACGCGCAAGAATTTCACTCTCAGCTACGAGAGCAACGGCGGCAGCTACGTCGGCGGCGGTACGTATCCGTACGGCACCACGGTGACGGTCACCACCACCCAGCCCGGCCGCGAGGGCTACAACTTCCAGGGATGGTATGCTGAAAATGAGAACGGCAACGGCACCGGCACGCGTGTCACCGGCAGTTTCCAGCTGACCGAAGACAGGATCCTCTACGCCAAGTGGGAAGGCAAGACGGTGAACTATACCATCGTCTACATGATCGAGGAGTACGACAACGATGCTCATACGACCTCTTTCGTGTATGACAACAGCCGCACGGCGCAGGCGCAGGTGGGTGCGACGGTGTATGCTTCCTCCGCTCCGAACCTGACGGGCAACAATTATCGGGGGTACGAGAGAGACACCGCGTTTGACCAGACCTCGAGCGTGGTCATCGCCGCGGACGGCAGCTCCGTTCTGGTGGTGCGTTATAAGCTGATCCGCTATACGTTTGTGTTCAACCTCAGCAATACTGACGGACGGATTGAGATCGGCGGACAGACGTATACCGGCTCCAATTACCGGATCGAAAACGCCGTGCTGGGTCAGGACGTCAGCTCCATGTGGCCGTCCCTGCCGGAAGAGGTCTATGCCGTCAGCGGAAGCAACGTATTTGCCGGATGGGGAGGCGGTCCCTTCAGATTTCTGACAAAGCGCTATGAAGTGGTCTGGCAGATGGTACAGAATGCCAACAACAACGTCATGACCTTTACCGCGAACTGGGCGAGTCCGAATTACAGAAAGGTCGAATACTGGCTCCAGCAGGCGGATGGTACTACGTATCTGGTGGACGAGACGTTTTCCCAGATATTCTATTACAGCACAACGGTCGGATTTGGCGCAAAAGCCATTGACGGCTACACCGAGCATACGGGAACTCCTAATGGTTATACCGGCTCCGGAAATACTACGTGGACTGAGACGGTATGGCAAGATGCTTTTGATGATACCACTACAGAAAACCATAATAATAGTTGGGGACAGGTTGGTGGCACTGTTGTCATAAACGGTCATACGTACACGATTACAGACAAGGTATCTATCGGTAATAGACAGTATCGATATACCCTTGAGTGCCACGAAGAAGCGGGATACCATGAAGTACAGCAGACGATGTACGTTTACCGCTACTACTTTGATCGTGCGCAGTACAACATTGATTACAAATTCGAAGATGCGACTCTGAGGACCATTGAAAACGTCTATTTCGAGGCGGATATCAGCGGTGGCACCTATAACTATACGCCTGCGAAACCCGCCAACACGGAGGCCATAGACTACGGCGACTACACGTGGGGCGGATGGTATGCGGATTCTGCGCTGCAGAATCCCTACACCTTCGACACGATGCCGGGCCACAACCTGGCGCTTTACGCCAAGTGGATCGCGCCCACCTATACGGTCTCGTTTGTGTTGGACGGCGGTACGGGCGAGGGCACGGATGACCAGACGGTCGCTAAATACCAGACGGCCGTGAGGCCCGAGACGAATCCCACGAGGACCGGTCACACCTTCGAGGGATGGTTCACCTCCGCCGACGGCGTCACGCCGTATGACTGGAACTACCAGATCACCTCGGACACGGTCATCTACGCGCACTGGTCCCGCGATATTCTGAGCTATACCGTCCATTACGTGGATGGGAACGGGGATCCGGTGTCGAACGACAAGACCGTAACGAACCCGAACTTTGTCGTCGGTCAGACGGTCAAGGAGTTTGCGATCGCCGTCGCCGGCTATCGCCCGACGACGAGCAGCCAGACGCTGATCCTTGGGGACTCGGGCAACGAGATCACGTTCGTCTACACCATAAAGGCAGAGACGACCGGTTATAAGGTACAGTACGTCATTGCGGACGGTGAGAACGGCGCCGGCGTTGCCGTGGCGGAAGACAAGATCGTTTCCGGTATTCCCGGCGATACGTCTTCGGTCATCGAGTTTGCCGCGACGGTGGATTATGCGGCTCTCTTGCGCGATTATCCGGAGCTGGAAGGTCTCGAGTTCTTCCCCGATGCGGAGCAGAAGGCGCTGGTTCTGACCTCGAGCACGGATCTGAACGTCTATACGTTCTACTACTCCGCCTTCAAGCATGCGGCGGTCACCGTGCACTACGTCGACATGAAGGGGCACAATATCGCCGACGACGAGACGCAGACGCTGAAGGTCGGCAAGACCTTCACGCTCTCCCGTACCCCGATCGCTGGATGGGAGCTCTACAAGGCGGTCACCGGAACGGCCGTCGGCGATACCGAAGCGGGGACCGATTATAAGATCACGGAAGCCGTAACGGAGAACGGACTGGAATTCACCCTCTTCTATCAGAAGAAGGTCACCATCACCGTCGTCAGTCGGAGCAAGCAGTACGACGGTACGGCGCTCACGCTTCCGGAGGGCCTGAGCAATCAGGTGACCGTGGAAGGGCTGCTGACCGGCTACGCGCTGCAGTCCGTGACGTTCGAGTATCAGAATAACGACGTGGAGGGCGGCCGCCTCAATGCGGGCGTCGCGACGGTAACGCCGAAGAGCGCCGTGATCGCCGAACCCACCAAAGGCACAAAGCAGAGTTCTAATTACGGCGACGGCTATTACGCCGTTACCTACGTCAGCGGTATCCTGGAAGTGACGAAGATCAACGTCACCGTCCGTATCGAGCCGGACCGCTGGACCGCCAACGTCTACGACGGCACCGTAAAGAAGACCGGTTTCACCAACCCGACGAAGGGCGTTGCGGATTACGTCCTCATCAGCCATGACGGGTATGCGGAAGAGTATCGGAACGCCATCTGGAATGCGGTCAAGAGCAAGGCGACGTACGATGCTTCGGCAATCGGTCTCCATTACTACGTCTTAGCGGAGAGCGACGCGGGCGAATACACCTACTTTGAGAACGCGCTCACGCAGGCGGACCTCCCGCAGGATCAGAACTACAGCGTCAGCCTGTACGTCCGTCCCGGCCGTCTGCAGATCCTGCCCAAGGCAGCCGAGATCAAAACGGGCAGCGCGGAAAGGAAATACGACGGTACGCCGCTGACGAAAGATGAAGCGAGTATCGAAGGACTGGTCGAAGGTGAGAGCGTTACGCTGACGGCGACCGGTACGATCACCATGCCCGGTGAAACGGAGAATACGTACAGCATTGACTGGGGCACGGCAAAGCCGGACAACTACACGATATCCGAAAGTCTCGGTACGCTGAAGGTCACTGCCGCGACGCTCACCGTTACGGTCAACGACAAGTCGACTACATATAATGGAACCGGACAGTCCGGCTACGGGCTTCCGGCGAGCATCACCGGGACCGGTTCGGATATCACGGCCGAGGAATATAAGATCACGGGGCTTGCAAACGGCGACGTTCTGACGGTCACCTACACTCCCTCCTCCGGCACGGACGTCGGCACGTACGATAACGGCGCGTTCGGTGCGACGATCACGATCGTGAACGCCGACGGCGACAACGTTGCGGGAGCCTATGAACTCGGCACCTTCACCGTCGGCAAGCTGACCATCACGGGCGCGACCATGACGGTCGAAGCGGTCGACTATTCGGCTGTGTACGACGGCAACGCGCACGAAGGCGGTGCAGCGCCGAGCGTGACCGAGAACACGACGATCTGGTACAGCACCGACGGCGGCATCACCTGGACCAAAACGGTCCCGACCGTCACGCACGTTGCGGACGGTACGGTCACCTATATGGTCAAGGCGACCAATCCGAACTACGCGGATGCAACGGATGAAGGTGCTCTGACGGTAACGCCGGCAACGCTGACGGTCACGACCGAATCCGATGAGAAAGTGTACGACGGTACGGCGCTGACGGCGTCGGGCTCCGTTTCCGGGTTCGTCACGCCGAACGGCGGCGTGAAGGAAACGGCGACATTCACGGTGACGGGCAGCCAGACGGAAGTCGGCGAAAGCGAAAACACGTATACGCTGGAATGGAACGGCACGGCGAACGAGAGCGACTACACGGTGAGCAAGGACATCGGTACGCTGAAGGTCACCGAACCGGGAAGTTCGAGCCGGGTCGTGACGAAGGACGACGACAAGGCGGACGACTATAAATATAAGGAAGGCGAAACCGTAACATTTACGATTTCGGTCACGAATATTTACAGCGAGCCGGTCACGATCACGCTGAGCGAGATCGAGGGCGTCACGCTTGCGCAGACCGTCTTTGAGAACGTTGCGTCGGGCACGTCGGTCACCACCACGGCGACCTATACCATCACCCCGGTCGACATGGCGGCGGGCAGTTTCAAGAATACCGTTACCGCCACGATGAAGGGTACGACCTATACCGCTGAAGATACGGTCTATACGGAAAACGTCAACGCTTCTCTGACGGTAGAGAAGACGGCGGCCCCGACGAGCGGCGTGGCTGTGGGCGACACGATCGCGTACAGCGTGACCGTGACGAACAGCGGGAACGTGACGATCACGGGGATCACGCTGAGCGATACTCTGGTGACGCTGAGCGAAGCGGCGTTCGATCTCGCGCCGAACGGAACGAAGACGGTCACGTACAGCTACACGGTAAAGCAGGACGACGTGAACGCCGGGAAGATCGACAACACGGTCACGGCGGTCGGTAAGGACCCGAGCGGCAAGGACGTGACGGCGTCGGACGACGCGGAAGTCACGACGGT
>JAEEGL014624606.1_pt1 | contig 17796 bp, 4 predicted proteins | sample 9134231 | NCBI WGS metagenome assembly JAEEGL01 (sample SAMN16246548, study PRJNA631951) | gut metagenome | biome: gut microbiome; feature: rumen; material: fiber-attached | host: Bos | place: Iran: Karaj | collected 2018-10 | reverse complement strand
GGTGGCATAACCCAATTCTCGCTTCTGACGCTTGATACCAAGAGCTGTTACCACCACATCGTCAAGCGTTTGTGAATCCAATTCAAGGGTTACATTGATTTTGTTTTTGCCTTTGATGGCAATCTCTTTGGATTTGTAGCCAACGTAACTGAACACCAGCACGTCATTGCCATCGGCATTCAAAGAATAATTGCCGTCCATGTCAGTCACGGTGCCGGTAGAAGTGCCTTTCACCTGAATAGTGACACCTGGCAGTCCGTAACCATCGTCGCTTGAAACGACTTTACCGCTCACAGTCAGACTTTGTGCAAAGCCAACCAACGGAGTCATTAATGCAAGCAAAATGAAAAATAGTAGCGTTTTTTTGTTCATAGACATTTGTATTACAAAATTATGAGGCAAAAATAGAAATTATTCCTTTTAATAATGCAAAAACATGATGATATATACCAAAATAAGGGTGACCAAGACTTCTTAGCCACCCTTAAAACATGGAAAATAGATTTATTGTTATTTCTTCATGAACATTCTGGTCAACACCGTATTATCCGTGGTCATACGAATCAAATAGGTTCCGTTGGAGTAACTACCCACTTGTACCTCCATTTTTGCAGGACAATCCGTCTGGCTGTAGACCAAAGCTCCCGTATGCGTGAATATCTCAAGCAGGTTGACTGGTTCAGAGGTCTCAATGGTCAGAATGTTGGAAGCGGGATTCGGATAAATCAACACCGTGATTTCCCCTTGTTCATTAATGCCGTCAACAAACATCAGATGAGCCACTAAACTACGGTCGCCTGTTACCTCAAACGAATAAATCTCGTCTTCCGAAACAACCACATCATTCTCCGTCCAATTCTGGAACACATAATTCTCATTAGGCATTACAGTTAATGTAGCTGTATGACCAAAAGTATATGTGCCAGCTCCATTAACGGTTCCTCCTTCTTGAGGATCAACCGAGACTGTAATCAGGTAGTCGTTCGGCTGGAAGTGAGCTACCAAATGTGTGTCTCCATTAACTACAAATCTGTAAACGGCATTGGTTGAAACCACATTGCCATTCTTAGTCCAATTGATGAACGTGTACCCTTCATTTGCTGATGCAGTCACCGTGCAGAAAGTGCCATGGGCATAGGTTCCATCTCCCGCTGTTGTTCCGCCTGCTACAGGATTGGCTTCTGTTGTAACTTCATGGGTAACAATTGTATGTTCAAAGTGCGCAACATAATCAGCAGTTTCCGTAGCAGTAAATGTATATATAGCATTCGTTGAAACCTGATAACCATTCTTGGTCCAATTGACGAAATGATAATTATTGTTCGCGGTCGCTGCCAAAGTAACAGTCTCGCCATGACCGTAGGTGCCCGAACCTGTTACTGAACCACCATCCGTTGGGTCAGCTGTTACATTGATTTGATATTGGTTCAATGCAAAATGTCCAACATAATCAGCAGTTTCTGTCACAGTGAAGGTGTAGGAAATATCCGACGACACAGGGACACCATTCTTGGTCCAGTTGACGAAATGATAGCCATTATTAGCTGAAGCCATCAAAGTACAATTGCTGCCATACCAATAGGCACCACCTCCATAAACAATACCTCCTTCATTCGGGTTTGCAGTAACCGTAATTAGGTATTGGTTTAGCGTAAAGTGAGCGACATAGGTAGCAGCTTCTGTAACGGTGAAGCTGTAGTTGGCAGAAGTAGATACTTGCACACCATCTTTGGTCCATCTGATAAAGGTGTAGCCAGGATTGGCTGTGGCATTTAGTGTGCAAGTTGTACCGTAGTTATAGGTGCCCGTACCAGTAATACTGCCTCCCTCTTCAGGATTAGCTATAGCTGTAATTTCGTAACTGTTGATGTTGAAGTGAGCGACATAGTTGCCATCTTCTGTAACAACGAAACTATAGACGGGGCTCGTTGAGACTTCCACACCATCCTTCGTCCAGTTGACAAAATAGTAGTGTGCATTTGCTGTGGCCGTCAAGGTTACTGTTGTGCCATGATAATATGTTCCAGCACCCGTCACAGTACCGCCATTATTCGGATTGGCAGAAGCATTAATTTGATATTGACTCAGCTCAAAGTGGGCCACATAGCTGCTTGCCTCTGTCACCGTGAAGCTATAGGTTGGGGTAATGGATACCTCTTCACCGTCCTTCGTCCAGTTGATGAAGGTGTAGCCTTCGTTGGCTGTAGCGGTTAGCGTGCAGCTCTCGAAGTGGTTGTAGGTACCAGCTCCCGTTACCGTGCCGCCTGCCTCCGGATTGGCCGTGGCCGTAATCTCATAGCTGTTCAACTCAAAGTGGGCAACATAGCTGCCTGCCTCCGTCACCGTGAAGCTATATGTCGGAATAGTGGATACCTCTTCACCGTCCTTCGTCCAGTTGATGAAGGTGTAGCCTTCGTTGGCTGTAGCGGTCAGCGTGCAAGTCTCGAAGTGGTTATAAGTACCTGCCCCCGTTACCGTGCCGCCTGCCTCCGGATTGGCCGTGGCCGTAATCTCATAGCTGTTCAACTCAAAGTGGGCAACATAGCTGCCTGCCTCCGTCACCGTGAAACTATACGTCGGAATAGTGGATACCTCTTCACCGTCCTTCGTCCAGTTGATGAAGGTGTAACCCTCGTTGGCGGTGGCTGTCAACGTGGCGGTTGTACCTTCATCGTATGTACCTGTGCCTGTCACGGAGCCACCCTCTTCAGGATTGGCGGTAGCAGTGATGTCGAATTGCTGGATTATTGTCCCTTGCGAGAAATGGGCAACATAATTGGCACCTTCCGTTACGACAAACTCGTAAACAGGATCTGTGGACATTTCCACATTGTTTCTCGTCCAATTGACAAAAGTATAGCCCTCGTTGGCAATTGCTTCGATAGTACAAGTATCACTAAGAACATATATCCCTCCTCCACTCACTATTCCGCCTTCCTCAGGTGAAGCCGCGACTGACACCATAAGGTTATAGTTACCATACTCAAACTCAGCAGCCTCTTTCATGGCCTCCACATTCCCCACATTATCCTCGCCAAGGCAGAAGAAACGGTAACTGTGGCCAAATTCTGTAAGGAAGGTAGCCGTGGAATCGGCGGGATAGGTGTCGTAGAGACTATAGGCTCCATAGTTGTCCGACACATAGAGTTTGTACTGCTTGATGCCACAGCCGCCAGAGTCATCGAGACCACTGAATTGCAACAGAACTTCATTGTTACCATTGTTTGTTCCAGTGAGTTGCGTAGTGGGCGGCAAAGCATCCACCGTGTTGTGCCACACGTTGGTGGGGATGGCCTCGTTGAGGTCGAAGACAATGCTGGCATCTGCCGTAAGTTCGTCGCCCGTAACGCAGGCGTTGGCTTTGGGCTTGATGGTGAACGACACAAAGCCTTCGCCGCTGTGGTTCTCATCGTTGACGGGCAGGAAACCTTGCTGTGCGCCTTGCGGAGGCAAGCCCGTGGCGGGATCTATGGATTGCAGTATCCAGAAGACCTCACCCGCCACAATATCGATGCCGGCCACTATATCCACAAAGATACCCATGTCTTGCGTGAGGTCTAAACGCTGCTGATAAGAGGAATGATTGCCCTCCACGGTGAAGATATGGTTGCCGAAGCCGAAAGCCCCAATCGTGAAAGTGGAAATATTCGCCTTGGCGTGAAGCCTGTGCCTCACTTCCACTTTCTGCGCGGCGGCAGTGGCCAATTCCGGGTCATTCTCGAAATAGATGGTGTAAGGCAAAGTAGCCATTGCCGCCACCCATTGCAGCGTGTCACCCAAGGCATCGTAACCCCTTGTGCCAACAATTTCATTGGGATCCATAGGAGAAAAAATAGGAATATCTGTCGAATCTGAGGGATAATCGTCTATATAACCCGGAGGATTATCTTGATGAGGTGTGTCGTCACCACCTTCGCATTTGGACTTGCCAATGACATTTGAACCTATACTATTCTTTTCTTTAGATAGAATTGTTCTTGCTGTTGCACTTATTCCTTGGGCAAAAGTATTCAATGCGACAATTGTCAGTATTGCACAAAGAATTATTTTTATTCTATTCATAGTTTTATTTGATTAATCTAAATTATATCTAAATCATTTTCAATGATGAATGAAGCTAACTTGGGGTGATTTTCGAAACAGATAGCGTAAGGCAAGGAAGCCGTTGCCGCCACCCATTGCAGCGTGTCGCCCAAGGCATCGTAACTCCTTGTGCCGATGATTTCATTGGAATCGCTGGGATTCTGGACTGGAACATCCAATGAATCAACAGGCCATTCTTCTAAGTCTGGGGGAATGCTGTCCATTGGCTTTTGGTCGCCTCCTCCGCATTGAAATTGTGCGTATGAATTTATCGAATACGACAATACCATTATTAAAACAAAAACTATTTTATTATTCACATTGAGCAATTTTATGTTTATTAAATTTTGATATTTACCTTACAATAACCGTCTCGTTCCTTTCTTTTCTTTGTGCATTCATCAAAATCAAATCCCTTTTGCTCCATACAACGACATACACAATCTTTATCATAACTACCTATACATTTATAATCACAATCTGCTTCTTCTGAATCAAAAATTTCAGGTGTAGGATATACTTTATAATCTTCGGGGAAAGTAGAGGGATTAGTTTGTGGAACAGGTTCGTGTTTAAGAGGATCTATAAATTGTCTTCTAGTATACCAATCCCAACTATCTGCAATTTGTTCTCGATTTGAATACAAATACCACCCGACCTCACCCCATGAAATAGCAGCGGTTATACCCCACCCAATAGGATTCGATGATCTAGCTGGAGTTGACATATCATACATTCTTTTAAGTTTTGCAATATCTTTGGCTTTCATTATTTCGGAACCAGAAGTCTTAGCTATTTTTAACACTGAAAAGTCAGGTGGAGTTATAACTTCAAGTCCAAATGGATCTATCCTCATTATCGGATTATTATCTACATACACATACATATTATACCCATCCACATACATCAGCAGGTCGTGCTGCATAAAGCGGCCAAGGTCAGGGTGCATGGTGCGGGCACGGTAGTAATACAAACCCGTTTCGGCATCATAATCACGGCCTGTGAAAAGGATGGTGTTGCCTATGGCAGATTGGCTTAAGGCATTGTCATTAGCATCGAAGAACAATGGTTGTCCATATGGGTCGTATTCGTAACGTTCCACAAGGTTGCCATTGCCATCGGTGAGAGCCACCACGGAACCCAAATGGTTCTTATGGTAATAATAGGTGTTGCCGCCACGCTGCATTTGCAGCACATCATCCACCGAAATGCCAAAAATGTAGGTAGCTATCACCGTATTGTTGGCATCACGCTCCTCTATGGCTTGGTCACCGCAATAGTAATAGTTGGTCGTTGAGCCTGTCGAAATGACCGTCTTCTGTATTCTTCGATTCAAGGCATCGTATTTGTAGGTGGCGGTTTGTCCGTTGTCCACGCTTATCAAGCGGTTGTTGTAGTTATATTGGTAGGTGTGGGTACCGTCGCTCGTCAGGTTGCCGTTGTCGTCATATTGAAGGGTCATGTTTTGGCCTCCCGTAAGGGCGGTGTAGGCATTCATATTGTTGGCTGTGTATTGGGTCGCTACACCGTTGGTAGTCACGGTGGTGCGATTGCCCAAGGCATCCATCGCATATTGCACTTGCTTCAAAGGGTTGGGAATTTCCACACCTGTAGTTATCTCACCCTGCTTGAAACTTATCAGACGGTTCAATGCATCGTAGCCGTACACCTCACTCTTTGTCGGGCGAAGTAAGTCCTTCTTTGAGAGCATGTTACCAACGGCATCGTAGGTCATCTGCACATTGGCAATGTCTGGATTATCGGTCAACTGAGTTAATTGGTTCAAAACATTGTACACAAAGTTGGTAGTCGTGCCGTTATAATAGGTGCGTTGAGTCAGGGCATTGTTACCATTGTAGTCCAAGGTCACGAAATAATCATTATTTTCCTTCAACCCCGTCAAGCGTTGGCGGTAGTCGTACTCTTCTATTATTGTCCGACCGCTTGGATAGGTTTTGGTCACCGTCCTATTTCGGGTATTGTAGGTATAATGGATCGTCTTGCCGTTCAAGGTCTCCGAAAGCATACGGCCACCGTTGTCGTAGGTGAACGACACTTGCGCATTGGCATTGTTGGCGGTCAGCATGTTGCCATTGGCATCGTAGGTGAAACTATCCGCCGTGTTATTCGGATAGGTCTTTTGGGTCAGGCGACTCAAAGCGTCATACACAAAGCCCATTTGATGGCCGCTTTCGTCGGTGAAGATCACCGTATTGCCGTTAGCATCGTAGGCAAATTGCTGAGTCTTGCCATTGGCAAAGGTAATTTTCGTCAGTTGGTCATTGGCATCGTACTGGTACGAAGTCGTGCTGCCACGGGCATCGGTCACTGAAGCGAGGTTGCCATTGGCATCGTAGGTGTAAATAGTCACATTGTTCAAGGCATCGTGCTCGGTCAGCAGTTGGTTCATAGCATCATAGGTGTATAGCGTAGTATTCCCGTTTTTGTCTGTGTAACTTAATACATTGCCATTGTTATCATAAGAGTAATACTCTGTATGGCCTTCCGTATCAGTGGTCTGCATCAAGCGGTTCAAGGCATCATACTGGAAGGTGGTCGTATGGCCTTCTGCATCCGTCAGTGAAACCATATTACCATTAGCATCATAGACGCAACTTGCCATTGTACCTAACTGGTCGGCCACACTGACAAGGCGATCCAAAGCATCGTATTGGTATATGATGAATTGGTTCGTAGGTAATTCTATACCAATTATCTGGCCAATATTGTCGTAATAATAGCGGGTGGTATCGTTTAGAGCATCTATTCGCATTGTCACCCAATTATGATCGTCATACATGAAATGTGTAAAATGGTTCAATTCATCTTCTTTTTGAATCATTTTGCGTTTCGCATTATAAGAATACTGAATAACACCTCCTATCGCATTTATCAAAACTACAGGCTGCTTAAGCGCATCATATGTAATTCTTGTTTCATTTCCGTTAGCATCCGTCTCCTTAACCATATTCCCTTTAGCATCATATTCCATACTAATAGAATGGTTCAATGGGTTTATGGTTTCTGTCAATCTGTTTGACCTATTATAAACATATTGTGTAATACCTATTTTAGGATTGGTTTTGGTTTGCAACAAGCCTTGCATTGTATAGGTCATCACAGTGGTATGACCCAAGGCATCGGTTGTTGATGACAGATTGCCGTAAGTGTCATACACATAGTGTGTTGTGTTGTTATTGGCATCCGTCACACTCAATACCTGCCCATATTGATTATAGGTGTAATGTGTGCTTGTGTTCAATGGTCCATTGGAAGCAGTCAAGTTGCCATTGGTATCGTAAGTAAAGGTGTAGAGGTTGCCTTTCTTGTCTGTGTAGGAAGTCACATTGTTGTAGGTGCTTTCGTAGGTGTAATGTTCCGTGTAGCCCAATGCATCGGTGGCCGAAAGCATATTGCCGTTCTGGTCGTAGGTGTAAGTGGTCATATGGCCGTTGGCATCCTCGTGACGAATGACATTGTTATCGTCATCGTATGTCAACTTGCTGCTAAAGCCGCAGCAGTTACCCACTTTCTCTATCACACGGCCTTGCTCATCCCAAATGTAACTGCTGAACTGATTGTTGCCGTCGGGCAAGTAATCCACAAACACCGTCCTATGCTGAGTTAACTCATAACGGATAGATTTATCCGTCAAATCTGTTTTAATGCGGTGAGCCATGCCATCATCGTTATAAGTGATGTGAGTGGAATAGCCCATTTCATCTGTGAAGGTTTTGATACGATTATCTCGGTTGTAGGCGTAATACACAGTATGGTTCATCGGGTCGGTCACGCTGGTGAGGTTTTTCTGCTCGTCGTAGGCGTATATCCAAGTACGGTCGTCGAAAGAAGTGCTCATCCGAGTCATTAGCGTGTCACTGTTCCACTCAAAGATAATACTACGCCCATTGATGTCGGCAATGGAAGTAAGTTGGCCGTTTTCATAACCAAGATTGAGGGCATTGCCATAACGATTCACGATTTGAGTCACTTTCTTTGATTCAAGGTCAGCGAAGCGGTATTGTGTACCATCTTTTTCCGTGAGGATATAGGCACCACTCTCCATACTCAACACTCTAAAAACACCTGCTGGAGCCTCAAAACTGTTGCCGTATCGGGTATAGAGGTCTTGCCGACCGTCGCCCTGCTCGATGATGATACCTGACGGGTCCTCGATGAAGCGCATCTCGTAGCCGAGGCTCCAACCGTTGCCATAGCCGTAGTTCTGCTGGTTGTATGAACTGTTGTAGTAAAACACGGCAGATAAGTCCAATCCTCGGTTAGGGATGGAAAGGTCGGCACGTTGGTAGAACAACACACCGTTATAACTATTCACATAGATGCCGTTAGGACAGGCTATCTTGGGCCGGATGATGTTTTGGGCCTGCGCCGCAACGAGGCCGAGCAGCAAGCCAATGATGATTGTTAATTTTCTGGTATTCATTATATTGTTCTCCTATTTTTATCAATACTGTTTTCTAATGGCAAACACTTTAATTCTGACATTCGCAGAAGTACTTGCTTTGACGAAAATCGTCTTGGAAGTGCGGTAACCTGGACGCAACACATCAGGATTGCTATTGCCTTCTGCTGTACTGAAAGTAAGTTCTGTGAGCCTTTCTGCCAACTCATCGGATGTGAAACCGATGGGATGGCCATTACCACTTATCACCACAAAACCTGATACATTCAAATCGGTAGTACCTATATTTCCGTATTCAATTCTCACAGGAAACACGGTACCATCTCTTACGCTCGATGGTGCCACAATATTAACCGCCAATTCAGCAGGCAGACCTTCCTCAATTGTGAAGGCATCCCCTTTGATGGTAATGATGCCGCCAGGCAGTTCTGCCTCCATTGCGTAAGTGCCAATGGGCATTTCCGCGAGGTCAAAAGTGGTAAAGGTCTCTGTGCTGTTGCTGAAAAATACTTTTTCGGCAGGTAAGTAATTTGAACCTTGCACTAAGCGGAAGTCCATGATGCTGTCGAACTTGGCACCCGTAATCTTCGTGGTGATGGAACCCGTGTTGGAACCATGGTCAGTATCAACATGCAAAATCTCAAAATTGACGATGCTGATGGCAATGTTCACCTGCTGCGGACTGCCGTTTTGAGTCGAGCCTTTGGCCAAGAGATAATAATCACCCTGTTCGAGAACAGGTATCAAAACTTCTATCTCCTGAGCGTAAGGTGTATATTGGCCATAGTCGTATTGCGCCAAGGTAGGTACAGCTTCATGCGTGAGGTAAAGACCGTTGGCGACTTGCTGTTCGGCAGTGGTCAGAGTGCAGGAAAGGGTCTGGCCTTCATATTCTGGCCCAACCTGCAACTTATAGTAGATATATTGGTTGGTGGCTAAACTCCTGTCCACTTGCTCGCCAATGGCCAAAGTCGGATAGCCCACTTCCATAGTCAGCAACGACACGCAAATATTATTCTCATAAGAAGTTTCATTTAAGGCATTTAAGATGTTGGCCCTTACGATTACATAATAGCTACCTTCTGAAACACTCGTCAACACACCGCTTAATGAACAAGACTGTTGATCATTGGGTATAATATTAATATCGGTGTTAGCGTAACCAAGCATCACATCATCACTGCTCCAAGCAGCATCCGTGGAAAGGTAAACGGCATTTCGAATACGGCCTACAGATGGGTTCATCCCTATATTGCGAAGTTGCCATGATACTGTAATTTCCTCTCCAGAAATCACTGAAGCTGGAAACTCGGGCTGAATGGCTATCAAATCACTGGGTTCACAAGCCATTATGGTGACCGACATCGACAATAGATTGTCATTCTCATTGTCGTTTTCAAATATCCTTTCTGTCTTATCTGTGAAACCTATCATATAATAATTGCCTACCAAGTAGTGCGGAATAATGATTTCTATGGAATCGGTATAAGTTTCACCAATTTCCAAAGCACCATAATGTATCTTGCTACCCACCTGGAGTGCACCGATAGTGGAGGAGGTTTCACTGATGTAGAACGCATCTGTCCATGAGTCTTTTTGTGTCACTCTTTCACCCTCATTAATAACAGTGTAACGCAACCAACAAGCCTTATCGGAAACCAAATCTTCCGTAACGGTTAATGATGTGATACGCAAGTCAGGAAGCGAGCCTAATTGTACTTCTATCGGAATAGCTTTCATGTTATTCAAAGTATCATGATCATAGGTTACCCGAGAGGCATCGCTAACGCAAAGCAGATATTGGGCACCAAGGTTGGTGTAAGGTAATGTTACCGATCGCCCCACCGAGTAGGTACCGTTAGGATGAAGCACCGTTGATCTCGTCACAGAACACAATTCAATATCGTCATCACTCAAGACAGCGTCTTCCGAAACGAATAGCTTGTCCACCCAAGACTCCGGAAGCGTCTCACCTTGCACCAAAACATAGGTACCATTTTTCTTCACATAAAATGGAACATCTTCGGATGGACAAGTACCGATATTTTGCACCGTCCATGTCAATGAGGTGGTTTCGCCTGCCCATACCGATTCAGGGACTTGCAAGGTTGTGGTTTTCAAATCGAAAGGATAATTAATAATGGTCGCTGTTATGGAGGTGGTATTGTTGTCATCATTAGCTTCTAAAACAAAATTCCTTTTATCCACAACAACATCGAGCAGGTTGCATGATGCGTTTGCCATTGGCGGAATCATTACTTTTTGAGTAAAGGTCAACATTTCTCCTATAGGTATAGCATAGTTGTTTGTGGTAGGACTGATTTGAAGCGACAAAGGACATGGTATTGTGTCTGTAGCTGACCTGACATAAACCGCCGTATTGAAATGGCCTTCAAAGTCAGCGGTTCCGTTATTGTGTACGATGAAAGTAATTTGTGCTTCTGTTCCTGCCTGCAATTCCGTGGTTTCAATGTCGGTAATCACAAGGTCAGGTAAAGGACAATCCAAAACAGATACGGTTGTCGTGAAAACATTATTGGTAGTATCCAATTCTGGTACAAGTCCACCTTTGTTGGCAACCAATTTGAAAGTGGTACATGCCGAAGTCACCGTTGGGGGCACAAAGATGGTTCTGGAAAAATGCATCGTCTCATTGATGCCGATGGATACATAACTGCCAAGAGGCAATGTCTGTGATCGCATTGGACAAAGAATCTCATGGTTGTTCCAAGTGGCATATACATCAAAGGCGCAACTGCTGTTGAGCAAAGCCAAGTCACCTGTATTGGTAATATCGAACTGCCCAGGTATAGTTTCCCCCGCTTGAATGACTGCAGGAAGCGTCAAAGAGACAGGTACTAAGTCAGGCAAAGGCTGATGTAACACAGTCATTGGATAATATGAAAATAGGTTATTGCCTTCATTTGATTCTTTGATTTTATTTTTGTAGTCTGTCACCACAATTAAATGATAAGTGCCATCAGTTAAATTGTAGGGTGCTATATCATTGCACATTACTGTAATACTTTGTCCAGCAGCAAGAGATAAATTACGTCTAATGTTGGCAATTTTAATAGTATCTGTCATACTTCCTGTTGAGGAGATATAGATTTTATCAGTGACTATTCTATTATTGATGATACCTTCGCCTGCATTGGTCAAAGTGTAACTTATATTCAGTGGATAGCCTGCCGTGATTTGCTCTGGAATAGAATTGGGGGTTATTTGTAAATCTGGGCAAATGACATTAATCATTGAAGAATGGGCGAGGTTGTTATCCTCAAATAGGTATTCAAACACATCATTGTTTGCGTCAACAAAAACATGAAGATAATAACTCCCCATTGTTACACTTGTAGGCAATGATATTGTCTCATTTACTGAATAGCTTGCTCCCGGTTGCAATCCACGATAATGATTATTGGTTTTTAATAAAACAGCAGTATTATCTAAAGTATCAGCATTTTGGCATAGATAAACCTTGTCTTTCCAAAAGCTCACATTCGGATTGCCAGCCCCAACATTGGTAATTATATAACTATAGGTAAAACCTTCCGCTGTGCTCACTACAGATGGTGCAACCACTTCTGAGGGTTCCAAGTCGGCTGGGGGTGTAAGGATAATATTCACCGTATCCGACATTGTGACATTATTATGACTCAGAATATGTTCATAAACTTGATTGTAAATATCTGTTTTAACAAAGAAATACCCATCACCATACACCGTCAGAGGAATATGACCCGTAAAAGTCACCTGATAAGCACTGTCAACCTGCAATACACCGGAATGTGATACTATATCAAGGCAAGTCGCCAAATCGAAATCAGGTTCTGTGGCGAAATAAAGTGCGTCCGTCCAACCAGAACTTCTTGTAGCTGCTACTTCTCCCAAATTGGTTATGGTTGCTGTTACATCCACAATTGTTCCTGAAAAGAAATTGTCTGGTGCAATAATGGAAGACACTTGAAGGTCGGGAACTAAAGGAACTGCAATATCAACAAGTTCATAAAAGAAATTATCACTATAATCGCCTCCTGGATTATCACCATGTTCATATTCAGACAATTCATACACTGTATTATAATCAGGGTAATTACTTAAAAAACCTATATAAGGCGGAGGTGAATAGGGTAACTGCATTTCATCATTTTCCCAATATACTTCCCAACAATCATAAGCATCTGTAATAACAAACAAAAAATACTCTCCTGAAATATCAATAGGTATATTGACTGTCTGAGTTTGTGTATAAGACTCACCTATCCCCAATGCCGAAATATTATCAAAACTACCCAACAAAATAGGATCATTATTAGCAATAGCTACACGATTCTCAACTGATAGCCATACTTTATCATACCATATTGTTCCATTAGGTGTTGGTGCGGTACCATCGTTTCTTACAGTCCAAGAAATAGTTGCCTGTTGACCAGCAGATATTTGTGAATGAGTAAGATTGGTCACATGAAGTTCTGGTAAAAGCATAGTGAAATGTGCCACATAAATCCCATTTTCTGAAACTATAAAACTATAGGTAGCATTAGTAGACACAACACTATCGTTTTGGGTCCAGTTCACAAAAACAGAACCTTCATTAGGTATTGCTGTCAAGGTACAAGTACTTCCTTCTTGATAATCTCCTGAACCCATTATGACTCCTCCTATTAATGGATAAGCTGTTGCATTGATGGAATAACTATTTGGCTGTTGAGGAATCAAAATTGCCATAATCTCTACCGACTCGGTCACTACTAATGTATTATTGATAATGTTCTGCCCATTGGCCGTCAACGATTCTATTGTGTAGCCTGGTTCTGGAATTACGGTTACTGTCAGACTTGTACCACCAGCAACATAAGACCCACTTTCCACCATTATATTGTTATTCTTCATTACCAATAATTGACCATGTTCAGGCTGCATGTATGTAACAGTGTAAAGGTCTTGCCATTGCAGAATGGGATAGCCATCGTTGGTATTGGGAATGTAATCGGCTTTCCATGGTTGTGGATGTTGATTTCCATTTAAGTAATATACAAGCCATGAACTTTGCATCTGATACTGTGTATATGAAGTACCGCCTTCCTGATGATCATATTGCCCTTCGAGGAAATAGTTGTTCGAATAATGATAATTGTATTCATCTTCTACACCTACACCATAAATGGGACCACCTTGACCTGAACCGGAAATGACATTACCCGTGGAATATGAGTTGGAAAGAAGAGACCATACACTTGCATAACCAGCAAGTCCACCCGCAGGACCCATTAGTGACGTTACAGCTCCTCTATTATAAGTGTTCTTAATACTTCCATCACTATAGCCCACTATACCTCCAGCATATCCAACAGTATTCCAGTTACTATACGTCTCTTCCACACGCATTGATTCTATAGCATTGACAGTAACATTACTTCTGGAATAGGCTTGGTTAATAGATCCTCCATCACAACGTCCTATAATGCCTCCAACATATTCCTTGCCAGTAATTGTAGCATCGCTATATACGTTCCACAAATCCCCGCCACTGTTATATCCTACAATTCCGCCAACATAAATCTGACCATTTATTGAAGACTCACCTTCGATGCCAACATTATGTATTTCTCCACTTGATCCCAATGCGCCGATAAAACCAACACCTCTGTCGCTTGGCTGATTGATATACAGATTGGTTACAATATGGTTGTTACCGTCGAAAGTACCATTAAAGAAACAATAATGATAACTATCCGTATAATATCCTATCGGTTTCCATTTGATGTCATGCAAATCTATATCATTCATCAGCCTGACAGTCAGACCCTCCATAGAAGAGTTCCCTGTTGGGAACACGCCTTCTGTGCCTTCAGTAATGCTACCATTAACCACCCGTTCTATCCATATCAATTCTCCAGGAGTGTAAATTTCATAAATACTATCAGTGTATTGAGGTTCTCTTATATCAACATTCAAGAACGAAGTACCTTGCACAAAAGAACTCGTTTCATCCTCCCCACAAAGGGTTTGCACACCCCAAAAATAAATATCTCTTGGCAAATCTGTCAATTCGTATGAGGTGCCTGTCACATCCACATAATTAGGAGTCATATTCGTTTGGCTCCAATAGCAGATTCTATAGTTCTCTTCTTCGCCTATCCATGACAATGTCACCATAGTGTCATCTTCGCTAACAGTGGCAACAAGATTGCGAGGACTTTGGCAAGAATTTGAATAATAAATATAGGTCCAAGGGAGGAATGCATATTGTGTAGGGGTCGCATAATAACCAGTACCACCCGCCAAAGCGGCATTATAATCGGTTTGGCATCCTCTCCAAGTATAAGAATTTTCATTGTCAGGAACTGCTTTTACCCCTATAAGCAAGTTACCGCCTTCATAATAATATGGTGTATCAAATGTAACAGAGAATAAAGTCTCATAATTGTAAACACCATTTTCATAATAACCAGCACCACTTCTTAGGTTTTCTCCACCATAAGTTCCATGAAAGACTTTTTCCATGGTTTCCCAATCATAGTATTCGGCATCATCGAATGCTTCTGTTTCCACTTCCGCGAGGTAGATGTCAATTGTTCCTGTTGGTGCAGTATAAGGCCAATACCTACTTACAAATGCTAATCTCCATATTTCAAGATTGGCTAAATCAGTAAGCGACGAAGCTGGAATGATAAACTGGCTTTTAGAATTTATGCCTGTGCTGGATGATCTAAAAGGAATATAATAGTTATATGTAGATGGGGTGTCATGAATACTAATGCTATTTGTTAAATTAGTAGGTTTGAATGTAACAGGTTCCGTCCATTCACTGACATCACCTTCACCAAAACTGGCACGTACCCAAGCTTTGTATGTAGTAAATGGAATAAGTCCTGTCAAAACACAACTATGATTATAAGAATAAGCTAAGGAATCACTAATCGTAATAAAGTCCACTTCGTCAGGCAAAGCATCCAAATTGGTGGTATAAGCAATATCCCAATAAGGTGGTATTTCAAAATTATCCGTGTACCATTCTTCCCAATAATAACCCCAACTCAAGGTAACAGAATCACCTTCAGGGGTATCATAATTATATGCATTGAAATAATGTGGAGCAATAGGTTTCATGGTACTAAAGGAGCAACGGCGGCTCCAATTGCTGAAGTCCCCATAGTATTCATCCTCCACCCATATACCACAAAGGGCTTTCACCCTCACATCGTAAGAAGTCTGGCTTTCCAAACTATCAATAGTATATTGGTTTTCTGTTATTCCTTCAACAACTTTTGTGGTGCCTTCAAACCAAACCCAATTATCGTTTTCATCATAACCATAATGGCCTTCGTCCCATTCCTCGGAACTCTTTTTGTATTGCAAAGTAAAGAATTGCCCTTCACCTGTCCAACTAACGGTCGCATTGTGAATCTGCACATCATTAGCTTCCAAGTTTTTTGGTTTCAAGCATGAAGGGGCGTAGCCCAATTCGTATCTGAAAGTCACCTTAGGCATGAAATGAGAAGGTACTGCAATATTTTCATAATAACACACCGACCAACCATTGATATTCTCATAATTAGTAAACCAAGTCAGAGATGCAGACGGAGTAAAATCCGATTCGTACCAACACGATTCAGCATCATACCCGCTTTCATAAACACCTGACCATGAACAAGAATTGTTATTGTAATAATTGGAAACAGAAATAGGTTTAATACCTATCAACAAGTTATCTCCTTCATATTGATAAAAATCAACATAATAAGAGATACCCCCTTCTTCTTCATATTCATATTCAATCGGTATGGTCAATTGATGATCAACAATGGAAAGCCCGCCCTGATATACCAAAGTCATGTCTTCCCAATTGTACAATTCGAAATGAGCCTCATTTGTACCAGAAGCCTCAAACTTGTCGAAGTCAACTTCCGCGATACGAACCTCAAAAACATCGTTTTCCCAGTTAGGGATATCTCTTAACCATTCTCCACCACCACCATATTCATTGTAATTGCAAGAGAAAGTCAATGATTTGATATTACCCCAAATCATGTCGCTCAAGTCGGAAGCTGGAATGATGAACTGGCTGTATATTGGAGAATTATTATTGAATTGACCATTGAATGGAACAAATTGGTTTGTATCTGTTCCATCATTTACCGTCAAAGGAGGAATATACTCAAAAGACACCTTAGGTTTGAAATACAAAGGTTCCGTAAATGTTGCTCCAAATTCATCAGTATAAGAACGGATTGAGGCTGATGGAAACATACCCCCTACTTCTTCATTAATGCCATTCCAAAAGCAAGTATTTGTTTGACAAATAGAATTGGGTTTAATGCCTATCAGAAGATTACCACCATTGTATATATAGTTGTCGTTCCACATCCATATCGTCATCTGATTGTCATAAACGGACATGCACCAACCATAACAATCATAGAACCTAAACATATTATCCCAATTGTAAAGTTCGAAATTTTCGAATTTGTCAAAAGGTACTTCTATTATAAAAGCTTCAAAACTTGAATAACATCCCGTGGTATCCCATGAAAGGTTTTCAGTATCACAGTAAAAACTCATACTTCTGATAATACCACCCACTCCAATTTCAGTCAAATCCGATGCCGGAATGATGAATTGGCTATAAGTAGGTGTTTCGCTGTTGAATTGACCATAAAACGGAACATATTCATTCAAATCCGTTCCATCATTCACAGTTAGTGTCTGTGTTTGCCACTCTTGGGCTAACGATTTCGTCAATCCCACCGCATTTAGCAGCAGAATGAGCAGAACAGCACCAGCTACTCTTTTCCAATGTAAAATTTTGACATTCATAATTTTAATGGTTTAGTTATTACTATTTGTTTTTCTACTATATTGCCATGTACAACTATTCAAGCCTATGCTTTTTCTAAACTGTAAGGCTTGTGGATTTGATGGTTCATTGTTCACGGGTTTTAATGCTACATTTCGGTTCTTTTCGGCTTCAAATTTAGGGAATTGGCTTATAGAAACAAAAGAAAAAAATCAGAATTTGTAAAAAATATTATATTAAATACAATATCAGCAATTTAAAAAAAGACAAAATAGGAGTTTGTTTATTGACACATTTATCCAATACCTATAATTTTGCCGACAAATAGGATGTTATAGCATACGGTAACCTTGTTTGCCTTGTATTATTATTTGAAATAAATTCCATTCTATTGTTTTATTTCCTATCTTTGACCCCGAAAAAATAGTATTTATGACCGAAATAAAAAACAAATGGTTGGTCGTCGTCAACCCAATGGCCTCGGTCG
>JAEEGL012959922.1_pt1 | contig 17796 bp, 14 predicted proteins | sample 9134231 | NCBI WGS metagenome assembly JAEEGL01 (sample SAMN16246548, study PRJNA631951) | gut metagenome | biome: gut microbiome; feature: rumen; material: fiber-attached | host: Bos | place: Iran: Karaj | collected 2018-10 | reverse complement strand
GTGGTGACGGAGAACATGCTCACCACTTCGCGCAACCGTATCCGCGCCTTCTATTTGGAGAAGGGCTACACGAATGTGCAGGTGGCCACCCGCTTGGAGGACGACACCCTGCTGAGCAAAAGCGATGACCATAGGGTGAACGTGATTTTTGATGTGAAACCCGGAAAGCGGGTGAAGATAGACTCGTTGATTTTCGAAGGCAACAAGGAGATTAGCACCAACAAGTTGTTGCAGCAGATGAAGAACACGCACGATGTGAACTATTATAAGAAGTTCTTTGTGTGGACCAAGGGTTTCTGGAGTTCGTCCAAGTTTCAGGAGTCCAAGTTTAACGAGGATTTGCAGAATGTCATCAATTACTATAATGAGAACGGTTACCGCGATGCTCGCATAGTGTCGGACACCATCTACCCCTCTAAGCGCATCGAAGATGGCAAGGAGGTGGGTCAGGAACGCTTGGTGGTGAAAATCAAAATCCACGAAGGAAACAAGTTTGTGTTCCGCAACATCAACTTCACGGGCAACACAATCTATCCTTCGGACCTGCTGCTGAAGCACCTTCGCATCGAGAAGGGCGACCCGTACAACCGCACTCTGCTGGAGACCAACCTGCGCTACAATCCTTCGGGCACTGACATCACTTCGATGTACATGGACAATGGCTACCTCTTCTTCAAAGCCACGCCTGTGGAGGTGGGTGTGGAGAACGACTCTATCGACATTGAAATCCGCATTGTGGAGGGCAAGCAGGCCCGCATACGTAATGTCATTGTGGAGGGCAACACGCTGACAAATGACCGCGTCATTATGCGCGAGTTGCACACACGGCCTGGCGACCTCTTCAGCCGTGATGCCATTCTGCGCAGCCGCCGCGAGCTGGCCACGCTGGGCTACTTCAAGGAAGAGTCCATTATGCCCGACGCCAAGCCCAACGATCAGGACGGCACGGTGGATATCATCTATAAGGTGGAGGAGGGCAACACCAGCCAAATACAGCTGCAGGGCGGCTATGGCAACAAAATGATTATTGGCCAGATTGGCTTAACACTGAACAACTTCTCAGTGCGCAACATCTTCAACAAGAAGGCTTGGCAGCCCCTGCCCGCCGGCGATGGACAGAAGCTTTCCATCAATGCCGTCACCAATGGCACGTATTACTACTCGTTCAGCGGGTCGTTCACGGAGCCGTGGCTGGGTGGCCGCCGTCCGCAATCGCTCAGTGTGTCAATCTACCACCACTTTATCAGCAACGGCTATTTCTACAAGAAGAGCGAATCGTCGTATGGCGACCTGCGCATCAGCGGCGCCGGGGTGTCGCTGACGCGCCGCCTCAAATGGCCGGATGACTATTTCATCATCTCCCACACGCTCTCTTATAAGCATTACAACCTGAACAACTACTATCTGTTCCGCGGCACGTCGTTCACTGACGGCTCTGCCAACGACCTGTCATACGGCATCACCATCAGCCGCAACTCGCTCGACTCGCCCATTTACGCCCGCAGCGGTTCGGAGATTTCCATCTCTGGCTACGCCACACCGCCCTACACCGCCATCAGCGGACGCGACGTGACCACCGTCACCGAGGAGGACAAGTTCCGCTGGACGGAATACTACAAGGTCAATTTCCGCGGCTCGTGGATGCTGAATCTTGTGGGCGACGTGGTGCTGAATGCCAAGGCACGCTTTGGCTGGATGGGATTCTATGACAAGAAAATCGGCCTTTCGCCCTTCGGTCGTTACTTTGTGGGCGGCGACGGCTTGCAGGCCTACGCCTACGACGGACGTGAGATTATCCCGGTGCGCGGCTACGACGACAGCAAGCTGAGCCCGCAGGAGGGTGCCTCGATCTTCACCCGCTACACCCTTGAGGTGCGCCAACCCATCATCGAGAGCGCAAGTGCCACCATCTGGCTGCTTGGCTTCCTGGAAGGTGGTAACAGCTGGTATAACGTCAGGGACTTCCAACCTTTCAACATCTACAATTCTGCCGGTTTGGGCGTGAGGGTCTTCATGCCGATGTTCGGTCTGATTGGTGTTGACTGGGGCTACGGTTTCGACGGCACCGGCATTGGCGGCTCGCACGTGCACTTCAGCATTGGACAGAGTCTGGATTAATAGTAGTTAAATTATATATCGCATGCGCAAACTGGTTTCTATATTGCTGTTCGTGGTTCTCGCCCTGCCGGCGTGGGCGCAGAAGTATGCCTCCGTCAACACGACCTATATCATGAGCAATGTGCCCGAATACAATCAGGCGCTGAGCAAGGTGAACAAGTATGTCGAAGAGTGGCGCAAGGAGCTTGAAGCCAAACAGGCCGAGGTTGACGAGCTGCGGGAGCAATACCAGCAGGAGTCGTACCTGCTGCCGGAGAACTTGAAGCAGCGCCGGAAGGAGGAGATTCGCACCAAGGAGGCCGAATTGCGCGCTCTGCAACAGCAACGCTTTGCCCCAGGGGGCGATCTGGACCAGAAACGCGCCGAACTGCTGAAGCCGGTGCAGGACCGCGTCTATAACGCCATTGAGCGTGTGGCTCGCGAGAAGAACTATGCCTTTGTGTTCGACAGGGCAGGGTCCGCAACGGTGCTGTATGTGGCCGACAGGTACGACATCAGTGTGCAGGTGCTTGAACTGTTGGGTGTCAAGCCAACGTCCAACCCCGACAACGGCGGCATCAATCCCAATGCCAAGCAGCAGAGCCCCCAAGTGGATCCCAAAACAAGGCAAGGCAGTACGAGCAACGACATGAAGAAGGAACCGATGAAAATGTAACAATACAACAGAAATCAATAATAACAAACAAAAACTGATACAAACAAAATGAAAAAAGGACTTATCGTAGTTATGACAGCCCTGCTGGCCCTCGGCGGCAGCGCTATGGCTCAGAAGAACATCAAACTCGGTCACATCAACTCCAACGAACTGATGCAGATTATGCCTGGTCGCGACTCGGCTCAGGCTGCACTGCAGAAAGAGGTTGAGGCCCTGCAGGCCGAATTGGAGACGATGAACAAGGAATTTGAGGCCAAGTACAACGACTATATTGCCAAGCGCGACCAGCTGTCTGAACTGATCCGCAAGACCAAGGAGAGCGACCTCCAGAGCATGCGTGCCCGTATCGAAGAGAGCAACCAGAACGCCCAGAAACTGCTTGAAGAGCGTCAGGAAGCTTTGCTGAAACCTATCGTTGACCGCGCCAAGAAGGCCATCGAAGAGGTAGGCAAGGAGAATGGTTACACCTATATCTTTGATTCCGGCATCGGCACCGTCCTCTATTCCCAGGACAGCGACGACATCATGCCCCTCGTCAAAAAGAAACTCGGCCTCAAGTAAGCTGAAGTAAACAAACATTTGCACAATCAAGCCGACACCTGATGCAGATGTCGGCTTTTTCAAAATACCGACAACTATGTTAGTGAAGACATTTGGCAGTGCCATCTGCGGGGTCAACGCGATGATGGTGACGGTGGAGGTGAGCGTGGAGATGGGCGTGAACTTCACACTGGTGGGACTGCCGGACAGCGCCGTGAAGGAGAGCCAGCAGCGCATTGCCACCGCCATTGGGCAGTATGGTCTCCGTATTCCTGGCAAGCGAGTGGTGGTTAATATGGCCCCTGCCGATGTGAAGAAGGAGGGTGCCGCCTATGACCTTACCATTGCCATTGGCATCCTTGCCGCCGCGGGCAACATGCGGGCCGACGACCTGGACAAGTATGTCATCATGGGCGAGTTGTCGTTGGACGGAAGTCTGCGGCCCATCAAGGGTGTGCTGCCCATTGCCATCGAGGCACGCAAGCGCAAGTTCAAAGGCATCATTATCCCAAAAGAGAATGCCCGCGAGGCCGCCATTGTCAACAATCTGGAGGTCTACGGCGCCGAGAATGTCAAACAGGTTATCGACCATCTGAACGGCGAGGTGATGATGGAGCCCACCATCGTGGACACCCGCGCTGAGTTCGCCAACCATCTCAACCATTACGAGTACGACTTTGCCGATGTCAAAGGGCAGGAGAGCATCAAGCGTGCCCTGGAGATTGCCGCCGCCGGTGGCCATAATGTCATCATGATTGGGCCTCCCGGCTCGGGCAAAACGATGCTGGCCAAGCGTATGCCTTCCATCCTTCCGCCGCTGAGCCTTGAAGAGTCGTTGGAGACCACACAGATTCACAGCGTGGCGGGAAAGATGAAAAAGGAGGACTCGCTCATAGCCATCCGGCCTTTCCGTTCGCCTCACCACACCATCTCTGACGTTGCTCTTGTGGGCGGCGGCACCAATCCCCAGCCGGGTGAAATCAGTCTGGCGCACAACGGGGTTCTCTTTCTGGACGAGTTGCCCGAGTTCCGCCGCCAAGTGCTGGAGGTGTTGCGCCAGCCCATGGAGGAGCGGCGCGTCACCATCAGCCGTGCCAAGATGACCATAGACTATCCCGCCTCCTTCATGCTGGTGGCGGCCATGAATCCCTGCCCCTGTGGCTATTACAACCATCCTACGGTGGAATGCACCTGTCCCGCAGGAGCGGTGAAGAAGTACATGAATAAGATCTCCGGTCCCCTTCTGGACCGCATAGACCTCCATATCGAGGTGACGCCTGTCCCTGTCAGCCAGCTCAATAACATGCAACAGGGCGAGAGCAGTGCCGCCATTCGCGAGCGGGTGGTGGCAGCCCGTGCCATACAGACAGCCCGTTTTGCTGGGCACCCCGGCGTGCACTGCAATGCACAGATGACCAGCAAACTCACCCGCGAGCACTGCCAGCTCGACGACGAGTGCCGCAGCATCATCGAGACCGCCATGAACCGCCTCGGCCTTTCGGCACGTGCCTACGACCGCATCCTCCGCGTCAGCCGCACCATTGCCGACCTCGAAGGCAGTCCCGCCATCCAATCCCACCACCTGCAAGAGGCCATCACCTACCGCAGCCTGGACCGCGACAGTTGGGGGAAATAAGGAATTCAGATGACAATATGAGCTACCTGCCAAATACATGGGTGAATTTCGACGGTTATCTGTCTTTGATTGTGGCTGTAGAACAGGGCTACTATGAGCCCTATCATGGCGAGGTGTTGGATGGTGAAGCCCGTGTGGGCAGTCACAGGAGCCGTCAGTTTGTTTTGCGCGACCTCTTCAATGATAGTGGTCGCCCGCTGGCAGGAGTGCCATGTATGAAGTATTGTGATGCGGTGGAGGAAGTCATGCACCCCGCCACGGAGTCCGACCTGCGCCGCAAAGCCCTTTTCCAGCAGAACCATCCCGATGATTATAGCCGTTGGATGGAACGCAGCCCCCTTTGCACAGAGAAGGAATACCTTGGATTCGAGGTGCTCCCCGGGCATCAGAAGTCCGTTATGGCCTCCATCAGGAGGCTTGCCCGCTCCCTGCCTGCCACATTCTCCTACCGCGAGTTGTTTTCATTTGCTGCCCAGGCGGGTGTCCCTCTCCATGGCTGTTGCGACGACTATGCAAGCCGATACGACAATTACGTCAGTTTTGCTCTCTCTTACCACGTGGGGGAAAGACGTGGTCGCCAACAGCTATTCTTTGGCTTGAAGGACATTGACCACCGCGACAAGGCCGAGGACGCGCGCCTTCTCACCGACCCGTTCCGCTGGTTCAATTTCGAGCACCTGTTTCTCTTCATTGCCCGAAATGTGAAGGAATACCTGTTGCTCCATCCCTCCGCTCAGCTGCAGGCCTTTTTTGACCAGTTGAAACTGGCATTCATCGCACTGAACGACGGCAAGCACAAAACCAACCCTCTTGCGTCGGAATACTACCAGTGGGTTCCCAAGCGCATGTTCGGCCGGGAGGAAGCATGGACCTGTGCCGCCGACTACCTCGAACACATTGCCTCCAACCACCCTGTCGAACAATTGTCAGCCCTCCTCCGTACCAAGGAATGGCAGGAGAAGTACGCTCTTATTTACGATGCATGCAGTTGACCCCACTGGTCTCATGTAAAAGTCCCACCTCCATGAGATGCCGTGACGAAAGGCTTGAGCAGTTGAAGTCAAAAAGACGATTCACAACAGCCTCCCCTCAGCATGGGTCAATGCAGCTTGTTGAAGAGCAGCTGCATGCTTTCAAGGTCGAGAGGCCGCATGTCCAGCAGTTTGAGGGAGCGAACCATGTGTAGCGTGCCTTGCTTGTAACGGAGGAAATGGGCAGTGGACAGGTGGCGTTGGTAGACCTCGGTCGAGGCGTAGATTTCCAGTATCCTCACCTGTGTGCTGTCCTCCTTGCTCTGCATGGGGAAGATACAGAGCACGTCGGGCTCTTTTCTCACCGACTCGGAGGCCACCTCACGCCCGTAGGCAAGGTATTCCGTCAGGTGTTCGGGGTGGACTTCTATCTCTGCAATACGGACTATCATCTTGCCGTCCCCTTCCCGTGCCGAAGGTTTCTCCGAGGTCAGTCCCAGCAGGTGCTCAGCGTTCTTGTGCAGAATCATTTCGCTGAATGGGGCCAGGTCTGGCTCCTCACTGAGGTACTGTCACATGCGTGCCAGGCTGGCGCTGAGGGCTTGCGGTGCTACGTAGGGATAGTCGGAGCCGTAGAGCAGATGGTCGGGCGTGGTGATGGTGAGCAGCATGCGGATGACCTCAGGCGAATGGGCTCCCGCCAGGTCGTAGTACAGTGCCCCAAGGTTGGCCTCCCAGTCAATGGCTCCCACCATTCCACCCCGTTGCATCACAGGGGCGAGCGACTTCATGCGCGGTATGGCCAGCGGCAGATATGAGCCGCAATGCGGCACCACCACGCGTAGGTTGGAATAACGGGCCAGCACATTGCGCGAAATCATATTGGCCACAGCGCGGGTGGTCTCGCCGAGGTAGTCCTGCATGGCCAATGGGGTCTGTTGCATCACGGCGTGGTTCACGGGTTCCGGGCGGTGGGGATGGAGTATGATCAAGGCTTTGCGCTCATTGAGCAGGGCCATCAGCGTGTCCAATTCGGGTGCGCCAAGGTATTGCCCACGGGCGTTAGTGGCCAGTTTGATGCCGTCAGCCCCGAGGGTGTCGAGGGCGTAGACGGCCTCGCGAAGGGCGGCTTGCACGTCTGGCAGTGGCAGGGCTGCGCAGAAGAGGAAGCGTCCGGGATGTTCACGTTTCAGCCGGGCGGCAGCCTCGTTCACCTCGCGAACGGTCTGAGCGTCGAAAGGTTGCGGTGCTGCCATGGTCAGCACAGAGGTTTGCACACCGGCATCGTCCATCCATTGCAGGTGCTGCTGTGCGTCGTAGTGCGGGATGGGGAAACCCTCGTCCATCAAGGCGTTGTGCTCCTTCAGGTCGGACAGGAAAGAGGGCGTGATGATGTGCGCATGCAGGTCTATCACGCCCTGTGCCTGTAGGCTGGCAGCCATAAGCGTAGCAGTAGCCATCAGCAGAATCTTTTTCATTCCAAGGGCATTAGTTCATCAGTCGGCTCTCACCCCAGGTGTACTGCGGGTAGGTCTTTTTCAAATCGTTGGCCGAGCCGGAGACACCGCTGCCGCCGCTGGTGGCAAAGACGCAGAGGGTTTTGCCGCTCAGGTCGTGGGCCTCGATGAAGGTGTTGATGATTGTCGGGGCGGTGTACCACCACACGGGGAAACCAATCCAGATGGTGTCGTAGTCGGCAATGTTGGGGCAGGTGCCCTTGATGGCGGGACGGAATGCCTTGTCGTTCATCTCTTTTGAGGAGCGGGACTGCTTATCGCGCCAGTCAAGGTCGGCTGAGGTGTAGGGCTCTTTAGGGGCAATCTCAAAGAGGTCGGCATTCTTTTCTTTGGCCAGTTTCTGAGCGGCGGCACGGGTGGTGCCAGTGGCCGAGAAGTAGGCAACGAGTGTACGTTTCATGTTCTTGTTTTCCTTTCTGTTTTGTGCACAGGCGGTGGTGCCAGCGAGCACGGCCACCATGCAGATGATTGTTGCTATACGTTTCATTTGTCGTGTTGTTTAAGACAGTGCAAAGATAGTAAAAATAATTCAATTATACATTTTCTGCTCGTAGAATTGTGACAAATTCCCTATCTATCCATTGATGGTTTGGTCAAGGGCTTTGCCCATTTTCATGCAGTCGCCCACCACGTCGCCTGTGCGAAGGTATTTGTAGGTAGGCATTTCGAACAGGATGGGTTTCAGCTTGGTGTAGTCGGGTTTTCCCTGTTCGTCCAGCTTGTCTTCCTCTACGTAGGTGCCCATTATGGAGCAGATGTAGTTCTTGAAGCCGTCCAGTTCGTAGGTGTCTATCACCTCGCATTCCATGGCCAGGGGCGACTGCTCAATGATAGGCATGCCCGCTTCGCCCAGATGGTATTTGAACACGCCTGATTTGTCCACCTTGGCACCACTCACGGTTCCGGTATAGTCGGCAGCGGCCACAAACGACTCGTCTATTAGGTTTATTGACAGCCGAAGGGTGGCGTCGATTGCCTTCACACTGTGGTGGGCCGAGTGTACGCTCAACAGCAGTTTGGAGTGGCTGACTATGCCGATGTGGGCCACCAGCATCCAATTTACCTTCCCCTCTTGGCCAATGGTTCCTACCACCGTGGCAGGAGTGGGATACAGTGCCAGTTTATTACCGATATTCTTTTTCATGGGTTGTTGTTCTTAGTTTTCCATAGAGTGTTCCCAGTCGCCGCGGGTGTCGATGCCCGTTGCGTCGGCAAGGGTTTCGAGACGCTGCACCTCGGCAGTGGTCAGTTGAATCTTGGCGGCCTCGGCGGCTTCGGTGACGTGGTGCTCTTTGGTGGCACCGACGATGGGCATAGTGCCCTTGGCAATGGCCCAGGCAATACCCACCTGCGAGCACGAGGCGTTGTGCTGCTTCCCGATGGCGGTCATCTCGTCGGTCAAGGCCTTCAGCTGTGGCAGCACGGGGTTGTACTTGCGACCGCGGTCGCTCTCGGCGGGCATAGGGTTCTCCGGCGAGAAGCGTCCTGTCAAGGCACCCTGCTCCAGCACCATGTACGACCAGAACTGGATGCCATTACGCTGGCAGTAGTCCAGCACCCCGCCGCGTTCGCTTGAGCGGTAAAGCAGTGAGAAATGGTTCTGCACGGCACTCACCTTGAATCCGGCTTCACCCAATATCTCGTTGGCACGTTGAATCTCTTTGATGTCGTGGTTGGAGACTCCCACGCGCTTCACCTTGCCCGATTGCAGCAGCGGTATCAGTCCAGGTGTCCAACGCTCCACATCCATCGGGTTGTGAATCCAGTACACGTCTATGTAGTCTATTCCCATGCGCTTCATGGAGGCCTCAGCCATGCGCTCTACGCTGTTGTCATACATCTCGGCCAGCTGCGGGGTGAACTTGGTCGACACCATCACCTCCTCGCGCTTGGCGCTGCGCATAAGGGTGCCAAGAATGCGCTCCGACTCGCCCATGCCGTACACCGTGGCGGTATCCCACAGGCGCAGACCGCTGCGCACAGCAGCCTCGAATACGGGTTTGAGGTTCTTTTCATCGGTGCTGACACCATAGACGGCATCGCCGCCAAAAGCCCCTGAGCCCCATGCCCAGGTTCCCAATGCAATCTTCTCTTCTTTCATGATTGTATGATATTTGTATTTTGCGAACATATACGCAATCAGGCATTTACGCCAACAAGCAACGATGCTTGTTTTCAATTGCAAAATTACAACCATTTCCCCACCCGCCAACTACCCGAATCACAGAACTATCAACCCCGAATACGGGAAAAGACCATGCAGCCTCGCACCCATCTGCACTGTGGCTTGAAGGTGACAAGGATGGCTCTACTGTTGCCTTTTCCCAAAACAGCAGGGAGAGAAAGCTGACTTTATGGGGTGTTGCTGGCTACGTGGTGGTGTATTTCCTCCCAAAAAGGCAATAAGAACCGAAGTTTGTGTAATTGTGGCTTCGTTTTTTTGTTGTATTTTTGCATTCTGGTTTTTCATCATGATAAAGCATAGATAGGCCTCTTAGTTATTGGCTGTTATGCTGAAACGCATAATAGAGGGCTGTCAGACTAAACTATAAAGAGACTCATTAATCATTAATATAAAGACAACAACATGAAAACAATTAAATTGGCCAATGGCGTAGAGATGCCTCAAATAGGTTATGGCGTTTATCAGGTGACACCTGACGAGTGTGAACGCTGCGTTTCCGATGCCTTGAGTGTAGGCTACCGGATGATCGACACCGCACAGGCTTACGCCAACGAGGATGGCGTGGGCCGCGCCATCAAGAAAAGCGGCATTGCCCGCAAAGATATCTTCGTCGTCTCAAAGATATGGATTTCCAACTACGGCTATGAGCCAGCCAAAAAGAGCATTGATGAGAGTCTGCGCAAACTGCAGTCGGACTACATCGACCTGATGCTTCTCCACCAGCCTTTCTGCGACCGTTATGGTGCTTACCGTGCACTGGAGGAAGCCTACAAGGCGGGAAAACTCCGTGCAATAGGTGTCTCCAACTTCTACCCCGACCACCTCATTGACCTGGCTTCGAATGTGGAGGTAAAACCCATGGTGAATCAGGTGGAGACTCACGTGTTCAATCAGCAAATCAAGGCTCAGCAATACATGGATGAACTGGATTGCCGCATCATGTCGTGGGGGCCGTTGGCTGAAGGCCGCAATAATTTCTTCCAGAACGAGCTGCTTGGCACTATTGGCGGCCGGTATGGCAAGTCTATCCCTCAGGTTGCTCTCCGTTGGCTGTTGCAACGCGGTGTGATTATCATCCCCAAGTCGACCCACAAGGAGCGAATGGCTCAGAATATTGATATCTTCGATTTCGAGCTGACCCCCGAAGAGATGGCGCAGATTGCAACCCTCGATACTGGGAAGAGCCTTTTCTTTGATCACCACGATGGCGAGGTGACAAAGATGTTTATGGGTTGGAGATAGTATCCTTTTAACGTGTGGAATTAATAATCAAGAATTAATTAATCTTTAATTCTTGATTATTAATTATAATTCGTATCTTTGCAATAAAGTAAACGATATGGATAAGGTTCTTAATGTGCATTCTGTCAATGATTATGCCCGCTACCAAGGGGCTGAGGTTCTCCACCCGTATGTGAGTGTGATTCACTATGACGAGTTGGAGCATTTCCGCCACAGTCTGAACCGATATGATGTCTACGGCATCTTTCTGGCCGATGAGGTGACCGAGGGTCTTACCTATGGTATGGTGAATTACGATTTAGCCCACCATGCCCTGATGTGTGTTGCTCCGGGCCAGATTGGCGGCAAGACTGACGACGGTCTGCCGCACCGCTCCAAGGGTTGGGCTTTCCTCTTCGACCCTGCTTTGCTGGTCGGGCGCGAGTTGGGCCGCCGCATGCATCGCTACACCTACTTCTCCTACAGCACAAGCGAGGCTCTGCTGATGACTGACGCAGAGCGCGACACTGTTGTCGGTCTGTTTGAGTCCATCCGCACCGAGCTCCGCACCCCTGCCGACGACCATACCGGCAATATCATTGCCGCTCAGATTGCCCTGCTGTTGGAGCTTGTGGGCCGCTACTATTCGCGCCAGATGGCCACCGCCCTCCCTTCACAGGCCAATCTGTTGAGCCGTCTGGAGGGACTGTTGGGTCGCTATTATGCCGATGGGCTGTACCGCGAGCAGGGGTTGCCGACGGTGAAGTATTGTGCCCAGGAGTTGTGCCTGTCCCCCAACTATTTCGGCGATCTTGTGCGCCAACTGACGGGCGAGAATGCCACCAAGGCCATCCGCCGCTACGTGATGCAGCGTGCACAGACGCTACTGGCCGCCGGCCGCACCGTGGGCGAGACCGCCGACCTGCTCGGCTATGAGCATCCCCAGCACTTCACCCGTCAGTTCAAGAATCATTTCGGCATTACGCCTACCGCTTTCCAGCACAACTAACGGCCAAGGAGGTTCTGCCTGAAGAATTGCTCAATCTTGTCGTAAGGGATTACCCCCGCCACGTCGTCGTAGAGGTCAACGTGCGTCGCTCCCGGTATAATCATCAACTCTTTATTGCCCACCTGCGCGTTCTGGCCTTCCACATGTTTGCCGGTCATCTTTTCGAAAGCGTATTCGCTGAAATAGCGGCTGTGGGCCTTCTCGCCGTGCACTAACAGCACGGGGGTCTTGATTTCCCCGGCCATGTCCAGCAGGGGCTGGTTGATAAACGACATGGTGCCCGTCACGTTCCAGCCGTCGGTGCTGTTGCCGCTGCGCTTGTGGTATCCGCGGGGGCATTTGTAGTAGGCGTGGTAATCCTTCACAAACCAGAGGACATCCTCAGGCAGGGGGTCTATCACACCGCCGGCGCGTTTATAGGTGCCCGTGCGGAAGTCCTCCGTGCGCTGCTGTGCCCAGGCTTGGCGCTGCGCGTCGCGGGCTTCGGCTGTGTTGGCCGAGGCGAAGTAGCCCTCACGGGCAATCTTGCTCATGTCGTACATTGTCACTGCCACCGTTGCACGTATGCGGGGGTCGAGGGCGGCAGCGTTGACTGCCATGCCACCGAATCCGCAGATGCCTATGATGCCTATACGCTCGGGGTCAATGTTTTCCTGCACCGACAGGAAGTCGACCGCGGCCAGGAAGTCCTCCGTGTTGATGTCGGGGCTGGCCATGCGGCGGGGCTCTCCGCCGCTCTCGCCGGTGTACGACGGGTCGAAGGCCAAGGCTGCAAAACCGCGCTCGGCAATGTGCTGGGCATAGAGGCCGCTGCTCTGCTCCTTCACGGCTCCAAAGGGACCGCTCACGGCTATGGCCGCCAGCTTGCCCTCATAGCTCTTGGGTGTGTACAGGTCCGCTGCCAGCTCTATGCCGTAGCGGTTGTGGAACGTCACCTTGCGGTGCTCCACCTTGTCGCTGAGCGGGAAGGTCTTGTCCCACTCCTGTGTCAGTTCCAGTTTCGTCATATTCTGTTCGTTTATTTGTTTCGGTTCGTTGGTTGTGCACGCTGCCATCATTCCAAAGGCCAGGCATGCCATGATTAATCTTGCTTTCATTTCGGTTTATGTTTTCTGTCTTACTTCAAAAACTTTACGGTCACGTTTCCCGTCCCGAGGGCCTCCTTCAGCCCGGCGGGCGAATCGACCTTGCCGATGGGCGAATAGGTATAGTGGGTGGTGAAGGTTTCGTAGAAGACAACGATGCAGTCGTCGCCATACAGCATGAGGTCGCCCGCATGGATAGTGTCCGGGTGCTGGCTGTTGGTGGGCAATGCGGTGGAGAGGTAGTGGTACTTCTCGTTGCCGCATCGCCAGAGTCAGTGGCAGCATGTTGCTGAAAGCCTCGGCAGTAGTGTTGTTCTGTAGCGTGACGGTGAACACCTTCCCGCCCACCTCCATGCTGACGGGCTTCAGCTCGGTGGAAGCCGCTGTCGGCGGTCGGTCGTCCTGTCCGCAGCCCAAGGCCAACGCCAATGCCAGTGACCCGGCAATTGCGCTTATTATTGGTTTCATTCTCATTATTAATATTTTATTTAGTGCATAATAAACCCACCTACGTTGCAAAATTACTATTTATTCTCCAAACGCTACCTACCCTTTTTACCGAACAATCAACCCGTATTACTGATTGTCGCGTTTTCCCTGAGAGTCTCCCCTCATGGGTCAGACCTCCTTACGCCTGTAGGCATTGGGCGTCAACCGTACGGGAGACTCCACGTTGCCGTAGCTCTCGGCGGCATTTGCCAACGCCTCGTCTGTGGTGTTGCTGCGGTACAACTGGCAGGTTGTCAGCACCCGCTGTGTCGAGGACTTCCGCTCCTTCTCGTTGTGAATCGCCACAGCCCACCCCGTGTTCTCGTCGTTTATACTCAAGCAATGTTTGATGTATCGTGTTGCATTATGTTATGAATAATTGGTACTACTTCTACGTTTTGAATTGTGACAATGTACATGTTTTATGCCCATGTTGCAGAGAAATGGAGCAACATCACCAAAGGTAATGCTCTGCCCACATAGTTGGGTCTAACAAACCCATCTTAGATACTCATTCAGTGATGAAAGGATTGGTGCATGGCAAGATTTCATCACGACAAGGAAAGGGCTCTTTTAGTAAATCAGTTTTTGCTATTTCCTGAATAATGTGTATCTTTGCAACCCGAAATATCATATAAATTAAGAGTTTTATGGCTACAAAAACAAATGATACTGATTTGCGCATTCTGTTGGACAATGTTGAGCAAGGTAATACACAGCTACCCGAATTTCAGAGAAGTTGGGTATGGGATGATAAGAAAATATGCAAACTAATTGAGAGCCTTACATCCGGTTTCCCTATGGGCGCGTTAATGTTTTTGGAGTATGGTGGCGACTCTGTCAAATTCAAATACCGATTATTTACTGGGGTGGATAAAACCAAAGAAACAGTTACTCCAAGTGACCTTGTTCTTGACGGACAACAAAGGCTCACTACCTTATATCAGGTTTTAAAATCCAAACAGGCAACAACGACCAGAATTGATACTAACCGAGATAAGACTATCTATCGGTATTACTATCTTGACATTCGTAAATGTATTGATCCCTATGCAGATCGGCTTGATGCAATAATATCTATTCCGGAAAACAAGCAACTAACAACGAATATTGGTAGAGATGTTATCTTGGATTTAAGCTCTATAGAAAGAGAATACGAAAACATGATGTTCCCTTTGAATATTGTATTTTCGCAAATAGAAACTAATAATTGGATGTTGGGTCTTTTCCAGTATTATTCATTTGACAAAACTGTATGTGAACAATATAACCAGTTTATGACGACCGTTCTGCAAAGTGTCACCTCCTATAAGATACCAGTAATCCAATTAACAAAAGACACTTCACGTGAATCCGTGTGCCAGATTTTTGAAAACGTTAATACTGGGGGTGTTCCATTGACTGTTTTTGAACTTGTAACAGCAATGTTTGCTGCTGAGGAATTTGATTTACGGAAAGACTGGGAGACTATTAAATATTATTTTAAAGCGGAAGTCGGATACCCTCCTTTAAATCGTGCTAAGAAAAACAATTACCTGCTATGGGATGTTGAAGAGACCAATTTCTTACAAGCTGTAACTCTATTGGTTTCCTATCAAAACAGCATAAAAAACCCAGACCTCACAGTATCCTGCAAGAAGCGCGATGTTCTGAAATTGAAATTATCAGATTATCTATCATTCAGAGATACTGTGGTAAGAGGTTTTGATGACGCAGCTTCTTTCTTAGTACACCAGGGAGTTCATTCCGAATACCTAATACCTTATGTATCACAATACATACCTCTTGCTGCCATTTTCGCATACGATAATATGCATAATCATGTGCTATCTATACAAGGAAATCTTGACAAATTAGCTCGATGGTATTGGTGTGGCGTATTTGGAGAGTTATATGGCAGTGCAAATGAAACAAGATATGCATTAGATATAGTAGATTTTTTTAAGTGGATTGCAGGAGGAGATGTACCCGACACAGTTAGTAGGGCTTCTTTTTTGGCCACACGATTGCTCTCATTGCAAACCCGTAATAGTGCAGCATATAAAGGAGTATTGTCGTTGATTCTTAAACAATCTCCTCTTGATTTTATGACTGCACAACAAATGAGCATTGCCACATATCTTGACGAGGATACAGACATTCACCACATCTTCCCTGCTCATTATTGTGAAGAACATAAGCTTCCAGAAAAGAAATGGAATTCGGTCATTAACAAGACTTGTATATATGCATCAACAAATCGTTCTATTGGAGGACGTGCGCCGAGTGAATACATAGGAACAATGGCAAATAAAGGCTTGTCTCAAGAAACCATTGATACAGTCATTAGTACTCATTTGGTGGAACCATCTCTATTGCGTTCAGACGACTTTGACAAGTTTATTATTGATCGTGCTACCAAATTATTGGATTGTATTGCTTCAGCGATGGGTAAGCCTGTCGCCTCACGAGACAGTGAAGATACCATAAAAGAATTTGGACAAAAGATATAAAGATGCCAAGCCCAATAATCAATTGTACCCGGTCGGATAGCTACATTGCCTTTATGGAAGGTCAGTATGAGGGACTGATGGACAACGAAGGTAATGTCGTTATCAGTCCTTCGTTAGGATACCGTACCATCAAGGAGTTTGTCGACGGGGTAGCCATTGGGTTTCGATTAGACCATAAGACTAACGAGGGCGGTTGGGGCCTCCTCAACAAACAAGGAGAAAAAGTCACCGAGTTCAAATACTGGTACATTGAGCCATTTGCTGGACGCAATCTTTATCTCGTCGATGTCACTCCTTCCCGTAGAAAGAACTTGATGTGGAACGACGGCACACTTGTTTTTTGTAAAAATTACCATACTATCTTAAAAAACAGCTATCGCAACGGCTATGTCATAGTTAGCAACACTATCCCTAAGACTAAGACGACCCCAACCCGTTATCCCAAAGGATTGGTGCATATCAATGGTGAAGTGCTTCTGAATGTGGAGTACGATGACATCCATTGGATGGCTGGCTACGATGATATCCTATGGATTAAACGCAAAGGGTATATCGGATATGTTCGGGTGTTCTATGGGGAACATATCGGGATAGAGATCGATGTAACGCTGCCTAACTTATGGATTGGCGTAAAAGGAACAATTTGCGAGGGTTGCATATATTCAAAAGGGATTGACCCGGAGGGTAATGGTTGCGGGAAACTCTTTGCACGCTCGTTTCGCGACCGCAACCTTGCCGGTAGGTGCGAGTATAGAAAACGCTCTCTAACTGAACCATCCGAGTTCGAGCAGAGAAGAATTCTCTATTGGAAAGAGCAGATACGTATTGCTGATCCCGTGTTCGAGCACTGGAAGTTGCTATGCGAATTCATTGATGAGCATCTCGATGGTGATATAGATCGATTAAAGACCTTTGACCTTCGGAGTATGATTGGTGACCCACACTATGACAATCCTCAGTTGGCATCGAACCACGTCCGATATCTAAATATTTCACGCGCCATATGTGTGATGGCATTCCATGATGTTTATGGGCGTGAGATGTTCGACAGCAAAGGTCGTTTCTCAACCGAATGTGACTTTATCATGGGTGACAATCTATTGAGCATAAAAAAAATATTTGACCATAATTTGTCTGACGATCCGCACAGTGCACTTTTCTTCACTGTAGGCAATATCTGGTATGATCCCTCAAACCTGATAAACTATACCCATGGTATATACTTCGATCAGTCACTCATCAACCTTAAGCAAACTCTGGAGGACTACAAATACAAGCCTAGGAAGAACGAATACTTCAAGAAAAAATACATTGAACATGGAGGTTTTGAACAGCTTATGCATGATTTGTTAATGGACGACTTCTTTGATTACTACACTCCTGAGCCAGTTATGGGAGAAGTTGCAGTTAACTTCAGCGATACCAAACCTTCAGTATTCAATGTATTAATGAACAAATATTTTTCTATTTGCCGAAAAAGTTATACCTCATCGCGCCACATTAATGATTGACAAATTGAGAGAGAACATGGTTGCGAGGGAAACAGATGAGTAGATCTTCTTTATTATGGAGTTTCGCATTTTTGATCAAGTGGTATTTTGCAATGTGTAACCAACAAAGATATTGAGTCAGACATACTCTAAAGGCGATACTTTGCCCACATAATATAGTCTGGTAAATTCCTCTTTGTCTCATACTATTTCCTATCTGCGCTCTTGGTTGTCCGGGGTCAGCATCCTGGGTTTCTCTATGTTGCCGTAGCTCTCGGCGGCATTTGCCAACGCCTCGTCGGTGGTGTAGCTGCGGTACAGCTGGCAGGTTGTCAGCACCCGCTGTGTCGAGGACTTCCGCTCCTTCTCGTTGTGAATCGCCACAGCC
>JAEEGL012327331.1_pt1 | contig 17796 bp, 15 predicted proteins | sample 9134231 | NCBI WGS metagenome assembly JAEEGL01 (sample SAMN16246548, study PRJNA631951) | gut metagenome | biome: gut microbiome; feature: rumen; material: fiber-attached | host: Bos | place: Iran: Karaj | collected 2018-10 | reverse complement strand
GCTGTTATTTCAATGTTTCCTGTACCTGATATAACCTGACCATTTATTGTCTTTAATGGTTGGTGTTCTGTTAGGTAATTCTTATTTTCAACCCATTGGTGAGTTGCATAATCAGATAGGTCAACACCAGTAATATAGTGTTTATCCAATACCCATTGCTCTGTTGCATAACCTGACAATGAAGGAACTTCAGGTATCAAAGCATCAACCTCTTCCTTTGTATAATAATCTGTTAGGTCGCAATCGCAGCCTCCAGATATTGTGTCAACAACACCTGATACATAATCTATTTCCTCTTGTAGAATTCCATCATCAGTATGTAGATTTGAGATTTGTTCCAATATATTCTCACAATCGCATACATCTTCTCTTCCGCAATCAGGTACTTCAATGTTTATAAAATTATGTGCGTTGCAGCATCCTTCGCCTGCAAGCCATTTTTGATACGCATTATTCATTTTAAAAATATTTTATATAAACATATGAAAGGCTGACTATCTTCCCAGACAATCAGCCTCTGATGTTAACTTTAAAAATATCTTTACTATGTAAAGCGTTGCAAAGTTATAATAATATTCTGAAATAACCAAATTTACGAAGGTCTATTTGAAATTGGCTGAATCCAAGTGTTTATATCAGATGGTCTTCCAGCGTTACCATCAACCCACCATGTCACTCCTTTTGACCTATAAGCAGATACAGCAGAATCAGGTACATAAACAACAGGAGGATACCAATCATGGAATGGTGCGCCAAATGTACCAAACGTAAACACTGTTTCGCTTTCAAATATAACCTCTTGACAAGATGTCATTCTAGTAAAAGTCCAAAATCCTATTTCAGTAACTCCTGATGGTATTGTCAATGAAACAATTGCTGACGCATCTTGGAATACTTCATGACCAATTGTTGTTATTGTATTTGAAAGAGTTACACTAGTAAGGCTTCTACAGCTATCAAAAGCATAATCGCCAATTCCAGCGCAACAACTTCCCAATTGGGCTTGTGTGATATTGTTATTACTTCTGAAATATTGGTTTGGAATGGTAGTTTCACTTCCACAAGGCTCAATTACATCTGTTCCTCCTGACATTACCCTATAGAAGAATAAATCGCCAGGGTCATATCCACAATCAACTGAGTTATGCTCAATCAACTCACCTTGCATTGATACTTCAGGAACTACATTTTGCCAAGATTCGCCTCCATCATAGGATATTTGTTCAACCAACTTCTGATACTTGTCAACATCATCACACATCCATCCATCAACAACCCACCTATATGAGTTGGTTCTTGTCTTCCTTATATATGCAACTGATGAATTATAATAAATCTCTTTAACTGGAGATTCATTATAATCTATTTCATTTACTGTATTTCCACTATATTTAATCATATATTAACTTGGTATTGCTTGAATTTGAGAAGCATAATTGCTCCAATTAGATGCTGCCTTGTATGTATCAACTGATGCTGCTGGAACATATATTGGACAAGTGGTTGATTCAAACCATCTGCCACTTCCACCCAATGTAGGCGGTGTTGTAGATTTAAATGTAATGGATTCACAACCAGTTAACCCTCTAAAGGCTTGGTCTCCAATCCAAGTAAGTGTTGATGGAAATGAGAGACGTTTTATACCAGACGATGTTACAAATGCTGTATGCCCAACAAGCACAAGCCCTTCTGGGAAGTCAATTTCCAATATTGCAGGGTCTGCTGTCGAGTTTATATTTGACATAACCCTTACATTTCCTGTATTAGCAGTGCTGCCACTACCGCCTATTTTTTCAAGTGAACTGTTTTCGCTGAATGTAAACGATGTTACATTTCTACAGTCTCTAAAACAAGTACCAGATATTTCTGTTACGCCAGAGCCAATATATACTTCTGTAAGGCTTGTACAACCACTGAAAGCAGCCTGTTCAATACTTGTAACACTATCAGGGATTGTTATACTTGAAAGAGAACGACAGCCAGCAAAAGCATAACCGCCAATAGATGTAATACCACTACTTATTTCTGCACTTGAAAATAAATTGCTAGTGAAAGCAGAAGTTGGTATGGTGTCTGATGTATATGAAACTGCAACATCATAATTACCACCTCCTCCAGTTGGAATTTGAGCAATATAATCATCATAGGTGTCAATCAATGCTGATGATGGCACTGTGACTCCCTTTGCTTCAATCGCTGTTCTTATGTCAGTCTTTGCTGATTGTATTCTACTTAATTCTGTTGCTATGCTCATATCTTATATACTTTGTAAAATTGTATTAATATCTCCAATGGTTGAATCTAATGAACTGAACTTATCCTGAAGTTTAACATCATTTGTTCCATCATTGAAATAGATGTCACCATTCTTTCTTATTTCAAACGCATTATGTCTTGCGCTAGATTCGCCATTACCAACACTGAATAATGTCTGTGCTGATGTGCTATTTCCTGTATTTGATTCATTATACCATCCTTCTGCATGTTCTCCCATATTATAGGTAACAGTGCCTACTCCCTCTGAATGGCTATAATCACCATTAGCATTTGTCTCAACCCCTTCAGAATGGGCACCAGTACCACTTGCTACGTTGTCTATACCTTCAGCATGAGATAATGCGCCACTTGCTGATGTGCCAACACCTTGTATGATTGAATTACTGCCCGTTCCACCACTAATAGCCAAATCAAGTGATACTGTATCAGCAGTAGAACCTGTTGTTACCTCAATTCCTCTTCCTGCAATAACGGCTTTTCCACCACCGCCACCTCCTGTTACAGAGATGACATTATTGGTTATATCAATACCTGTACCAGCAGATAAGGTGTCTTGTTTACCTGATAGCGATGTTTCAGCACTTGTAACCCTATTACTCAAACCATATAGAACAGAGTCATATGAGGCCATTACATTATCGAATGTTGAGGTATCAAGTTTACCTGAAAGCGATTCTTGAACTGCCGTAACTGCTGATACATCTGCTTTATACTTATCCAGATATTCAAATGGTTTATATTTGTTTGTATACCATTGAACCTCAGTTATTTGGTAATTTACTCCAATCCAACAATTACCTTGGCCTATTTGTCTAATTGCCCAATATTTGCTACTATATGTGCTTTCTGAATCAATTACAATTGTAATATAATGGCTTGTTTGGTCATATGTTGCACTAGAAACGCCATATGTTCCAACAATATTGTTAAAATTAACAGTATCTGTATAACCATTATAATAAATATATAGGTTCTGGTAACTTCCCCAATAATTATCTGTTTTATTAGTTACTCCGCCTAAACTTATTGTTATCTGTCTATTGTTATTTTGGGTATTGTAATTTGGGTTTATAAGCAACTTTACTCCCAAATATCCGTTTTGATAATTATCTGCTGCGCTAGAAGGTAATTGACAATAATTGCCAGAGCCTAATGATGCTGTTGAATAAAAATATTCTCCTTCAACAAGTTTATAAGAAATACCTTTTGAACCCCAAGAGAAATCATCAGTGTCTGCAACCTTAAAATTTTTTTGAACATATGATGAATTCTCCTTTAGTAATTGAACTGTTATTGAACCATCACTGCTAATGCTAGTACTATTTGTAAAACCAACAACATAATCTCCACTAACTCCTTTTTTAATACCATTCAAATATGCTGCTGATTGTTTATCAGTAATAACACCTGTTTTATAATAAATCCTACAATCATCTTGGTAACTAAGGCTTGAAATGCCATAGAAATAAGGGTAATCTGTTGATGTTATGGTAATTATGAAACCATCCAATTCATCAGACCATACAGTTGTAACATCAGATGATGTAGATGCAGTTTTTGCTTGAAAATTCAAGGTTAAACTTACTGTTTTACTACCATTTCCACCCTTAATGTAAAAACTAAAAGACAAATAACTTGGCTTGTTTGTTGATACATTCCTTAATAATATTTCATTTGTTGTTAAATCACTATAAAAACCTGAATTGACATTTGATAGCATGGTATATGTTGTATATCCTGATACAACATTACTCGTTTTAGTTACATAGTCATTTGCATTGATTTCTTCTGCATCTGTAATGATATAAATGGTTGTAGGGTCAACAGTTCCACCACTGACCAAATCATCATATTCTGCCTGAGTTAATTCAACAACGCTATTTCCACCACCAGATGATGTTGCTGATAAAGTGTAGTTAACACCACTTACTTGTATAGTATCAATTATGTTACTCATATTAAAAATGCATTTCTATAAACATATTAAAAAATGGTAGGATTTATTTTCCTACCATTTTATATTGTCTAACTGAATATCAGTGTTGTTCCTGATACTGATGCTGTCATTCCAGCTGGCCAAGCAATATCTCCGCTTCCTAATAGTGAATTACCTCCAACTGTCTTGATATTTGTACCACTTACCAATGTTTCTTGCTTGCCTGATAACGCTGTATCAACAGAACCTGAGTATGTGTTGAATGTTGTTGTATCAAGTTTGCCTGAGAGTGCTGCATCAGTTGCTGCTGTATATGCTGTATAAGCAGTAGTGTCAACCTTACCTGATGTTGCTGCCTCAATTGATTCAGTTACAGCAGATGTATCTGCTTTGCCTGATGTTGCTGCCTCAATTGCTGAATCAGTCTGTGCTGTTGTATAGTAGTTTGAAGCATCAAAGATTTCTGAAATAGGAATGTTAATATCTTGTTTTCCGGCATCAGTGTTGAATGAGATAACAAGACAAGTAACTGTTTCACCTGATATTTCAACATCCTTTATTTCAACATTTTGAACCATACCATCAATAAGGAATGGAGAAGCATCAAATGAGAATACTTCAGTGCCTCCAGTTCCGCCATGATAGAACTTCATTTCCTTGCTGTTGGTGTCATAAGCAACTGCATCAGCATAACCGCTTACAGAAGGAATATCTGTCTTTTTAGCAACCTTTGTAAAATCTACCTCAAAAGTTGATGTTATACTACCTACTTTAAGACCATCTCCAATACCAAAAATAAGTTTATTTGTATTTGAACCATTTTTGGTGTATGTGATACCATAATTACCATTACCTCCATAAACATTGCCGACTATTTCAGTTATAACGTCAGATGCATCTGCTTTACCAGATACTGCTTCAGTTATTGCTGATTGAACGTCACCTGATGTTTGGTAATGTTGTTCTGCGATAGTTTCAGCCAACGCAGCAGTGGCTGCTGTAACGTCACCAGTTGTTGCATATCCATCGAGAGAGTGAACCGCTGTTGAATCGATTATGTCATAGGTTACACCACTGAGTTTAATTTTGTCTAATGTATTTGCCATGATTAACTATGATTTTCTGAATTTAAAATTAATGTTGTATTTTCAACTTTGGAATAGTTACCAAACATCTGTTTTGCTTCCAATTTTGTTAAAAACGCTGAAAGCAAATCATTGGTTTCTTCCTTTGTATATCTATCTAATATTTGTTCTGTCTGACCTGAAACAATAATTGCAAGTTCATTGACCTCTTCAGTGGTTGCTGATGTTGATTCATCAATCATTTCTTGAACCTGTCCTGATGTAACTCCGCCACCACTGATTATAATGTCTTCCAACATTTTATCAATCTGCCACTTCTCATAATACCTCTGAGCATCAGCCAATTGAGTTGTGCAACATTGGTTCCAGTCATTCATACTATCATATGGATTGAATTTCATATAATATTATTTTATATTAAACATATTATTAAAAACCAATCCCATTTATATTATGGGATTGGAAAAATTCTTGATGCAAAATTGCCCCAAGCAGAATCTTCTTTATATACATTTACAGAACCAGCTGGAACATAAATTGGGCATCCATTTGTATTAGAAAGCGCATAACTTCCCAAAGTTGGTGGTGTTACTGCATTAATTGTTATACTTGTAAGGCTTCTACAATTATAGAAAGACTGTTGTTCAATACTAGTAACACTACTTGGTAATGTAACAGATGTTAAACTTGTGCAATAATAGAAAGACAATGACCCTATATTAGTTACACCATAAGGGATTGTTACACTCGTTAAACCAGTGCATCCTCTGAATGTTCCACTTCTAACACTAGTTACTCCATTTGGTATAGTGAAAGATGTTAGACTACTACAACCCATAAATGCATTACTATCAATGTAAGTAACACTACTTGGAACTGTTATTGATGAAAGGCTTTCGCACCCATAAAACGCTGCATTACCAATTCTTGTAACACCGCTTCCAATTGTAACACCAGTAATGTTACTACATTGTGAGAACGCATCACTTCCAATGTGCTTAACTTTATTTGGAATGTTTATGTTTGTTAATCCAGTACAGCCAACAAAAGCACTACCAATGGAAGTAACAGAATCAGGTATTATAGTTGTACTACACCCTTGTAGTAAGAATATTGTTGGCTCAGTTCCACTATATGTAGCTATAATTGCGTTACAATTGTTTCTTGAATCATAATATGCATTTGCATCACTAACAGTTATACTAGTTAAACTACTACATTTATTAAATGCACCTTCAGATATTGATGTAACTCCACTTGGAATGTCTATTCTTGTAAGACTACTACAGCCAACAAACGCATCTAAGCCAATAGATTTAACTCTATTTGAAATAACAAGAGATAACAGATTTGAAGCGCCATAGAATGCTTTTTTTCCTATAGTTCTAGTGCAATTTCCAATAACTGCTGATGTGGCTGCTGATATTGTATTATCCATAGGGTTTGTTTCACCAGAAGTTAATATGAGGTCTGAATTACATTCAATCGTTGTCTGATAAAGGCTGTTACCACCATATCTAATTTGTGCTTTGAAATTATCTTTTGCAGAAGATGTTGGTTCATAATCAAAGCCATATATTTGATTAGCATAATTATCCCAAGGATATGTGTTTTTGTAAAGGTCTACTGATTGAGATGGAACATATATTGGACATCTGACATATCCTAGCGGCATATTACTTCCAGCATCTGGAGGCGTTGCTGATTCAATTTTAATACTTTCCAAATTGTAACAACCATTAAATACATTATGATGTAATTCTCGAACTGTACTTGGTATCACAACAGTTTTTAATGATGTACAAAAAGCGAATGCTTCTTCGCCTATATCAGTAAGGCTATATGGCAAATTTAAAGACGAACAAGTATCTTTTCCAATACTTGTAAGGCTTGTACAATTGTAGAAAGCCTGATAGCCAATATCTACAACGCCATCACCAATTGTTACTGATGATAGGCTTTTACAATCTCTGAATGCCATCGTTCCAATACCCCAGGTACAATTTCCTATAGATACTGAAGTCATTGCTGAATAAACATAGCCAGTTTGTCGTACATTTGTTTGAGTAATTGTTGTGCTTGAATCACAAGCAGCAGAATATGTTTCGCCACTTAAATAGGTTGCTTTAAATTTGTATTCACAATAATCGTTTATTGGTTTTATTCTGCTAGACAATGAAGGCCAAGCAGTTTTATATGCTTGCAAACTTTCGCAAGGAACATATATTGTGCAAGTAGTTCCTGTAAAGCACCTAGCACCCAATGTTGGAGGTGTTGTGGCATTTATTACCACACTTTCCAATTTTGTACAATCACAGAAATTATCAGATTTTATTTGTGTAATTCCTGTTCCAATATATACAGTTTCAAGTTTACTTCCTCCATAGTTAATATTAGCATTGAATGCACTTGTTTCAATGACTTTTACAACATCTCCTAACAAAGCAGAAGTCATTGCTGAAAAATGTTGTCTTCCAGTTATTCCAAGAATATCCAATGAAACCGTATCATATCTTGTAACAGACGAATCTCCTGAGTATGGATGACTTTCAGATATTTCATAAATGTAATAATCTCCATTTGCATATTTAAATAATTCCTTTTCATATATTTCAGTTGAACCACAACATTCAGAATTTGCTTCAATCAATTCTCCAACTTCTGTTGATATTGTAATCCAAGTTTGTCCAGAATTATATGATACTTGATATTCATCCACATAATGCCTATCATTTCCAACACAAGTGGTTGCTGTTGATACTAACCTATAATCAGCAGTTCCATTACATTGTATTCTTGATTCATATGCAGACCATGCTGTTTTATATGCTTGCAAACTTGTACAAGGTACATATATTGGGCAATTACCAGTTCCATAGAAAGCATCAGTACCCAATGTTGGAGGCGTTATTGCATTAACCGTTATACTTGAAAGACTTGAACATCCCCAGAAAGCACTATTACCTATTGTATCAATTGTTGAAGGTATTACAATTGATGTAAAAGATGTGCAATTTTCAAATACATGACCTTTTATTTCTGTAAGATTATCTGGTAAATTAATATATTCACACCTCAAACTCGTACAATTTGTAAATGCTGACTCACCTATTTCTGTTACACTATTAGGTATTGTGACTGATGACAAACTTGTACAGCCATTAAAACAATTTCTACCTATTCTGTCTAATGAATTAGGTAGTGTTATACTTGTTAAGCCTGTACAGCCTTGAAAAACGCCATAAGTACCATAGCCTGGTCTTAAATATTCTGTAAGACCAGTTAAAGTGCTACCGCTTGAAAAAGTAACTCTACTTAATCTTGGGCAATAATAGAATGTTGCAAACAATTCTGTTACGCAATCACCAATTTCTGCTTGTGTGATACTATTGCCACTATCTCCTGTTAATGGGGCATCAAGGTCATTGCCAATATCAGAATATTTAATTTGTCCTGACAACTCAGGGCAATAAATGGTTGTTGGTGCTGCATCATAGAAATACAACTTAACAGAAACAGGACAAGCAAGTGATGTAATTCTGCTAGCATATGTTGACCAACCACTTGCTGCCTTATAATCATCTACAGATTCACAAGGAACATAGATTGGGCAATTGTTAGTGTTATCAAATGCATTTGCCCTTAATGTTGGTGGCGTTATTGCATTAATTGTTACTGATGTTAATGCGCTACAATTTTTAAATGCTGATTTGTCAATTCTTGTAACACCTGATGGAATGTCTATTTCTTGAAGGCCACTTGCATAAAATGCGGCTTCTCCAATTCTTTCAACCGTTTCTGGTAATGCTATACTTGTTAGGCTTCTACAATTGTTAAAAACATCATTTCTAACTCTTGTGATACCTGATGGTAATGTGACTGCTGATAATGAAGAACAATAATAAAATGCTTGATTACCCAAATATTCTACAGAATCAGGTATAACTACATTTGTTAAACCACTGCAAGAATAAAATGCCCAATCCCCAATTGAAGTTAAACCTGAAGGTAAATTAATTGAAGTTAAACCTGAGTCTTCAAAAAAGCAATATTCGCTAATTGCTTCTATATTATCAGACATTGTAACAGATGATAAAGAATGGCAACGCATAAACGCTCCTTTGTTTATATCTGTAATATTATCAGGTATAATTATTGATGGAAGTCTTGAACAGCCACTGAATGCGTATTCATTAATAGTATGAACACATTGGCCAATTATTGCGCTGGTTACAGCACTGCTATTACCGCCATCAGTAATATTTTTCTTGTCTATTGTAAGTTCCAAATCACAATCAGCAGCATATTCAGTTCCTCCAATATATGTTACAGTTAATTTCGCTCCACAACCTTCAACATCAGTGCCAACTAAGCCGCCAGCCCTAACAATTGGTGTGTCGTTAAAAGTTATTCCGCCATCATATGATATTTGCTGTTTTTGAAATTCATATAAATCTTTACCCATACATACAGTTCCATCAGTCACCCATCTTTTGATAATCATATATCCGCAATCCGATGAACAAGATTCATATAATCCTCCCATTTTGTATACAGCCGGAACAACATCTTGCCATGTTGTTCCAGAATCATATGATACAATTTTCTTTTGTTTGTAATGTTTACAAAAATCACTCATATTATAAATCTTCAATTGGTCTTATTCTGCTTGCTAATTGAGGCCAAGCAGCCTTATATTTATCTATGAAGCCCAAATATACATAAATTGGGCAATCATTTGTGTTATCAAAAGTACTATTTGAAATGGTTGGTGGATTTGAAGATTCAATTAGTATGGCTTCTAACTCAGGACAATTGAACAAATTACTTCCTAATGTTTTAATTGAACAAGGGAACTCTACACTTATTAGTATTGCGCAATCATCAAATGCTCCATCTAATACTTCTTCCAAGCCCGTATCAAACCATATTCTTAACATTCTTGCCAAATTTCCCATTCTTGATAAATCAGATGAACCAATGTCCTTATCATCACAATTTCTTGGCTCTGGCACACTTATACCAGTATCGAAATAAGCATGCATATTCCATTCTGTTCCATAAGGCATAATGGCAGCACATCCACAATTTCCACTACATGCCTCATTGTATCTTTTTTGAACTGGATATACATTTTCCCAAGTTTGGCCGCAATCAACTGAAATCTGATAATACTCTGTATAACAGGTATAAGGGCCATAATAATTTTTCTCATCTGGGTCTATATTCCATTGGTATATAGGTTCACAACAGGTACAATCATCAGAACAAATCCAATGTTCATCTATATTCAAGTTCTCCCAATCATATATTGGCACAATAGGAGGAACATATCCGCAATTTGGGTCATTATCTTGCTTCTTATTCAATGGCATTGTTCCTTCTCCATCAATTGACCATGTATTTGGATAATCTGGCAGCCAATCCTGTTCGCCAATTTTGATATATTTCTGATATTTATAATATGATGTTGTACCAGAACATTCAGTTTGTGTTGTTGAAGACCAAGAGTAAGTAACAGATGATGTACACCAAGTGGAAGCACTTTCAACCATTTCTCCAAGCATTGTTCTGTTTGTCTTAACCCAACTGCCATTTATAAGGGTAACTTCTTCCAATGCCTCCCATTTATCTCCATCAATACAATAGTACTTTCCATCCCATTCATACTTCGTTTCACTACCGCATCTTGTATCACCTGATTGAATCAATGAACCCTTTCTTGTCTCAGACGTTCTTGTGTTAATATCACCTGATGTTGTTCCTGTATATTTTACCTCAACATGATATGAATTACCTGAATCACAAATATACCCTGAATCTTCAATCCATCTTTCATATTGTTTATCTTGTATGATTGTTACAGATTCCTCATTTGTTGAACAATTACAATTCTTATATACAATAGTCCAAGTGATTGCAGATGTTATTGAATCATTTCTAGGGACTTGAATGGTTAATGCGTTGTTACTTACCTGATAAGTTAAACCATTTGCTGATAATACCTGTATCTGACAATTACCATCATAGGTAAACGTTACATTCTGCGCCAAACAGTTAATCTGCTTTATTGAAGGCTTTAAACATGTATCTGCTTCTTTAATAACCTTTGTATCAATAAGCCTTATGTTTCTGCAACACTTCAACGACAAGTTATTTTCAACAGGAGTTGTTGTTGGTGTCATTGTATTGCATATTGAAACAGTATAAGATGAATTTGCAACACCCGATATTGGAGAAACTGTTATATGACTTGGAATGTCAGTTATTTCCCAATCACAAGTTGTTTTGAGAGAATAAGTATTACAAGTTGTAGATGTGAACACAACGGTTGCTGGTATATCAGATGTAATTGTACAAGATGATTCATCACCACAATCATTGGTATCAAATATCTGTTGCTCAGTGAATGTTCCAACAATATGAAATACAGGATATTGAGATTCATAACCTTCCATTACCTGATAATCTCCTGTTGGATTGCCAAATACATCAACCTGTTGTTTTACAAGGTATCTCGCCTTTCCAAGACCAATACATTCATAACAAATAACATCACCAACCTTCTTAACCCAACGCCATCTTGTTTCAGTGTCTTGGTCATCACCCCAGTCATTTGCTGCTGTTGTACCATATGAGGACATTTCAACAAGAGTAACCGTTATAATGTCAGATTGACCATTTTGAGATGCTGTTTGAATGGTATAATTTGGCTGAAGACCAAAATTGAAACCTGGGTAATATTTATTATCCCCTCCCTTTGGAGTTATGATTGAAGCATATCTATTATCAAGGAATTCCAATAGATTATACTGCCAAGATGGTTTGTAATTGTCTAACGCAATGTCAAATGTAATTGTATCTGTCACTTTAAAGCCATCATATACCTCTTGGAATGTGCAACTATCTCCTAGAAATTCAACTTTCTTGAAATCTTCAGTTGAAATGACCCTTTTATTCTCAGTATCAAGTACTGCTTTTTCCCTTTCCAATAATTCCAATGTATCAATGCCATGAACCCTTAAACCAAGGCAAACAGGCTCAACAGCCTCAAATTCTGCATTTAATTTAAGAGTTGGAAAGTTGGATAATGAAGCAAATGTGAAATCTGTCTGATTGGTATCTTTTGAAAGATTGAATGTATGCGTTATCCTACTAGGGAAATCAACATTAATCATAAAGTAAGTACCATCCATTGATTCTACAATTGCATAGTACCTTCCTCCAAAGATTTTATAGTTCACATAGCCATGCATCGATAGGGTAAGCGTTTTTTGAAACTTATAACGCTCATCCAATGATGTTTCCTCATTAAATTGAATATTGAAACCATTGATACGAAGTGGAAGTTCTGTCAACCCACTAATATATGCTTCACCATTATCAATTATAACATCTTTTACATGTTCTTCTGATACAAGGTAAAGCACATCTTTTAGTTTGTTGTAACTATATCTACAAGTACCTGATGATTTTTCTAAATAATCTGTTACAGCCATATAATATGTTTATTTAAATATAAATATTTCTAAAAATCAGAAAATAATAATTTTTTAATAAACATATGAAATTATGGTAGAATATATAATGAAAAATGATGGAAATGTGTACCTTGTTCAAGAGCATGATTTACAGGGTAGGAATAAAACAATACATTTTCTAGGAAAAGAATACATTGAAGAGAAAAAGGAAGAAAAACCAAAGGTTAAGAGACAAAAAAAGGAAGAGAAATAATCTCTTCCTTTTATTTTTTGTACTAATTATTGTTAACCCTTAACAACATTAACAGCTGCTTCTGCAAGAGGTACTGCACTTTCAGTTACGTTACCTGTAAGAACAATCTGTAACCCATTGGTGTCACCACCACCTGCAAGAGTTGCAGTTTCAGCCTCCAAGCCACCGAGACGTCCAAGGCCAAGCCAAATACCATCAGCAGTTACAACCACTGCGAAATAACGACCCAATGCAAGAGCATCCAAATCATCATGCAAGCACTGGTCATACTTACCTGCTACATTGAAGGTAAGGCTGTGAGTTCTGTACTTATTACCATTGTCTTCAACAACCAATGTATCTTCGAATGTTACAGAATTCTTAGCTGGTTCAATGTGATAGAACTTAGCAGAATTCTTCATTACTATGTCTGTAATCACTGTTCCACTGCAACCAGTAGCTGCGCCATAAGCAACTCCTGTATTAGCAGATGTTCCTGATACATCATCATAGTTTGCAAGATATATATCCTTTACCTCAGGAAGTGAATATCCACAACTGGTTGTACGAAGCAAATCTCTACTTAATGAACAAGATAATGCCATAATTATATAATTATTTTATTTTTTATTATTTTCTTTTAATATGGTGGTAAGCCAAATTGCTTACCACCATTCAACTATTTAATGGTTTTCGTTGATTAAGCAGTTTTGCCAAAAACGAATAACTCAGGAAGTATAATACCAACTGCTATATTAGAGATTGCAAGAATTCTGAACATATTATCTCCAGTTGTATCTCTCATATCAATAAGTTTATACTCAATGTGACTATCAAATGTGTCATAACCAAGAACAAGGTTTCTTGATGGGCCAACTATGATAGTGTTTCTAGACTGCATTGTAGGAACAACCTCAAATCCCATTATGAAGATACGACCATTCTCTCTTGCATAGTTAGAGAAGATAGACTCCTTATTTGGGCAACAGATTTTACCTAATGCAACTTCCAATACTCTTACATCTGCATGGTTCATAAAGATTTTGTAACCTTCAGTGTCAACTTCTGCATTACCAGCTACTTCCAAAGCCTTGTCAATAGCAGACTCAACCTGAGCAACTACGTTTGCAACAGTGATTGCACTGATAGTTAACTGATTTCCAGATGGGATAGTGCCAAGTTTCTTCTCGATACCATCAACAGCCTTCAAATAAGTCTTAGTAGTTCCTGTATAACCACTATCACCCTTCCAGAAAATCTCCTGATACTCAGCAGACATCTTCTTTCTGAGTTTTTCGAAATACCAATCAGCAAATGTCTGTGGGATTCCACCTCTTAAACTGATTTCAGTCTGGTCAACAAGGAAAGTGTTCCAGAAAGTGTCATAACAGTTCTCTTGGTTAACCTTGATAGCTGCTGGCTCAATGTAAGCCTCTGCCAAAGATGTTGCACCTGATGGAGTGAATGGACAAGTATATAACTGCCAAGCATCACCAATCTCACCAGTATACATCTTCATCTTACCTTTAACACCATCCATAAAGGTAATACCATACTGACGAAGGTCTATATCATAAATATCCTTTGAGAAAATCTCTTGGGCTTCTTTACCACAATATGTAAGACCTGATACATTTATGAAATTTGCCATAATTAATTATGTTATTAGATTATTATTTTTAAAATTATTTTATTTAAACATACTACATTTTTTATTGCTAGGATATGTATGCTCTCATTTGCTCTCTCCAAGCAGCATATGTGTCTTTTGGATTAGGTTTTGCGGTTGTTGAAACAGGCTTTGCTGATGGCTGTTTTCCCAAATCCTTAATCTTGCTCTGCAATCCTGAATTCATTTCCTTTAATGCAGCAATTTCTTCTTTCAAATTGTTGATTAATTCTTCCAAATGATTGTCCTCTTTCTTAGGCTCTTCCTTTGGTTCTTCTTTAACCTCTGTAGGCTTGTTTTCAGCCTCTTTAGGCTCTTCTTTTGGTTCTTCCTTAACCTCTGTAGGCTCTTCTGCTTTTGGCTCTTCTACAGGGGTTTCTGTAGGTTTTTCCTCTTCCAACTCAACGTTTGTTGATTCAATTACATTTACCTCTTCTTCCTTTTCTACTTCCTTACCAAGGGCTTCATTAATAACTTTCTTTAGTTTTGCCCAGAATGTTTCGTTTTCTACTTCCATTGTTTCGTTATTTTCAACTTTATTAAATTCTTCAAGGCTAACAAGACTCTCCACTGAGAATCCTTTCAACTCACCTTCCTTAATTCTATTCCAAGTATCAACATTGTTGACCTTCATTGCAACCATCCAAGTTCCTTCAGGTACATTGAAGCCAAGAGCATTTGCCTTATCCTTATATGAATCAGCAACAATCCAACTTTCCACAACGCATACTTCATCAACCTTATCCTGATGTTGAAGGGAAACATTGTATTGTCTGAAATCCTTCATATAATCATTTTCCATCTTCTCAATGGATTCCTTTGAGAATGAAAGATAATACTCATTCTCGCCATTGTTTCTGTAAATGTCCTTGTCAGGGATTAAAGCAGGTCCATAAACAAGATATTTCTCATTTGATTCAAGAAATACCTGTTCCTTTTCCTCTTCATCCTTGTTCATATGAATGAAATCAACCTCAATTGCTGGTTCTGAAACCAAACTTATTGCCATTGTTTCAGAATCCAAACCAACTTTATATTTCTTAATTTTCTTTGCCATATTTGTACAAATATTTGTATAAACATATGTAGTTACAAAAAATGGGCTGATATTCACCTATCAGCCCTTATACAGTCCATATGCAAGGTAGCGAGCCCGGTGCCCTAAACTGTGTATTTCCTCATAATATCAATTATAATTTTCTCGTTGGTCTGTTGAAGACGTTTAAAAAGTGCGTTATACATCTTTCTTGATTCCAACACCTTTCCAACCTCCTTATTCTTTCCAACAATTAAGCACCCTTCGGTATCCTTCGCTGTATTACCTGAATGTATTCTGATTCCTGAATAACCTTTCACACCTTCAATGATTGGCATTGGCTTCTTATACTTTGGACTCCAAGTAATAAATACCTTATATATACCTGTTGGAATGGCTGTTTCACCTTTTACCTTCTTTTGAAGGATTTCCTTTTCATCCATTTCATCTTTTAAGCCCCTGTCAGTGTCTTCGATGGTGTCACAAAAGTAAACTCCATCGATATACAACTTACCAATGCAATAGGTTGGTCTATTCGCTATCCTTACCAGTGTCAATCTCATCTTTATCAATATAATATCCTTCAGGACTTGCTGTCCAAATTATTCTACCTTGGTTAACCCCATTATAGTAAAATGCATAACCTTCTGGAGCAACATATTGGTGATTCCAAGGATTTTTATACATTCCTATACTCATTTTTCTTCACTTTAAACATATTATTTTTGAAAAAAAATGGTGCGAAACCTTAAATCATAAAAGGATTCACACCCGCATCGTACATTGGCTTATAGAATTCATACGTTTTTCTAAAATACCAATTTAAAAACTTTTTTACTTTACTCATATTACTTCACTTTTAAACGTTATTTTAGCCTTTCTGAGGCGTTTTCTTTAAACAGATGGATAACTATGAAGGTACACCTGTTTTAAGGGCTTAAAATTGAAATATGAGTGTTTTGTTGATTTATGCTAATTTTTTTACAAATCAAATGAGCCGCCAAGACCAACATAAGGTTCTAATCCTTTGTATTCAAAACCATAGCCATATCCTGCTTGCACTCCCAAATGGAATCTATTCCAAAAAGTCTTTTTCTTTTCAATATACTTAGTTATTTCTACTGTATTTGTTATAGTCTCTTTTGTTATCCTCAACTGTACTTTGGTTGAGTCGAGTTTTGCGTTTATTCCTGATATATAATTCGTTACTATGGCTGTGTCGTTCTGTACACATAGGCTGTCTTGATAAACTTTATTTTCAGTTATTAATGTTGTATCATTACCATCTTTGGTATAAAATGTGTCAACTTTTACCTTTATAACCTCCTTTGGAATAGGTTTTTCTTTGAATACTGTTAAAGTGTCAACTTGTCTTATTGTATCACTTACAAAAATGGTATCTGTTTCTCCTATTTTTGGTAATGTCTGAGCATACCATAAAGTGCAACCCATTATCAAACATATGAATAAACCTATAACCAGTAAAACGTTATTATTCTTCATCTTCTGGTATTTCTTCAATATCTCCGTTATTTCTTATATTATCCCTCTGTATAATCATTCTCTCAGTATGAGCAAGATGTTTGTCAATATTATGTTTCATTATTCTAGTTTCAGCATTGAAGTACATTGATACACCAAATACTGCTGCTGAATATGTCATTGCCTGACCCAATATCCATAATATACTTTGTTCTGATAATAAAAGTGGAACAAATGCTGCAATGCCTGTCAACAGCCAACCCAATGTAAATGCTGCGCAGGCACTTATTATTGCCAATTTTTCTTTTATATTCAGGTCTTTAAATGTAATTTTCATCTCTTCTTTTTTGTATAAACATACCAATGAAAAAAGGTGGCTGTTAACCACCTTTTCGATTATAGACCAGCAAGAGTTTGAACCCTTCTTACATCATCTTGTTTACTTGTAATATCTACTACAGGAACAGCCACAGGTCTGTTTGAATAGCTTTCTAATGATTCTAACAACTTATCCTCAATCTCAATTGTAGTTGAAAGAGTAGGAGGGATATAACCACCATCTGCGAACTTTGATTTTGGTGACATCTTCATAATGTTC
>JAEEGL012010246.1_pt1 | contig 17796 bp, 31 predicted proteins | sample 9134231 | NCBI WGS metagenome assembly JAEEGL01 (sample SAMN16246548, study PRJNA631951) | gut metagenome | biome: gut microbiome; feature: rumen; material: fiber-attached | host: Bos | place: Iran: Karaj | collected 2018-10 | reverse complement strand
TGTTATGACGGTACAGCAGCTTCATATCACCAAAGTAATACATCAGTTGCCAGCCGGTCTTGTCAGCCGGAACAAAGTCCATGCGACTCAGACTGAACATATCAATGGCAATCCCCTCAATACGCGAATGCTTGAAATGATGCAGTTTTCCGATGGTAAACCTCCTGAGACTGGCAGGAACAAGGGTCTTCACGATAATAAACACCCCCATCTGTCGGCGACCGATCTCACCGACCATGCCAGTCAGAAATCCATACCTGCCAAGGTTGACCCTGACGAAACTACCGACGGATAACTCACGGATATTCATAGCCGTAGCAATTAAATTTCATTCAGAGACAACAGTCTCACTACTATTACGAACAGGCTGATCGTAAATCAGCCCGACTTCCTTCAGGGCATCATCAACCATACAGCAGATGGGATAGGCCTTCATGGTAACAGTTCCCTGACGGCGCACCCAGCGAAGGAAGGACTTCTTATTGAAAGAAAATCCGTCATGGGGGCTGTAGGTTCCGGCAATACCAGCGTCATCATCTTCATCTGCCTTCTCATGGAAGGCATCCTTGATGATGTCCATCGGCTTCTTGATACCGAAAAGCTGGGCAATACCAATAGCCTGGTCCATCGACAATACCTTGGCATACTTCAAGCCGATGACAAGATCCTTGGCGTACTTGGAAGAGATGGACGGATAACAGCTATAGTCATCCTTACCTTCCTGAATCTTGTCAACAAGAAGCTGGTCGGAAAGGACAGTGGGGTTCAGGGAACAGAGATCGGAAACGGTGTTCCCGACAAGCACCCATTCTAGCCATTCCTGAGCATCGGCTTTCTTGATACGTGCTGAGATAGCTGCCTTGGCTATCTCCAGACGCACTTGAACATTCTCATTCATATTTTCACGCTTTTAATTGTTTTTAAAATCAGCTGGAGCAGCAGCTTCCATGATATTTCTCATGTTGCTGGAAAAACAGTCGGTCTGCATCTGGAAGGCCTGCATCTTCAGGGCTGTATAGACATCAGCTATCGGCACAACGGCCTGCTGGCTGTTGAAAGTTCCAGCGGCAGCACTCTTGCTGAGAATGAACTCAGCGGGACTGCCAGGGACATTGTCAAGAGAACTGGGGAGAGGGTTCAGACGGACATACTTGCCTTCAATGCGGCAGTCACGCAGACGCTGGTCTGCCAGTCTGCCAAAGGCAACCAGACAATGACCCGTTGGTGGATTGCTGGTACGACCGTCGGGATTGATGAACTTAACCCTGTGACGCAAAAAGAGCATAGAAGTGGCCTTGGGGAAGATGACCTCCTGGAAAAGTAGGTTATCCTGACGGTTGATAAGCAAGGCTATGCCATTATTATGCTCGGCAAGCTTCTCGACAAACTGACGGAGTAGCTGACGGCTATAGGGTGGGTTCAGCCAGACAAAAGCGTGACCCCAATCCTTGCTCAGACCGTCATCTGCCTTCGTAAAATGCTGCATGGCAGTGTCGAAAGGACGCTCGGCTGGACTGCAAGGGTCCAGCTCGAAAGGACCTAACTTCTCAATCATCCACTTCGGGGTGTACCACTCGTCGGATGAAACGGTCTTATTCTTTTGTTGTCTCGTGTCCATTGTCAATTAAAAATTGATATTAGGGTAAGCGATACTTTAACTTGAAATTAGCACCGAAATACTTCGGAATAATACTCGACATAACCTGAACAAGGTTCTGCTCCATATACTCGTAGGTGTCCTTGCTAGGAACTTGAATAAACAACTCGGAGGTTGAATTATTAAAACTCTCGAAACGGATAACATCGAAACTCAAATGAGATACTTCGGGACTGACAGCATGACAAAGCTCTGCCTGGCACTTAATCCAAAGCTGCTGAGAAGTCAGGGAGGAAGTCTCTTCAATAGCACCTTTCTTACCGGCAGTTCTCTTGGGCTTCTGCTTCGTCATCCAATCATTGAAATGCTGTTTTACATCGGCAAGGCTCTCATGTTCTTGCTTCCCCCGGCAATCACAATCGACACTAAAGCTGTCAAGCCAGCGAACAAGCATACTAGCCTTCACACCGAACTTACGCTGCATCTGCAATAACCAGTCACGGTCTTTTTTCAACAACTCCACTCCCTCCTTAGCTAACATCGGAATATCCTCCTTTTTTTCTTGTTCACCCTCACACTCTCGCGCGGGTGATGGTGTTGTTGATGGAGATAATGACGAACGTAGTGAGTTATTATCTTTTCTTTCCTTTACTTTACTTTGTGTACCAAATTCGGAATTAAAGCCCGTTTCTTCGGAACTATTCTCTATTTCTTCCGAATTATTTATTATTTCTTCCGAATTAATACCTTTTTCTTCGGAAGAAATGGATTTTGATGATGTTTTGATAGCCTTCGAAGACAGATCTATAAGAAGATGGGGATTCTCTGTCGCGATTTTTCGCTTTGCCACAACACAGAAATCAAAGAATCTGTTCTGTATTCCTTTTGATGTCAGCACATGATCGCTGTCAAATAAGGTCTTGTCAAACAGACCTATCTCAATACAGTAAGAGATAACTGTTTTTACGTAATCGTCCTGTAAATGAGACACTTCCGCTACTATAAACGGCAGGTCATCATCCCACTGGAGATAATATCCCTCATGGTAGATACGAATCAGTACCAGCTGATAGACCACCACAGCCTGTGCACCGTGATATCGAATAAGTTTCCTGATTTTTATATCATCAAAGAAGTTCGTATCAAAGTGGAAGAAGTCAAGTCCTTTCTTTAATGTCCTAGCCATAATACTGTATGTTTTGACGATTATTCTGAATATTTACGGAACATTCTGAAGAAATATTATGTTTATAGGTGTTTCTTCCGTATAATTCCGTATTATTATCTATTTCTTCCGTATTAATACGGATTAATTCCGAATTAATACTTGTTTCTTCGGAATTAATAGTCTTCCCTTCTTTATTTATGCTTCTTTTTCCAGAAGAAACAGTCGTTTCATTCGGAAAAACAAAATAGTAAGGGGCTTCTCTATCCACTTCACCGGAATAGATATCATCCACACAGGAAACAATATAACTTGCTGGAGGTGTCAGCACATGTCGCTCCTGGAAGGCTCTCCTGTCAAGAAGCCCTTCTTCGGTCATACGGCGTACCACCATCGTGACGAGGTTCATGCTGATCTCCGGAAACTCCTTCACCACAGCCTCACGGAACTTACGTCCGAACTTCACTTCCATAGTCTTTTCACCGACCATCTCCAGGATGACCACTGACAAGACAAATCCCTTACTTCCAAATTCCTTTCTCAACGACCGTAAGAAAGGGTGCTTATAAAAGCGTGTGCTCAAATATAAACACTTCTCTGAATTAAAAGTATTACTCATAAAAAAAAATTTAATACATTACTTCTTTTTTCTATCTTCACAGAACTTACAGTTTCCCTTGTGAGTGAGAGTGTTGAAACCCTTGATATATTCACAGGAGTCTATGACAACTGTATGATAACCTATTAGAGGCTTTCTCATGTCATCACAGTCCTTTATGGTGTTCATAAATCCAATGACCAGGAATAAAAGCATCGCCACGACCATAAAGATAAAAGGTATCTTCTTCTTCATAACATTAACCTTTCCTCTTTACTACAAGTCAGCCATCAGGACGTGCATGGCCGTCTCGTTGGCTTCAAACACATTCGCACCGGCACGACGCTCGCGTTCAAACGTAGCACAACACTCATCAACGCGGTTGTTGATGAACTCCGCATCCTCCAGACGTGGATCACCGATACTCTTCAGGTGGTCCATCAGCATATATGCCAGGAATGATCCTTCAACTTTTGTCTTCTTTGAGACATCATTATTTTTCTCCATAACTCAATAAATTAAAATGTTATTTCTTATCAGTTTTACCAGTCTGACTGCGGAGGATATCATGGGCCATCTCCACATCAACCATGATCTTACGGCCATTTTGAATGACGGCAGGTCTCAAGACACCCTCCTTCATCTTATGCGCAGTAGCATACGATACTTTCTTTTTTAATAAACGTCAGGGTGAGGACGCTGATAGATTTCTATGTGATGTCCTCGCTCCACGTAATCCCATTCGGAGACTCCTGCACCCGGACAGGTCTCTGTCTGTTCTACAATGACATGACGCATATACTCACTCAGGTTCTCCTTGCAGTTAATCAGCATAAACATTAAACACATCAACAGGAGTATCAGCAGATGTAACGCTAGATGCTCCCTACGCTCGTCCGGTGTCAGAAAATCCTTCTCGTTCAGCACCTTCATGCGATAGGCAGCCACCAGTAGGATACCAAGTATAATGCTTAATGTCAGAATAAAATAGTTCTCTGACAGGTATTCCAAAGAGAAATAAGGGTAGATAATATCAAACATAATACACCTCCTTACTTAAATGCGTTTGACTTGTCGTTGATACAATGTACCGTCTCAGGGTCGTTGCAGATATTCTCACTGGGATCATCACAGAGTTCCGCGCAATGACTGCAGAGGGTACATTCATCGTCAACCCAATAACAGTTACCGTATTCAGGATGGTAACAGGGATTATCCTCAGTACAGCCGCACACCCTGCATACGCCTGGTATCGGCTCTGCCAGTGCCTCCAGCAGATCTTCCTCGATGTGGAAGTATCCGTTAAATGTGAAATACATCAGCTCCGGCGTGATATGGGTGCTGGTGTCATAGACGAACACCCGCTTGCCATTACCGGCCATATACCCTGCTTCTACATGTGACGAGCGGCCACAGGGGAGCAGCAGAATACAGGTGTCTGCATCGTTCATCGCATTAAAATGCTCATTGAAACGTTCCTGAACCTTCTCTTCCAGTAACAGACGGTCGAAATCTTCTGGAAGAAGGATCTCCTGATGATACGATGCACTCATGTGCAGTGAGGCCGTCACTTCTTCCCACACATTCTTATCATCACGTCCTGACGGGTGACGGAAGTCATATACCTGATGGCCGTGCTGACGCAACAGATTAACTAACGAGGGCTGTGCCTCGTTCTTCCAACTGCTGGAAATATATATCCTTGCCATAGTACTTCTAACTGTTATTTAGGATGTCATAACATTTCTTCATCACCGCTTCCACCTTGTCCAGGTCAAGCCATTCGTCCGTGCGGACACGGGTCTCCATGTCTATCCAGAAGCGACCTTTGTTATCACTGTCTAGCACCATACGCAGCTTCTCTTCCACATTCTCAGGGCCTATGCCGCCGGCATAGCCGATATGTACAGTAGGAGCATTAAGAACTTGGATAGAGGTGTCGATACCCTGTCCGCCAGAGGCATCCAACAGGTATGACATATTCTTTGGGTGCTCGCCCTGGAGGAAACGCTCACATAACTCTGGAGTATGCATCTGCACGATGATCTCATCGAAGAACTGGATAGGCTGCAAGCGACGCAGCTCCGTGAAATAGTCTCCAGCAAAGAGGTTCAGCTGACATCTGCGGAAGAGCTTCTGTCCTGACTGTATCAGCTCCATAGCCTTGAAACGCTTCCCTCTGACAACATCCAGTGCCGACGTGCCGCAGAAATGGGCAGAGAGGTTCAGTCCGAGACCCTCCAGATTTGATAGCAGGGTGGGGTTGGGGAAACGCTGGCCGTTCTCCTGCCAGTGGTATGCCAGCAGAATACCGAACTCCGCAAAAGGAAAATCCTTCTGTAACTTGACGAGACGCTTGAGGTTTGTCTTCTCGTCAACACCTGTAATTGTAACTCTTGTCAATATCATAGTCGTATCAGTTATTTGCTGTGTTTACATAACCTGGACGTGTCGTCACGTCGCACTGGTCGATCACTCTGTACTCGTTGCTGACAATGGTGTTGTCATACAACACGCAGCTGCTTCTCAGAATACATCCTATACCTACACATCTTACTTCCATAGTCGTCATTTCTTTATTGGTAAAAAACCGTTTCTCTCCTCACCACAACTATGCTGCCATTTCCAGTCGCCTGACGGCAGCCGCTTGCCTTCCACATAGGGAACACAGCGGTCCCTTAACGGACAGCCTACTCCCTTACAGTAACAGTAATCGTCTTTTGCCATGATAACATCATTCTTTAAAGGTTAGTAAATCTGCATGCCCGTACAGTCGATGGCCAATCCTGCATCTATCATCCCTCGATGGTCTATATGATAGCTGTCAAGGTAGTTGATGACACAGTTCATAGCCTGATGGGGCACACACTCGAAGCGGTTCATGTTCGTGAACCACAGCACACCGAATGCCTGGTAGTTGAAGTTAGACTTGTCGATGATACGTCCCAGGTTACACTCGTTGAGAAGAGAAATAAGCTCGTCGATACGGGCGTTGAAACGGCTCTCTGGTCTGAAACAGCTGTCATGTGCCCATACCTCCGTCAGAACAGACATCGGATAGAGGTAAGGTCGTACCTCATGCTCTTCGATATGGTACTCCTTCAGTTCTCCCGACGGCTCCGGCTTACTGCTACCTAACGGCAGACAGACAGACGGGGCTTGAGAGACAAAGACACTCTCCCTCACCATCCCATGAAGAAGCATAGGCCCTGACAGACCCTTCACAGCTACCTTAGTACCGAAAGGAACACGCGCAGAAAGGTCACGCTTCAATAATTCAAACTCATTCTTTTTCATAATCCATGTATTTTATCGTATTTAACATAAGTCAGAATAAACAGCGGCAACAGCATAATCGCTATCACCAGTCCTAGCAGTGGCAGCATATAGAACAGACATAGCAGTACGAAGATCCATGTGATCCACACGCACAGCTCTATCCTCGTTCGGGTCTTCTCGCTGAAGAGACTGAACAGCGTAATATATCTTGTCTTAAAGAATACTACTACCCATGTCGTTATCACAGCCAGCATCACAGAAAAAGTGAACAAAACCAGGTCTGTAGGTATATAGTTCTCTCTGTAAATATACATTTCCGTATAGGCCACGAGGGTCATCGCCGCACCCAGACTGTAAAAGAATCTCGAACGACGCAATAGTCTGACATACTCAGACTTATGGTCAATTGCGTACTTACGCTGCTCCTCGGTTTCAGCGAAATACGACTGCCAGTCAAAATAGGCTCTTTCCTTGTTGTAGTAGTACGCGAACATAAGGTTTCCTAGCGTACACACCAGCAGAAGATAGAATACTGTCTCTAAATAGATCATACTTCGAATTGTTTTAAATTTGTTATTTATTATTCTTGTTGTATCTCTCCGATGCCCGGCAGGAAGTCGGGGTTGAAGGAATAGCCGTGAAGCTTACCTCCTTCCTCGCGCCATGACAGCCCCCCGTCCCACAGGTGTACCACCTCGGCATCATCCGGGATCCTGCTGACTATATCCTTAAATTTCTTTCCGTTCATCATCTCTGAATTTTTTATTCGTTTTACTTTGATTCTTTTCGCTGTATATAATATCTTGTTCAAACAACACTTCATAAGTGGCTCACGGCCCTTACGTTAAGGCGGTACAGCCCGCCCTTATATTTTATTCCCCAACAACAACTTCATCGTTCACGAAAGTTACCATGACATTACAGGTTGTATGTCGCCTATGTCCTCGATGTGTCAACATCTGATGATAGTCATCTCGCAGTCCACATAGTTGTATGCTACCTAATTCTTAGGTGTACCAACACCTTTGCAACTGCATTCGAGTTCGAACAGATGGTTGTATATCACCTATATTCTAGGTGTACCAACACCCAGTTCGTCTTTCAACACCTTATAGGCAGGTTGTATATCACCTATAATCTAGGTGTACCAACACCTGGTCTTCCGTAAAGTCCTAACTCGCTGAAAAATAGGTAACTTGCAGAGTGGAAAAATCCCTCCGCATAAGGCTGTACAACCAGCCCGATATTTATTTTTATTCTGTTTCAATATCTGAAAGATCGCTTTTCTTCTCCTTCGGGGTGATGACCTCTATCCCTACCATCCGTGCCTTATAAGCTATCATCGTCTTTAGTCCGTAGTAAGACCAGTTACGGAGCACGAAAGGCTCACCTCTCTGGTTATCATCCTTGGCTTTCTGCTCCCGTTTCTCCTGGTCCACAAGGATGATCGTCGCACAGCGGTTCTTGACAGCCCTGTTTATCAACTCCCTGGAGTAGGTATGAAGACGTGTCGTGACATAATTCTTCTCTTTCTCCTCGAAACGGTCTAACGCCTGTAGCTTACGCTTCCGGCCTTTGCCGCCCTTCGTCCAACGACAGTTGATCTGACATCGTCTCATGGCTGCCTGAATCTGTGTCCTGCGGTATAGAAACTCTTCCTTCGTACCGATGGTCTGCCACTTGACTCCTGTGTCATCAATACCCTTCACCTCGCTCTCACAGTTATACTGTAAGGGATATTCCAGTCCCAAATAGCAGTACATCTTCTTCTCAGCATCGAGCTTCACCTCTGTCTTGGGCATATCCACACAGAGATAAAGGAACAGCTTCTGTTTCTTCTTTCCCGTCTCACGGTCAGTAGCCTTCTGAAAGGCAATAGAAGAAGAACATATCTTATACTCACCACTAATACAACGGTCTATGATAACCCTGTTGTTACTACGGTCACGACCCAGTAGACAGGCGAACGGAACACCAAAAAGCGTGAAGTAATACCTCCCGTCATCGGCCTGATGGATATTGGCTATAGCACCAGCAGAGAAAGGAATAGGGATATTGTTCTTATAGCTTCGAAGAGTGGCCTCGCCTTTGTTGATGTCGGTGACAGTCTCCTTGAACGTCTTTGAAACGTTCTGGTTCAGACAGGTATAGATATCCGACGGTACCTTTCCTTTCAGTATCGACGATACAAGTCGATAGGTGACATTCTGCTCGCTCATGCCAGAACCTTTCTCCAGCGTGTCAGACACATGGTATTTCACAGTCTCCTTGCCGGACTTCTCGTTGACTAACTTGAAACGCTCACGCACATCTTCCTGTAGGTACATGAAGTCACGCACGTTCTGTTGCACGAACTTATGTGACACTATCAGATTCGCAGACCTGCGGACAGCATCACGCCACCCATATAGGGTTTGCATGAAGTTCTTCTTCAGCTGTCTGTCCGTCTCGTGGACATAGATCTCAATTTTTCTTGTTATAATCATAATCCTTCGTTGTTTAAAAATCAAAGTGCAGAAGTGACTGTATATCCATGGCTACTGCGAGCTACTGCTGTTTGTCCCATCTTCGATAAATAGAGTTTTGAGTCGCTGCTGTAGTATCCCTTATGGACTTTACGAGTGGATATCTCCCTCATTCTGAGGCGGTACAGCCCGCCCGGATGTTGTATATAGGTATTTATGTTGGACTACCAGCATTCTGTACCGTATCTTCCAGAGATAGCTCATCCGAATAGGCCCATTCCAGAACCCTTGTGATACGAACGAAACACTGCCAAGACATCTTGGTGTTCAAATGGTTAGGGTACACTTTCGTACCCCTTGAACTCTTAACAATCAACTCGCGCCCTGCCTGCGGCTCTACGTTTGGCTCATGCCAGAGAAGTTCCAGCAGCATACGTCCGCCCATCAGGAATAACTCCTTACGGTCTTCCGCTGTCTGAGGTTCTTTATGCTCCTCTTCGTTGTTGCCCACCATATTATCATATACCTCGCGGAGCTTATCTTCTAACTCTTTCTTCATAGTCGTATCTTTTTTATTGTTACACATCTGTTATTTTACTATACCCTGACACCTGAGCTTCATGTATTTGATAATGTCACACACCAGCCGGTAGCTTCTTTTACCCAGCCTAGCGTGCTTAATTTCTTCATGCAGCGTCTCGAAAGTCTTGGGGTCATCAGAATAGGCTGAGCTGATGAAATGATAAACCCAGTTGTCAGAACCTTTCGGACGGGGTAGGTCGAGATCTTTTATCAGCAGTACGGACAGTGCTACCTGCTCACTTCTGTTGGTATGCTCCACCTTAGCAGTCTCGTGGTTCAAGCGGTCGAAGAGCATATGAACGGTGTTCGTGCCTCGGTCAATGCTACACTGGAAGCATTCGATATGAAAACGCTCTGTGATCTTCTTCATCACAGACTGAAGCTCGCTCATAGTCGTACTTTCCTTAACCTGGAAAGAGGCAGCCTTGACAGGACGCAGGTTCTTCGACGGAGTGAAGCCGGTGACATCCTCAACACAGTTGATGATATCCCTGACACGCTTCTCATAGCTGTCAGACTGCCAGTGTTCATCCATCGCCTCCAGATCGGATTCACAGTGATAGAACTTTATTAACTCGTCAAACATATTTTCTCAATAAAAGATTATATACTTATTACATACTTATCTCTTCTTCTCTTCCTTATTGAAGAGGATGAAAAACAGAAACTCCACTGACACCACGGCAGCACAGATAGAGATAACTGCCAGTCCGGCCAGTATCACTGTCCAAAGGACAGAACCGATATTTGAAATAACTTCCATAATGATATCTTACTTTTTTTATTTGTACATACTACTTAAAATCATCATCAGACGGGGTGTTAGCAATTTCATGGATGACAGCAACAAGGAAGCCCATCAGTACCAGAGAAAGGAAAAGATACATCATAGCTTTGCAAGGAATGCGTTTAATGCTATACAGGCTGTATTACCGGTATTCATATCCAGGAACATGTTTCCTGCCGCATAGAGGTAGTGGTCAGTGGTAGAATTTTTCCACTGGTGCTGCTGAAGTGAGAAGGTCTTACCTACGGGCTGTGCCCTGATGCTCCAATACGTGGTTCCTGTTGCAGGCTTCTCGAATTTTATTTCATCACCCACTATCATCGCGTTAAACGCTCCAATGAGACGGTAGAGAACCTTCAGTTCTTTCGTGAGCCTTTCATGCTCCACACGCATCTCGTTGATAGAGCTGCAAAGCATCTTTAGCTCATCACGCTTCGACTGCAGAAGATCATCGCTGACATCCTCAACAGCAGGGGCCTGCTTCTTTTCTTTCCTTGTCCTGGAGGCAGCAGCACTCTTCTTTTTCTTGGGAACACTCTTCTCCTCAGTGACACTCGTATTCTTCTTTCTTACCATAGTCTTATCTTTTTATGTTATCAGTTATATAAAAACAGGGTAAATATAGGGTTTCTCCTCCTCAACGCGGTTCTGACCGCAGACCATATCGTAAAGGGATATATACCCTTTGTAATACTTGAACCCACTGACGACATGTTCCGGATTACGCTGAACTAATGTCTGTTCCATCGTCCTGCCAAGAACGGTGTCAGGGAAGAAACAGTAGATCTTATCATAGTGTTCTGTGTCAAGCATCGTTGAGATGAAATTCCTCACGTCATTCATCACATAACAATCACAGTGACGAGGAAAGACAGAAGTGGTGTCATCATCACCTGTCAGGTGCATATATGACAGATAGTCGAAGAACTCCATGAAAAGGATACACTCCTTGCTGCTCATATCCTTCGTCAACGGGAAAATGAGATAACCAGGACGGTCAATGGTGGTGGTACACATGACATCACACTCACGGTTCTTATCGCAGAACTTAGCATCAACCTCAATGATACACTGCTCCAGGATCCTGATTCTATTAATAGCCAGGTCATAGTCCTTTATAAGCTGTTCTACACGCTGGATTTCATTCTCTATCCTGCGGTTGTCAGAGAAGATGGCCTTCCTTCGTTCGGTCTTCTCTTCTTCGGTGACCAGACCAATCCTCTGTTGACTAATGAGATCACGCATGACAGCCTCATTGGAAAGAAGCGCATGATGTTTCTCCTCTATCAGGCTATTCCATTTATGGATATTCTTCCTGCCGTTGGCGATAGTAGCGATAGTCAATGCGCGCTCATGGGCCAGCTGCTCCAGCTGCTCACGGAGACTCATAAGAGACTCCTCATAGGTGCTCTTGCGCTTATCATGGATGTTATCACTGTAGAAGACCATACCACCGTTCACATTACGGATGCCTATACCCTTATAGATCCTGTTCAGGCTCTCAACTTCCACACTCTTCATCGTCGAGGGAAGGATGAAGGGCAGACGGCTTACCTTGCTCTTCTCTCTCTCTTGTGCCAGATCCGTCAGAGACTCATGTCTCACGGTCATATCGGACATAGGCACCATCGGGTTAGTAACTTGACACGTCATCATAGCTATATCTGTTTTTATTTATTGATTATTGAATTGCGTACCAGCTCCCTTAACTCTGCGGCACTGTGACCGCTCTTGAAGAAGTCAGAGACATCCTTCTCCTGCTTCGTGCCTGCCAGAGGTAACATAACGTTCATTACAGGAGTCTCACGTCGCACCCATTGCGGAAGCCTCTCTTCCATGTCGATCATCTTCTTTATTCCTTCGAAGTCCAGACACTCCTTTACTCTCTGTGTAGACTCTTTCTTTCCTGTCATATCACTGTCATAGAGAAACACTATAGGACGATACACGCTTACCAGACGTGTAATCAGATCCTCACTGACCTTAGCGGTCTCGCTATTAAGACTTATAGCATTAAAACCGTGAGCGGCTAGTGACATCACATCTTTCTCTCCACCGGTGATGAACAGCACCTTCCAGTCGAACTCCGTATCACTTCTGAAGATATTCAACAACGACGGGATATTCATACCTATCTGCTCCAGACCGAAGATATACGGTCGCGGCAGGTTCCCTGCATACATGAAACGACCGATCTTTGCCCCAGGGCGATAAACCTTGATACCAGTACCTACATTAAAGGTATAGCCGAACATCGGTATATCCTTGTTTCCGTAGATAGTAAAAGCAGAACCGTCCTCACGCTCGAAATAACATTTACTAAGACATTTGACATTGAAACGTCTCAATGTGTCCAGCGTGATGCCGTAGGCTGCCCAATAGTCCAGTTCATATCGGTTGTAGTTCCTGTAATAAGGATAAAATTTAACTATCTTACTTCCTCCCTGTACCGATGACGGCTTCACCTTCTCTTTAACAGGGTGATAGCCTACAGGTGCATCAGTAAGAATATATAAGTCCAACTCCTTGTCTATCAGATGCAGGATCTCTGAGAAGTCATCCTGTAAACTCAGGTTCGTCAGCTGACTGACCAGCCAGAAACAATCTCCCTTCCAACTACTATCCCCGAAATCCTTGAGGATATAACGACCCTCACCGCCCATCTTATCATCATGATAATAGAGACGGCATGACGGATTACTGTCAGAACGGAAGGGGTTACTAAACACCTTCTTCTTACAGTCCTCGCCCATATAATGGGTGAAGACATCCAGTCCTCCGTTGGTCTTCTGTAGGATCTTATCTCTGTCTGTCATAACACTTAATAATCTTTATTGATGTAAAACCGTAACATCGTGCGGTTCTTATTACTTATCAGCTCTATACAGTCAGGATTGCTGACGAGTGACAGCCTTTTCTTCCTGGCTATAATAGGACTGCTGCATATTTTCTCTTTCACCGCTATCAGATGCTGACGGGCCTGTTCCAGTGTTTCTTCCTTGTTGTAGACGATAGGGTTCAGTGACAACAGAAACCTCGTCAACCAGCCCGGACGGTGTATAGGAAATTCCTTTCTTGTTACCTTAAATGCCATATTCCTTAATCTATAGGTTGCAAAAACGGCTCTGCGCATATACCACGGTCGTCCTTCTTCATGCGGACATGACCCTGGAGCTTGAAATAAGAGATCATCATCATCAGACGCTGTTCGGTAGCACCCTTACTGAAGATGGAGATATTCCCCGAACTTCCAATAACGGTATGGTTCAGAACAAGAGATCCACGGCCTTCCTTCTGGAATATCTTTATACGCTCCTGGAGCATATTGACAAACCGTGATAACATATCATCATCCTCGAAAGCATAGTAACAGATACTCTGAACCTCCTCGGCCAGTGCCTTGATGAAGTTCGGGAGTTTCTGTTTTATATATACGCTGCTTACTACATTAACCATATACCTTATGCTTAAAAGATTCCATGTGATATACACCTAATCGAAATAGTCCTGTGGACGCTGCTGCAGAAGACGGAGATCGGAGATACGGTACTCTATCTTCCCCGGACGCTTGCTGACAGGCTTCAACATCCCTTTCTGCCTCCATCGAAGGACATTCCCCTGACCGAACTTTTTGAACGCCTGATTCTGGCTTATCAGGTCGGAAGGGTTTTCCTCCATCGCTTTCAGCTTAGGAGCTAGCGCGTTAGCCAGATCGTTGATAAACGTCTCGTAACTGACATTTTTATCTGCAAACACCAACTGTAGCATAGGACAGTGTTCTAAAGGTTGTTGTTAAAGATAATTGGATCCACCGCCTCACGGAAAGAGAGGTCGGACTTCCATCTAGAGAGGATACGGGCTTCTCTATAACGCCCGCCATTCATCACAAGGTTCACCTTGGCAAAATCACGGGCAGCATCGACATTCTGGCAGCTGTGCTCGAACTCATATATCAGCTCTTTGCTGTCCTGCGGGATAAGTATGATATGAAACTTTTCCATATATCGTAATTATAGTTTATAATCCTTGGTAATAGTGAACTCGCCATGCCAGTTCTTCCTACGGTGTATCTCTGCCAGCAGCTCATCATCAGTAAACGATGCCAGAAGCAGAAGACGTGTCTTCGCCTTCTTGGTCTGGTTAGTTATGTTGATGTTTGCCGGTTGGCTGCTGCTTTCAGTAGACGATTCTCTGTCGGCAGCTGACTCATGGTGTTCTGGAGTAACGGTAGTTTTGGTGGTTTCTTTCTTTTTCTCTTCCTTCTCTTTACACGAAGAACGAAGATCGGCATAACGCCACTTGAAACCACCTGCTACTCCATTTCTCTGTATAGCTCGGCCAATATTACCGATACCTAATATACGCTGTGCGGCACCTGGAGACGAGTATTTCTCCAGTTCTACACCGGTAACAGGATCTATCTTAATGACAGGACGGCTTTCAGCCTGTTCTCTTATCTTATGCGATTGATTTCTCTTTTTTTGCTTTGATTCTCTCTTGGTTTGTTTTCTCTCGTTGAAATCAATCCCTGCAAGAGGATCCTTTGTTTCATCATTGTTAACAAAGGGAGTGTTGTCTGTTATATTATTCTCACCACCAACGGAACTCTCGTCTTTATTAATAAGAGGTATATCCTTTTTCTGAGTATTCTTCTCTGCTTCCTTCTCCATAGCCGAAATCAGCTCATAAGAAAAATCAGGTGACGGATAGTCTCCAGGGTATTTCTGATTTGCCCATTTAAGGACATGAGACAAGGCTGAAGTAGCCTTTACCTTAAATTCCTTATGTTCCTTGGATTTTACCAAGATACCCTTTATAAAATCCTTCGTAAAGGTGGAAAGGTCCATCTTACCATACTTAGGTGTAAAGATCTTATTGAAAGACATACGGTAAGAGTTTGCCAATCCGATGTTCTCCGGAAAGCCCGACCATTGAATATAAGCCTGATATAGATTCATAAACTGATTGTTAAAAGTTAATAGGAATACTATACATATTTGTATTATAAGGGTACACGTTCCCCAGAACCGGCCAAAGAAATACTCTTCGGCTCTTGTTCAGGAATAATGCATGGCTCATGGGCACTCTTATAGATGCCCTTGCGGATAAGGATGTTCTTAATGCCTTGACCTGTCATGCCGAACTTCTCACCTAATACACGGATGACGCGGTTCGGAGCCAGCTCGCCACTGGTGATCTCTTGAGCGTAATTCAAGTACTCCTTGCATACCTTTTCTACCTTCTCGCGGAGAAAACGCTCAGAATTTGTCTCGAAAACATTAATTTTTTCCATTTTTATTTTGTTTTTAGTTTTATTTTCGTTACTTTTGCACTCAAATTTGCATCTGTTGTTGCATTCGGATTTTTATCTCGGCTTGCATTCAATGTTGGTGCAAAATTAAACAAAATAATTGTAACATACAACTAAACCGTTGTAAATTTATATTTAATTAACAATCAAACCGTTGTGTAATGACTGGTCAAGAATTAAAAAATATACTAAATAAAGAAGGATATAAAGTATCTACTTTATCTCAAATGCTTGGTATGTCCCAGCAAAATCTAAGCAGATCGTTATCCAACGATTCTGTAAAAACAGATTTATTAGAAAAAATATGTGATGTCATAGATAAAGATATGTTTTTCTTTTATGGAGGAACAAAATACCTTCCCTATACTACTTCAAATATAAATACTCAAACAGTTCCAAAGAACCTTTATGATGAACAAGGAGCAGAATTGAGAGATTGCTATAAGCAAATAGCTATATTGGAAGAACGTTTAAAAGAATTGAACCAACTATCTTCATCTCAAGTGAATTCAAATTTAAACAAAAAAACTGGAAATCTAAAGTAATCCATCATGACTTCACAAAAGGATTAAAGTAATGGAATCAAAGTATCCTTATAAGGCCCTTTATAAATATATTCCTTCTAGGTATGAGGATCTGGAGCCATGGCAGCAGAAGAACCAACGGATAGTCCTCGACTTCAAGGAAGGAAAGGTAAGGGAAATCGACTTGAAACGTATTGCTACCAAGATAAGGAAACTTGCCTGGAGACCCGATGACAACTGGGTAATCGGCTTCGTTCCTGCTCATACCAACGAAGATACTGTGAAACGTTTCTCGCTGTTGGCCGGTTATCTGAAAGACAACCTGTCTATTCCTGTCTGTCTCGACTCCATTCATAACTACGAGGATTACAATCCTGTACATACAAAGGGTGAGAATACCTTTAAGCTCCATTCGTTCATCCGTTCCCATTTCGAAGGGAAGAATGTGATACTTATTGATGACATCATCACATCTGGAAAGTCATTCCGTACCATTGGTGACAAGCTGATGTATATCGGTGCTCTTTCTATACATGGAGTCATCTTTGCGATGACCATCCATCCTGACAAGCCTGTAAAGGAAGGATATAATAGAACTTTAAAACAGCGTAAAATGAACACAACATAGTAATTTTCTATCTAGGAATAGTTGTCAGACAACTTCCGACAAAAAACTTAGAGAATAATTAGAGCAACACTCGAAACCCTCAGAAAAATAGGTACTTTTTCGCTGCCGCGCAGGCTGCTGTTGAGGAGTAAACAGAAATACTCTGAATATAAAGCGAGCGCAGTTCCCTTTCGGAGCTGCGCTCAATATTTTTATCAATATGTCATTTGTCGCTATTGTGACTATTCCCCTGTCAACCCTTTGTAGCTCTTAGCAGCGGCTTGGAGTGCTTCCTCGGTAGTGTAGCGCTCGTAGTAGGTGCAGCGGGTGACAATGCGCTGGGACGATACATGATTGTCCTGAATGCGGACGAGGGCAAAGCCGAACATGGGGTCGGCAAATTGGTCGCCTACGAGGGCGAGGCTGCCGTACTTGCTGATATAAGGCGAAAGGAGGGTAGAGGGGACATTGATGAGACGGACAATGCCGAAGTGGAGAATCTCGATGTCTTGGTCGGGCATGATGGGGATGACGGAAATATGTACTTGTGCGTACTCTTCTCCGTTTTGCCAGTGCATGACCTCCTGTCGTAGAACGTATAGCAGATACTCGCCCTTACAGATGTCCTTGGGCGTAAGGTCGGTCAGCACTGCAGGTTGATTGTCCACCTCACCAAGTTGATACTCGATGGGGTGCGCTGGTCCGCTACTTACGGCCATTCTGGGCAGGAGTAGCGAGATATTGTTACTTAGCTGATTTTTGGTGAGATAGACCGTAGGCGAGAGTGTATTGACCGACATGAAGCGGCGGTAGGCGTCCACGCCACCCTCAAAGTAGGTGTGGCGTGTGGCCTTGAGCTTGCGCCACAGAACATTGTTGTG
>JAEEGL011017322.1_pt1 | contig 17796 bp, 14 predicted proteins | sample 9134231 | NCBI WGS metagenome assembly JAEEGL01 (sample SAMN16246548, study PRJNA631951) | gut metagenome | biome: gut microbiome; feature: rumen; material: fiber-attached | host: Bos | place: Iran: Karaj | collected 2018-10 | reverse complement strand
CCTTATCGGTTACGGCGAAGATAACGTAAACGTCTGCTTCCTTACCGTTGGTGATAAAGCACTTGGATCCGTTAAGAACCCACTCATCGCCGTCAAGAACGGCCTTGGTCTGCTGACCCTGAGCATCGGTACCTGCACCGGGCTCGGTAAGACCGAATGCGCCGAGCTTTTCGCCCTTTGCAAGGGGTACTGCGTACTTAGCCTTCTGTTCGGGAGTACCGAAGGTCATGATGGGATCGAGGCAAAGAGATGTGTGTGCGGAAATGATAACGCCTGTGGTACCGCAAACTTTGGACATCTCCTCTACGCACATTACGTATGTAAGTACGTCACAGCCCTGTCCGCCGAATTCCTTGGATACGGGAATTCCTAAGAAACCGTACTTTGCAAGCTTGTCAACGGTCTCTCTGGGAAATCTGTGATTCTCGTCGATTTCCTGAGCAAGGGGCTTAACTTCTTTTTCGGCGAAATCTTTAAAAAGCTGTCTCGCCATTTCATGTTCTTTGCTTAAAGAAAAATCCATGATATATATCCTCCAAAAATTATTTACTGAGCATCAACAGGTGTCTTGGTCTTGTCTGCATTGTAAATGTAGAAGCCCTTACCTGACTTTACGCCTAAGTTTCCGCCACGTACCATCTTACGGATAAGAGGACATGCACGATACTTGGAATCGCCTGTTTCTTTGTAAAGAACGTCCATGATCGCAAGGCAGATGTCAAGTCCTACGAAATCGCCGAGTTCAAGCGGTCCCATGGGATGATTTGCGCCAAGTTTCATGGCATTGTCGATACCTTCGATATCGGAAACACCTTCCATCTTGATGAAAGCAGCTTCGTTGATCATAGGGATGAGGATACGGTTTACTACGAAACCTGCTGCCTCATTTACCTGAACTGCGGTCTTGCCGATCTCAGCAGCGATCTTCTTGATGCATTCAACGGTCTCGGCGGGAGTATTAACACCTGCGATAACCTCAACGAGTTTCATACGGTCTGCGGGATTAAAGAAATGCATTCCCACAACGGGTCTGTTTACACCGTTTCCGATCTCTGTAATGGAAAGAGAAGAGGTGTTGGAAGCAAATACACAAGACTCTTTGCAGATTGCATCGAGCTCTTTGAATGTGGTCTGTTTAACTTCCATGCTCTCAAATACTGCTTCTACTATAAGGTCGCAGTCTGCACAAAGGTTTTCTTTAAGACCTGCTGTGATCTTGGATGTGATCGCATCAGCCTGCTCCTGTGTTACTTTTCCTTTTTCTACAAGCTTCGCATAACCTTTAACGATCTTGTCTTTTCCGCCGTCAGCCCACTCCTGCTTGATATCGCAGAGCATAACTTCATAACCTTCGGTCTGGGCAAATGCCTTGGCAATACCCTGTCCCATAGCACCGGCTCCGATAACGCCTACTTTCATGGTAGTTCCTCCTTAATGATTTATATTATTGGTGAATTTGTTTTACTTGTTTAAAAACTCTACTACTTTAACCTTTGTGGGATCGTCTTTCTTTTTAAGGAAATTGCCCATTCCGGCTTTCTGATCTTCCGTTTCGAAGCAGTCTCCGAAGAGTTTTTCTTCGATCACGACAGCCTTGTCCATATCAACCTCGAGGCCTTCGTTGATGGCTTTCTTGCAGTTACGAACCGCGATGGGTGCGTTTGCTGCGATGGTCTGTGCCATCTTAAGAGCTACGGCCATAAGATTTTCCTGAGCGCTCTTAACCTGATTGCCGGCTTCGTCAACTTCTGCGGATACAACCTGATTTACAAGTCCGATCCTTAATGCTTCGGGCGCCTTGATGTTACGTGCCGTGTAAATAAGCTGCTTGGCCATTCCTGCGCCAACGAGTCTTGCAAGTCTCTGTGTTCCTCCGAAACCGGGTGTGATTCCAAGACCGACTTCGGGCTGGCCGAACTGTGCATTGTCGGAACAGATCCTGATATCACAGCTCATTGAGATCTCGCATCCGCCACCGAGTGCAAATCCGTTAACAGCTGCGATAACGGGAATGGGGAATGTCTCGATCTTACGGAAAACATCATTTCCCTTCTTACCGAATGCTTCGCCTTCGGCCTTGGTAAGGGTGCTCATCTCGCCTATATCTGCGCCTGCAACAAAACTCTTGTCTCCTGCACCGGTAAGAACGAGTGCGCGAACCGTGTTAAGATCAACACTCGAAAATGCTTCGTCAAGTTCATCAAGAACCTGTGAATTGAGTGCGTTTAAAGCCTGGGGTCTGTTGATAGTAATGATACCTACGGCACCGTTTACTTCATACGTTACAAATTCCATACTTATCTCCTTTTAAACATACCGATATCCGGGCAGAAATTGCCCGGATACGGTTATCTTTCAATATTATTCTCTGGTAACTATTGTTGCGCAACCCATACCGCCGCCGATACAAAGTGTAGCAAGACCGGTCTTTGCATCTTTTGCTTCCATCTCGTGAAGAAGGGTAACAAGTATTCTTGCGCCCGATGCTCCTACGGGATGTCCGAGTGCGATCGCACCGCCGTTGGGGTTAAGCTGTTTGTCAACGTCAATGCCGAGGTCCTTGCCTACTGCTACAGACTGAGCGGCAAATGCTTCGTTGGCTTCAATGATATCGAAGTCTTCGATCTTCATGTTAGCCTTGGCCATAGCCTTTCTGGTAGCTGCAACAGGTCCGATACCCATTACTTCGGGACGAACACCTGCAAGTGCGCCTGCTACGTAAGTAGCCATGGGCTTAACGCCAAGTTCTTTTGCCTTTTCTTCGCTCATAACAACGATAGCTGCCGCACCGTCGTTGATACCCGATGCGTTACCTGCGGTAACAACTCCGTCGGGGTTAATAGGACGAAGCTTCTGAAGTCCTTCGATCGTTGAACCGGGACGGGGACCTTCATCCTTGTTGAAGATTATTGTTTCTTTTTTCTTTTTGATCTCTACGGGAACGATCTCCTTGTCAAAAGAACCGTTTTCCTGAGCTGCACAAGCCTTTAACTGGCTCTTAAGTGCGAACTCATCGAGTTCTTCTCTTGTAAGGTTCCATTCCTTGGCTATATTGTCAGCCGTTGTGATCATATGATAATCGTTGAATGCATCCCAAAGAGCATCCTTGACCATTGTATCCACAAGACCGCCCTGGCTCTGTGAAGGCCACATCATACGATAACCGTATCTGCCGTTGGGAATGGCAAAGGGTGCCATTGACATGTTCTCTGTACCGCCTGCAACCACGATGTCGGCATCTCCTGCCTGGATCATCTGTGCTGCCATGTTAACGCAGTTAAGACCGGAACCGCATACAACGTTAACGGTAACTGCGGGACATTCAATGGGAAGTCCTGCCTTGATGGATGCCTGACGGGCAACGTTCTGACCCTGTCCGGCCTGGATAACACATCCCATGTAAACATGATCAACCTGATCGGGTGCTACCCCTGCGCGGTTTAACGCTTCCTTAATAACTATTGCACCGAGTTCCGCTGCGGGAGTGGTGGAAAGTCCGCCGCCCATTGTACCGATCGCGGTACGGCATGCGCCTGCCAAAACAACCTTTTTTGCCATGTTGTGATCTCCTTTATATTTGTTAATTTTTTGTCATTGAGCAAAAGATATTTTACCATAAAGGCACTTAGTCCGCAATAAAAAAATCGGAGTTTTCAGTGGCTTTATTGTAAAAAGCACATGTATTTCAATATACAAAAACCCCTGAAGGATCATCCGTTCATAACGGTATCTCTTCAGGGGTTTAACTGTTAGGTTCGCTATCGGTCTTTGTACAACCCAGGTTGTCGGATATAGGCTCCGATGGGTTGTCAGATATCGGCTTCGATAAGACCGTATGTACCGCCTTTTCTCTTGTATACCACACATACCTGATCGTTCTCGGCGTTTACGAATACAAAGAAGTTGTGTCCCAGAAGTTCCATCTGTACACATGCATCTTCGGGATACATGGGCTTGATGTCAAACTTCTTGGAGCGGACGATCTTGATCTCTTCGTCATCCATGTATTCTTTTTCGATAAACTCTCTTTTGAACGCGCCGGCACCCTGCTCACGGTCTGTGATACGGGTCTTATATTTCTTTAACTGTCTCTCGATTATCTCCTCAACAAGGTCGATCGATACATACATATCGTTGGAAACCTGCTCGGAACGGATAATGCTGCCCTTAACGGGGATCGTAACCTCTATCTTTTGTCTTTCCTTTTCAACACTTAAAGTTACATGAACTTCGGTATCGGGTGAAAAATACTTTTCGAGCTTACCGATCTTATCTTCCACTGCACTGCGAAGACCTTCGGTAACGTCGATATTCTTGCCTAAGATGATAAATTTCATACTCATCACTCCCTTCGTAGGATATAGTACTTTTCGTAGAAATATTATAGCACAGAAACTATTTTTTATCCATAATAATCGTCAGCGATATGTAACGTTATTGTTAATGATATGTGACGTTATTGTTAATGATATGTACCGACATCCGTGATCTGATCGTCAACGACTTTAAAGTGAACGATGGGGGCTCCGAGCCCTTCTCTGTGGACCACCAGACACCACTCATCATCGACCTTGGTAATGTTGTAAGGAGTTCCCGGGAATTCCTCTCCCAAAAGAAGCGTTGTCAGATCCTCAAACTGCCCCATCATGAGATGTTCAAGCGAATCGGTCCTTGCAACATATCGAAGATTTGTCTCACCGTAAATGCTGGTGGAGGATGTCACATAATAATAATTCTCTATCTTTGTGATCTGCACCATTCCGCCTATCTCAGGCGCAACGGGAATCTCGCGTATCACATCAAAAGTATCTCTTGTGGTCTCAAAGATCGTACAGTTTCCGTATGTTCCCGAAACAAAATACGCCTTGTCTCCTTCAAACATAAAGGAACGTACATAAACACCGTTAAGATCGGGGATATTATACGACCTGTCAAGGAATACCTTGGTGGAGTCCTTGGATCTTTTGAACACCCACATCTGACCACTCATGGAACTCCATGCATAGAAACTCTTGTCCTCTTCGCAATAGAGCACATAATGAGGACGTTCACCCATGTCGACAAATTCCTGTACTCTCTCGAACCAGCAGGTCCCGTCGGCGTTTTTATGTTTTACGTAAGCGACTATCATACGGTCTTCGGTATCATCAACCATATATACTTCACCGTCAAAAGCGATCGTATGCGGCCGGTTAAGGTTTTTGTCGAGCACATACCACTTCCAGAACGGTTTATCAAGGTCATTTGAATAAATGACCTGATCGTGATAACAGTCAACGATGAACCACAATCCGTCGTAATGCTGAAAATACGTGGGAGTCATCAGATCGCTGTATTCATTGAATTTAGAGACCTTTCCGAACAGGTCTTCTTTGTTGGTATCCTGATGTTTCCACGGGTTTGTGACAATATCGTTTCCCGAAACAATGCTGTTTATCGTGTCGCTTCCCCACTCATCTTCATAATCAAGTCTTTCCGATTTGTTGTAATCTGTTGTGGAAATATCGTTACCCGATGGGTCGTTACCCGCGGAACCCGATATAGAACTATTAAGTTGTGGATCGCTGCATGCGACAATGGCCAGCGCAAATGCTGCCAGCATGCAGATCAGTTTCTTTTTCATAACGTTCCGCAAATAACCCTTTTAAAGATAAAAGTCAATATACAATCTTACGACTGTTTAAAAATCGTCATTTTCCACACAAAACAGCTGTTCGCAAGTGCCGTTTTTTCCCGTTATCCCGGTCTGTTCGTTTTACATAATCAAAATGTGGATAAAGTGGATAACTCGGTTGAAAAATGGTTTTTAGGCAATCTTCAAAGCAAAAAATGTGGATAACCCTTCGATCTCAAAATGTCAAGTGCCTATGTCATTATTGCCTATAATTCTTAATATTTTTGTGCAAATTAACTAAAATTTCTCAGAATATCCTTCGGATCGCAATGATCGTAGTGTAAGTTGCGTTACCTATCACGATACCCTGCGACGGTGTCGCGGCATGCACGATCTGATTGTTACCCATGTATATCGCAACATGTCCCGAATAGAACAGAAGGTCACCGGGCTGAGCTTCGGAAAAGCTTGATACCGCATATCCCGCGTTTCTTTGACCGGTTCTGGGAAGTTTGACACCGAAGTGGGCATAAACGCTCATAGTAAATCCCGAACAGTCACAGCCGTCGGTTAAGCTGGTTCCGCCGTAAACATAGGGATTTCCCACAAACTGGCAGGCATAATCGACAACCTGCTGGCCAAGTTCGGACGACGAGCCCGAATAGGTCTGTTTGGCAGCTTCCGCCTGTTCGGCCGCTTTCTTTTTGGCCTGCTCGGCCGCAAGAGCCGCCTGAGCCTTACGCTGTGCTTCCTCACGTGCCTTTTTCTCGGCCGCGAGACGAGCGCGCTCTTCCTCTATCGATTCGGCTTCCACAAACTCCTTGTGGATATCGACATACTCAAGCGAGATATAGCCCGACTTGTTGTTGTAGGCCACCTTGGCAAATCCGTCTTCTTCGGCCAGTACTACAAGGTCGTCACCTCTTGAGAAGGTTCCCAGTATTGCCGACTGAACGGTGGGTTTTTCCCTGACACGAAGTGTCCCCGTATTGATGGTGGCATACGTGATCTCAACGTCTCTCGCCTCTTTTATGGCGTCAACGCCGGTGATACAGTATTCGCCCTTAACATATCCGGTAACGGTACCGCTCTTTATCTTGTACCATCCGTTTTCTTCTTCGATATAGTGACCGACCGATTCGTCATAGAGTTTGCCCAGAACTTTACCCTTCTTTTCATCCGGATAATCCCTGATGTTCACCCAGCCGCTCACGTCGGCGATGACAAGGTCGGAATACGGTCTGTTATCCACGGTCTCCACGACCATGTTGTCGCTTCCGCCGGGCACATACGCATATGAAGTTAATTTTACGGCGCCGAACAATGTTACGATCACGGCAAAAGAAAACAATAATCTCTTCATAGCTGTTTTATCTTAAGATATCTCCCTGTACCGAAGAAACCGCATTGGCTCCGTCCGATACGGCTGTGATTATCTGTCTTAAAGGTTTCTTGCGAATATCTCCGGCAACATATATTCCGGGGATCGAGGTCCTGCAGTCCTCTCCGGCAAGAACATAACCCGTCTCATCGGTATCTGCGCCGATGCTCTTTAATATATCGGATACGGGCACGATACCTACGGCTATAAATACGCCGTTTACGGGAAGTTCGGATTCTTCACCCGTCTTTTTGTTGACAAGTGAAAGTGAACTTACGGAATCTTCACCGTTTATCGATTTAACCTGTGTATCCCAGATACATTCAACGTTTTCGAGTTTGAAAAGTGCCTCCGCAAGCGAGTGGGCCGCTCTTAACGTATCGCGTCTGTGGATCAGATATACCTTCTTGCATGCTCTTGCAAGGTAGATAGCATCTTCGACCGCAACATCGGATCCGCCGACAACCGCAACCTCACGCTTTCTGAAAAACGCTCCGTCACAGGTTGCGCAGTAGGAAACGCCCATTCCGGCAAGTTCGGCTTCACCGGGTACATTAAGAAGCGCATGCGATGCGCCTGTAGCCACGATGATCGTCTTGGCCGTAAAAGCTCCCTCCGTTGTATTTACGGTAAATTCACCGATCTTTCCTTCTATTCCGAGCACACTCGCGGTCACACGCTCAACTCCGGCTTTACCCGCATGTTCCGAGAACTTAAGACTGAGTTCTCCTCCGGAAAGTCCCGGTAAACCCAGATAGTTATCTACTTCATATGTCGAAAGTACCTGGCCGCCGTCCATGGGGCTTGCATCCACAAGCAGTGCCTTAAGACCTGCCCGTCCCGCATAAACAGCTGCAGACATTCCCGCAGGGCCCGCACCTATGATAATGACATCTTTGATCTCGCTCATAAATCCTCCTTTCGTGCAATACTTTCTTGAAAAAGAAAGCAACGTCTGTTTAAATGGTAGAGGATGCACCACAAATACAGGACACGGCAATTAACCGTTTCCCCGTTTGAGTGCATAACATATAGATTATATATTTTTACGCCCCTTTTGTCAAAAACAGTACCGATGTCGGGGCCTTACAAAGCGTAATAACTGCGCGGAACGGAAAAGAATGAAAAAAGCACTTATCACCGGAGCTTCCCGGGGGATCGGGCGGGCCATCGCCGAAAAACTCGCCGGGGAAGGATACGATCTTTATCTGATATGCGAAAAGACAATTGATGCCCTAAATGCACTCTGCAGCGACCTTTCTGCCAAGTACGGTGTGACAGCAAGAGCTTATCGTGCCGATGTGGCTGATTTTGATGCTCTTTCCAAAATATTTGCCGAAATCGGCGACATCGATGTACTGATCAACAACGCGGGCATCTCATATGTCGGTCTCTTAAGCGATATGGACGTAACGGACTGGGACCGTATCGTATCGGTAAACTTAAGTTCCGTTTTCTATACATGCAAACTTGCTGTTCCCGGAATGGTAAGAAACCATAAGGGCACGATCATAAATATCTCTTCGGTGTGGGGAAACATCGGAGCATCCACCGAAGTCGCCTATTCGGCAACAAAAGGCGGCGTCAATTCTTTTACCAAAGCTCTTGCCAAAGAACTGGCTCCTTCCAACATATCCGTAAATGCCGTTGCATGCGGATTTGTGGATACCGATATGAATAAGAATCTGTCCCCGGAAGAACGGGAATCCGTAAAAGAAGAAATCCCCGCGGACAGATTTGCGTCCGCAGGGGAAATTGCCGATTGTGTATCGTCGATATTAAGCGCTCCGACATATTTGACCGGTCAGGTCATAACTGTTGACGGAGGCTGGACATAAAGTCGTTGAATCCCGGATAGCTCTTGGATGCACACATGGGATTGTCTGCTTTGATGCCTTCGGTCACAAGTCCCAAAAGCGAGAACGACATATATATCCTGTGATCGTTGTAGGTCTTTATGTTTCCGCCGTGAGGTGTTCCTCCGTGGATGAGTATATAGTCGTCTCCGGCTTCCGATTCTATGCCGATCTCTTTAAAATTCTCATAAAGTGCGGTTATACGGTCACATTCCTGTTTGCGGATGTGGCCTATATTTTTGATAAGAGTATCTCCGCTTCTGACTGCCGCCAGTGCGGCCATCGTCATTGACTGATCCGAATAATCGGACATATCAAGTTCAAGATTTCCCTTATTTCCTACGATCGGAGTGTCACACGTGATCTTAAGGCCTCTTTCGTCTTCGCTGTATTGTGCACCGAAACTTTGAAGAAGTTTTAAAAACCTGATATCGGGCTGCGCGGATTTAAGCGTTGCATTGGAAACCGTAACGCTTCCTCCCAGCAAAAGTGCCGAGGCAAAGCAGTAAGCGGCGGATGAAATATCGCCTTCTGCGTTCATACGGGGCTTAAAGTCATTTATGACCGCTTCGGTCAATTTTATGTATGAGTTCCTGTTTTCATTGACGCCCTCTATCACCGAACCCTCGGGAAGTATCCCTTTCATGAGCATAAGCGCACTTGCAAACTGAGTACTCTCCGAAACATCAACCGTGAGCTTTACGGGTTTCTCCGGTCTGTGTCCTTTTATGATAAGCGGAAAATGATCTTCAACTTCGGTACAGATGATCTCAGCCCCTGCGGATCTTAATGTATCAAGTATGCCCTTCATGGGCCTTAATGACATCTCGTGTGAGGCATTTACCATATATTCCCCGTCCGAAAGCGCAAGCATCGCAACGGAAAATCTGGCAGCCGTTCCCGCATTGCCGACATATACCGCGGCTTCACGTTTCGGCATCACTCCTCCGCAGCCTGCGATCTTAAGTCTAAGGGTTCCCGGATTATAAGACACCGAAAATCCGAGATCTTTTAATACGTTAAAAAGATTCTCGGAATCTTTGGACATTGTTACATCATCAAACACACACTTCTGATCCGAAAGTGCCGCAAGTATCATAAGTCTTGCAAGAACACTTTTGGATGTGGGTACTCTTGTGATCAGGTTAAGCTTTCCCATCAATAACTCCTCAACTTTCCCGAATCATCTATCGTGGAATTGTCAATTTTCTTTATAACGGCAAAATAACTGTAATCTTTGTTGACCTGTATCTCGACTCTGTCGCCGACCTTATGTCCCATAAGCGCTTTTCCGAGCGGCGATTCATTGGAAACAAGACCGTTAAGCGAATCTTCCCTTACGGTGGTTACGATCTTGTATTGTTCTTCAACCTTATCTTCTTCGATATAGATCGTTACGGTCTTGTTGATGCCGACTTCGTCATCCCCCGCCTCGTCATCGAGAATGGTCGCCGTTTTGATCATTCTCTCGAGATATCTGATACGGCTTTCGTTCTGATTCTTTTCTTTTTTGGCGGCGTAATACTCGAAGTTCTCGCTGAGATCGCCCAAAGACCGTGCTTCTTTGACATGCTCCAGAAGTTCCTTTCTGACCACCACTTTGCGATGCTCGATCTCGGCTTCCATATCCTCTATATCTTTTCTGGTAAGTTCGTTGTGCATATCTGTCCTTTCATCGCTGCCATCACTTAAGGCCGGTATCTTCTCCGAATTCAATGATGTGCTTTGTGATTGTATATCCAAGCTTTTGATATATACGAACGGCACCGTCGTTTTCTGAATATACCGTAAGCCTTGCCTTTTTGATCCCCCGCGCCTTTGCGTTAGCAAGCGCTGTAGCGAGAACGCGCGTCATAAAATGTCTGTTGCGGTATTTGGGAAGCGTAAATATATTTTCCGTTGCGACCGTCTCATCGTCATGGTCCCATACCGTTACCGATGATACGATCTTTTTATCAAGCCTCAGCACATAGATCGCGGCATTTTTGTAAGACAGTTCTTCGCGGATCGTCGCCTCGCTCGTCCCTATAGCAAATCCTTCCCGGTTGGCATCAAGATATTCGTTCAAACCACAATTATCCGCTTCGTAGAGTTCAATCCTCGCAGTGTCGGAAGCATCGTCACCGAACCGATCAAAAGCAACAATTCCGGGGACGTTTCCGGAATCGTTTTCGAAACCTGTAAAAAAATCGATATCTCGTTCCATAAGGACCAGCGTCCCCGTCTTTACAAGCCCGGCATTTATCAGTCCGTTTATCTTATCACGATCGTTTGCATCCGCAAATGCCCTGAAGACATCATGTTCGTTGTTTTTTTCTTGTATATGTAACGTACTTATACGGTATCTCACCGTCCACTTCCTCGTCTACGCTGTAGTCGTAAAGGTCCTTGTCGAATTCAGGAAAAAATGTATCTCCCTCGATCTCGGCGTCGATCTCCGTTACAAACAGCTTGTCGGCATATTTAAGCCCTTCCCTGTATATTCCCGCTCCGCCGGAAAGATAGATATTTTCATCCGGCCGGTTTTTGTGTGCATATTCGATCGCCTCATCAAGACTCTTGACCGTCACACAGTTTTCGGCGGTGAACTCAGCCGTTTTGGATACCACTATGGTAAATCTGTTGGGAAGGGGATGCCCTATCTCCTCATAGGAACGTCTTCCCATGATAACGACGTTTCCCGTGGTGAGCTCTTTGAATCTTCTCTGCTCGCCCTTTATCCTCCAGGGTATCATCCCTTTGTTGCCTATCACTCTGTTTTTGGCATAAGCCACTATCAAACCTGTCATAATTCTCTCCGGAGCATTTCACCTGTACGAAATGCCTTCTTATACTACCGAATTGTACTTTTCGTGTTCTTTTGCGATCTCTTTGACTGCATCAAGGTTTTCCATAAACACCTTGACCACATCGGGATCGAAATGTTTGCCGGATCCGTCCTCTATTATCTTTACCGCTTCGTCAAATTCAAACGGCGGTTTATAGCATCTCTTGGACATCAGAGCGTCAAACACATCGGCAACCGCCATGACTCTCGCCGACAGCGGGATCTCCTCACCTTTAAGTCCGTCGGGATAACCCGTACCGTCCCATTTTTCGTGGTGATATGCCGCCAGACGCTTAGCCTCGCCAAGATACCCCGAATCGTTCAAAAGTTCCGTTGCATGCTCGATTATCTTACCGCCTGTAGCGGCATGAGTCTTCATGACCGTAAACTCTTCATCGTCAAGTCTTCCGGCTTTATTGATGATCGCATCGGAAACAACGATCTTTCCTATATCATGAAGAGGTGCCGAATTGGTAACGTCGTCCACATACTGATCCGTGAGAATGTCGGGATAAAGCCCCTTTTCTTTCATGGCATTTAATAAAAGTTTAACGTAAGCTGCGGTCTTACGGACGTGATCGCCTGTATTTTTGTCCCTGCTTTCCACAAGATCGGCCAGCACGGTGATAAGTCCCAGCTGCATCTTGGAGATCTGCTCGCCCTTTTCCCTGATGTTTCGCATATGTTCTACGGTCTCATCGATCATAAAAGAAAGCGAAGTGTAGAGATTTTCGATCTCATCACCCGTACAGATCTTTAAATTATCAACCTTTTCAACCGCGATGTCACGTTCTTTTTTGTCATCCGACGCAAATTCACCCGCAACCACGGTCATGGCATTGATAGGATAAACGATATTATATTTGGCAAGCCATATGCACACAACTATTATCAGGAAAAAGAAACCGAGAAACAGCGATACCACTTTGGCTACGAATGTAACTTCCATCGATGAAAGCGCAAGTTCGTCAACCGCTTGGCCCGTTGCGGCATACTGCTCAACGGCAAAAGAATGAAACAGGAAATAGCTGATCGTGGTCGTAAAAACTCCGGCCAGTATCATGATGCCCGCAACGATCAGGGTAAAACGTACTTCAAGAGAAAGACCTCTTGTCTTACTTTTGTCGGACTGTTTGATCTCTTCCTTGGTGAAAGGTTTCTGTCTCCATCCCACCAGATTAAACGAATCCTGAATACGCTCGGGAATAAATTTAAGAATGATCACGGAAGCAAACACGGTTATCGCTTTATCCACTATGTCGATAAGGAAATCATTGAGCATGCATGCCCAAAATACATTCAGTGATCCCGCATTTAACAGTGCGCTTATAAACGGGATCGATATTCCTTCTCCCGCACCGTAACCGTATATGAAATATGTTACAAGCGAACCCAGTACGCCGCCTATAAAAGCAAACACGGGTATTGTAATAATGATTTTGGATATTTTTTTAAAATATCCCTTAGATGCCAGATATGCGGCGGATGTTGCGATCATAACGCTTATACTTGCGTAATAAACGTTCTCGATATTTCCGCCCATATTAAGAAAATTGGTGAAATATCCGACTATGATAGCCGGAAGATAACCACCCATGGCAGCGGAAAGGAGCGTTCCTATGTTGTCAACAAACAAAGGAAGCCCCAGTCCCGTAACCAGCCTGTTTACAGATATATTTATCAGTATGGCGAGGACGATCCCAAGTATCGGTCTTAAGATCTGTCCGAACTTTTCTCTTTTTAGGCTATCGTTTTTCATTGTCAATCTCCGTAAAGGGAACCCATCAATACCAAAGCCCTTCTGAATGACTATAATTATACCACAATATTTGCGATAGTCACTAAAATGTTACCTCACCACATATGGCTGAATGTGCATTAAATCTACTGTTCAGACCTTGAATCCGAGGCGATCTTATATATGAATTTCACACCGCCTTTACCTGCCTCACCTTCGGAAGTAAAAGAAGCATAATCTCTTGATACTTCCTTGACGGTATCGAATCTGTCTATCATACCCTCAAGAGTTGTATTTACAAGATCGTTGATCTTAACTATGCCTTCGTCATTGAATTTATTAAGACCGTCATTGAGTTCACCCGCACCGGTTCTTAATGCCTTTACTCCCTGTACGAGTTCGGGCATGGAAGCGTTGATCTTTTTGGCTCCGTCATAGGCTTGTCCGACACCGTTTGTGTAGGCTATGATGCCCTGATAGAAAGTATTGTATTCGTCAAGCGATCTCTTAAGCTCGAGTATCTTCTGATCACCTTCCGATATCTTTCCCTGAACTTCAGGTGATGATTCATATTCACATATCTTGGCGTTTATCGTTTCCTGCGTCTTGGCATTTATGATCGATGCTACTTCGGAAGACGAAAGTTTTTCCTGTTTGGTCGCTTCAATCTGTGCCTTTACTTCGGGTGTTGCAAGCTGTGCCGCCGTATTTTGATCTATCAAAGCTCCGATCTCGGGTGTTGCCATTTTTGAACTTACGGTTTCATCTATGGTTGCCAATATCTCTTCGCTTTCCATCTTGGCGTTTACTGTCTGCTCGATGACAGCTGATGCGGTCGGATCCGCGAGTGCCTGCTCGGGTGTTATTCCGTAATTTTCGGCAACTGCGGCCGCTACCTGTGCCTTAACGTTTTCTTTTACCGCTGCTGTGACCTGTTCGGTAACCTGTTCTTTAACCGCCTGCTTTACGCCTTCTTTTACCATATTGGCAGCCTCTTTTTCGACGGTATCGGCTACCTGGGCGTTAACGGCATCCGTTACTGCCGCTTTTATAGTTTCCGAATTGGCATTTACCTGTGATTCCACTTCCTTGTATGCGATATTTTTGACTGCTCCCGAAGATACCGCTCCTTCAAGTACCGATGCATAATTGTCTACAGTAAGTGTTCCGACGTTGACACCCGATGCCGAAAGCTGTTCGGAAGCCGTTGCAAGAAGTGTATCGAAAACCTGACGGGCTCCGTTTACGAGATCGTCCGAATTCTCATCGATCTGACCGAGTCCAAAGGTCAGTGTGCTTACTCCGTCACTTAACTTATCGGCCCCCTGCGAAAGCTCATCAAGTCCGTCATAAAGTCTTGAAGATCCATCGATAAGCGCATCCATCGCATCGTCGATCTTGGAAAGATCGTCTTTTAACTTTTCCATATCATCCGTGGCTTCCCATGAAAGATCGCTGAACAGTTCATTGGATACCACAAGATAAAGTCCCATTCCTTTGTATCCGGTCACATCGGCCTCTATCTTTATCGAATCCGGAATCTCAAGTGTCTTTGCGTCTTCTCCAAGGTCCTCTTTTAGTCCGGGGACCGCTACGCCGATAACGGCATATCTGGCACCGTCATATACCACACGTCCGTTTGAAACGGTAACATTCGAATAATCCTTACCGTCAAGCGCCGTTACAGCACCTACCATAAAGGGAACATAGATCTTTTCTTCTCTGCCGTTTATTTCCCTCATCTCAAACTGCTTATTGTCAAACTCAAGCTCTGCGGTAATATGACCGCTCTTGCCTTCAAGTTCTTCGGCCGAAATACCCCGGCCGTTAAGTTCATACTTTATCGAAACTTCTATGGGAAGATCGGCTGCATCGGGCATAACGGAATCCTCATCATTCCCGATATATATGCTGTCCATTACCTTATTGACCGCACCGGTCGAATCCGCGAATACGTATACGACCTCATCGTCGTTCAGATCCTTGGTGCCATCGGCAAGTACTTCCTGTTCTTCTTCAGAGACGGTATTTACAAGATCGGCACCGTCATTTACCGATGAAAGCATTGAATCATGCAATCTGTCGACCGTATCCTCGCCGGATTTGGCAACGCACACGCCGCCGCTTGTCAGTGCGAGTGTTAATGATAATGTTATTGCAACTATATTTTTAACTGAAGTTTTCATGATCTTAAATCTCCTTTCCGAACCATCACAGATCGTTTTATGAAACTTGTACCGATTTATGCCATATATGCAGCCTGCCGGCGGTCTCTTCGTCTTCGGGCTTCATACCGAATGTCGTATGAACGATCAGCCCGTCGCACAACATAAGAAGTGCCGGAAGTATAAATATTACGCACAGCATACTGATGATCGCGCCACGTGCCATCAGCATACACATCGAACTTATGATGTCGATGTTTGAATAAACCGCTACGCCGAACGTTGCGGCAAACAGTCCCATACCGCTTACGATGATGGAGCCCGTCGAAGTCGAAAGGGCTGTCTTTACCGCGTTCTTTTTATCAAGTCCGTTTTTACGCTCGGCCTTGTATCTCGTGGTCATCAGTATCGCGTAATCAACGGTCGCACCAAGCTGTATCGTGCTGATGCATATGGGTGCGATGAACGGGAGCGTCTGCCCGAGATAATGCGGAAGTCCCAAATTTATGAATATCGCAAGTTCGATCACCGAGATCAGTATGAACGGCAGTGATATGCTCTTTTCGACTATCATGATGATCACGAATATCGCTATTATAGAAATGGCGTTTACGACTTCGAAATCATGGCCTGTCGTTTCTATCATGTCTTTCATGCACGGAGCTTCGCCTATGAGCATAGCCTTTTTGTCATATTGTCCGACCGTTTCGTTGATCTCATTGATCTGGGCGTTTACCGCGTCGCTCGCTACCGGGTACTCCGAATTGATGATCACGAGTTTCCAGTTGTCGCTTTCAAGCATTTCGGTGAGTTCATCGGGGATGATGGCTTCGGGCACCTGTGAACCCACAACCGTTTCAAGTCCCAAAACATCCTTGATCCCGTCAATATTCTTGATCTTTTCAAGCATCTCACGGGTTTCCCGGTCGGGAAGTGCCTTGTCGGTCAAAAGCATATGTGTGGAGGCAACATTAAATGTCTCGGACAGTTTCTCGTTTGCTTTTACCACCTCTATATCCTTGGGAAGACAGGCTCCCATATCGTAATAAACTTCTTGCTGCGTATTGCTGTATCCGTAATATGCGGGCGCCACGATACCGGCAAAGATTATTAAGATCACGGGGAATATCTTTACGACCGCACCGGCGAACTTATCCATCTTGGGAAGTATCGGTTTATGCTTTGTCTTGAGCAAAGGCTTATCAAGTGCAAGTATCAGTGACGGAAGTATCGTTACACATCCGATGACTCCCAGTAATACGCCCTTGGCCATTACGATCCCGAGGTCCGCACCGAGCGTAAATGTCATAAAGCAAAGTGCTATGAATCCGGCTATCGTTGTAACGGAACTTCCCACAACGGATGTGAGCGTATCCTTTATCGCCAGTGCCATGGCTTCGTGGTGGTCATCATTTGTCTCAAGCTTTTCGTTATATGAATCCCACAGGAATATCGAATAGTCCATCGTGACTGCCAGCTGAAGTACTGCCGAAAGTGCTTTGGTGATGTATGACATCTCGCCCAGGAAGTAATTGGAACCCAGGTTATAAAGTATCGCCATTCCTATGCTTGCCAGGAAAACAAACGGTACCAGCCAGCCGTCCAAGAATATCATCATCGAAAGGGCGGCAAGTACGACTGCAATGCCTACATACACAGGCTCTTCTTTTTCACATAATGCTTTAAGATCCGTTACCAGCGCAGACATTCCGGATACAAAACAGTCTTTGTTGCAGATGCTCCTGATATCCTTTATCGCATCCATCGTGACGTCCGCGGAAGTAGAACTGTCAAAGAATACGGCGAGCATCGTGCAGTCGCCTTTATTGAATATGTCATATATCTCATCGGGAAGCATTTCCTTGGGTACATCGACATCCACGAACGAATCGTACCAAAGTACCGTTTCCACGTGATCGACGGCTCTTATCTTATCTGCCAGGGCGCTTACATCCTTATCTTTCATTCCTTCGACTACGACAAAAGAAAATGCTCCTTTGCCGAAATCCTGCATAAGGATATCCTGTCCTTTAACGGTATCCATACTGCTGGGCAGATACGTGAGCATATCGTAGTTGATCCTTGTGTGAAGCATGCCGTACAGGCTTGGGATCATCAAAAGGATCGCAACCGTCAAAATCACAACTCTTGACTTAACAACACCTTTTGCGAATTTCATAACTTGATCGATCTCCTTTTCTATCGTTTTCTTTTT
>JAEEGL010219872.1_pt1 | contig 17796 bp, 18 predicted proteins | sample 9134231 | NCBI WGS metagenome assembly JAEEGL01 (sample SAMN16246548, study PRJNA631951) | gut metagenome | biome: gut microbiome; feature: rumen; material: fiber-attached | host: Bos | place: Iran: Karaj | collected 2018-10 | reverse complement strand
TGACGTCGCTAGGAGTGGAACTAAAGGACCTGCAGGTACCGGACAAAGCAGCGCCGAAGAAAGAGGAAATTCTCGTCGCGCTGCGGGCCATTTGCCGCTCCCTTAAAGAGTGTATCCATACACCGATAACGGAGGAGGACCTCTGCGGCATCCAAAAAACACTGCATACACACATATTCAGGAAAAGTTATGGCAGCTACTTACTTTACATAGGGGTCCCTATCGAAGTGATTTCCAAGACTTTAGGCCACAGTTCAGTACGTCAAACGGAGGCCGCATACGCTGATTTGTTGACGCTGGATATCTGTAATGTGGTCTATTCGAAGTTAGGCTAGTTTCCAGTTTTGCCAAAAAATATACTTGCGCTTGAGCGCTGCTTCGCTCCGCTTAGCTGTCGCGCTCCGTTTGCAACGCTCAAGCTGATTATCAACACATTAAGGTTTCTAGGGAACCTGAATATACTGCCCCTGAGTTATCTCGGGGGCTTTTTGTTATAAGTGGGCTACAAATACACATTTTTTCGGTGGAACTTTCTTGACTATTAGGTACCTCGACCTTATCTTTTAGTAAACGCGAATAAGATGACAAACCAAGAGATTCAGAGGTACTGCCCACGCGACGTCATAACCGGATTGACCGAGGGCGATATGAAAATCCTCGTCAGCGAGGCCACGGGTAGGAAGAAAGCAACGCAAGCTCTGTTGATGATTGACCCCACACTAGAAATACACTACACCAAAGCTCTATACGACAAAGACGACCCAGACCCCAACTCGTCGTTTGATATCTACTTTGTGTCCGCCGGTACCACCACTATATGTGTGGAAGCCAAGGACCGCAGGAAGTACGACTACGACCATTGCTTCAAGGAAGGTAACAAAGGGTGGATGCTGGACGGATACAAGTGGATGAGCCTGCATAACCTGGGCTCCGTAACGAAGCAGGGAAGGCCAGTGGAGAAGTGGTATATATCCACCCATCAAAGTGGTTTCCGAGTCTGGGATATCGAGAATTTCAGCAGCACGGATGAGAGACTTTGCCCACGTTCGACTGATAAGGACCTGGGAGATACTTACAAGGTGGAACGCTACTTTAAGAATAACGATGCAAAATGGTCTATGAGGTTCGATGACAAATAACGAGATAGTCGAGAACCTGGCAAAAGCCCAGGTGGTAGAGAAGATGATAGAGAAGATAACGTCCACAGGAGCGAAGGACCCCGACAGTCTGCCGGACCTTGCTCAGGACGTCTACCTGTCATTGCTCCAGGATGGCAACCTCCAGGGGGTATATGCCGACGGTGAGAATCACCTCAGGTACTACATAACGAGGATTTTGATGAACAACATCTGCTCCTCGACCTCCAGATACTACAGGACCTACATATGGCCACGTACCAAGCAAACAGACATCAATGGATACGATAAAGATATCAGCGAATGAGCTAAAGGAAATACTTAAGGAATATGAGTACGAGGATAATGTAATGACCGAGGACGACCCCCGGGTTACCAGCATCAAATGGGCCCTCTCCCAGATTCCCGATGCCGACCGTATTATCTACTGCCTATGGCTCGACCAGGAATCCAGCCGTAAGGTGGGAAAGATACTCGGGGTATCCCACTCGACCATCCTCAAGGAACTCAAAAGAATAAAGAATGAAATATTGAACTTGATATGTTAAGAAATGTAAATAATTATGAAGAGTTATACCGCGTTAGCGACGACGGCGATATCATCTCCAGAAGTGGTAAGATATTAAAGCCTCACTCTAACTCCAGGAGAAATGGCTATTGTAGTGTGATGCTGTGTAAGGGTGGAACGCCTAAACGCGAATATATACATCGCATAGTAGCAAGGGCGTTTCCTGAAATATGTGGTGAATGGTTTGAGGGTTGTGAAATCGACCATATTAATGGAATAACCACAGATAATAGAGCCGTTAACCTTCGAGTTTGTACAAAGCGCCAGAATATGCAAAATCCGCTCACAGTAAAACGCATAAGCGAGAGTGCTGACAGGGTTGCCAGGAGCGAAAGAATGAAGGGGGATAAAAACCCCGCCAAGCATTATACAGACGAGTGGAGAAAACACATATCTGAGGCTCAGACAGGAAAACCGAATACAGGTTGCTGGAAAGCCATAAAACGAATAGACGGTGAAAATGAAACGATTTATAACTCACTAACCGAAGCGTCGAAACAGAACGGTATTCAAGTTTGCCAGATATCAGCAGCAGCGCTTGGAAGACAAAAAACAGCAGGAGGTTTCAGATGGACATATATTTAACATTATTCATTTTATGCTTGATAGTAGTCAATCTTGTAGACCTATCAGGCTTCATAGACACCTTAAAGCGATGGATATGGAAATGGGTATTCAATGGTAAAAAGGAATACAGGGACTTTGATTTCCGTCCGTTTGAATGTTCATATTGTATGACACATCACGTTTGTGTGCTGTGGGCTTTGTTTACGGGGCAGTTCACCGTATTGGTATATCTGTATATACTGTTCCTATCATACCTCACCCCGATTTTTAAGGATATCATACTATTTATAAGAGACCTTTTGATAAAAATAATCGACGAGCTGTACTACATTTTCAAGCTCTAGTACCGGCTCTCACTAAAGTATACTTACTACAGATGAAAACATTCAATCAAGAACAACTGGAAGTCCTCAGCGAATATGAGGACAGGTTCCGTACTGCAGTCTCAATGGACTATTACCGCAACCTCACGTCCCGCACGTTGGACAAGATAAACGAGGTCTATGCCGAAGTCAACGGCACCAAACACAACTCCAACTGGAGCTGTGGCCACTGTGTGCTGTCGTTCCTCAAGACCGTAGGTTCCCTTTACTTCAAGTCCGTCGAGGCCCTTGACGAGGCCGAAGCGGCTCCTATATCAGAGGAAAAGCAGAAGGAAGCTGAAGCTTTCCTTGAGGTGCTGGACGAGATATTCGAAGAGGTCGACGACGAAGCGGCGACGGTTCCGGACGAAGCTCCCGTAGAGGAGGAAAAGCCTGAGGAGCCTGCTCAAGTTGTAAAGGAACCTGAACCTAAGCCAGAGAAGGACGCTCCAGTGAAGAAAACGAATAATAAGGCTACAAAAAAGAAATAAACAATGCCAGCAAACGGTAAAAAGGTACACGTAGGTGACGGTCAGCCCATAGAGGCCGCCACTCCCCCTGTGTTCAAGAAGCTCAAGAAGAAAGACAGCGACAAGATGATGAGGGGGGTGGTAGCTGAGGGTAATAAGACCGGTCACAGGGTTTGGACCGACGTTGTAGTTGCAATCCGTCGTCAGGCCCTTGTTGACCTCTATGCCCAAGGTTACACCAGAAGGGAAATCATCCTGGAGATAATGGACAAGTGGGGCTGCAGTGAACTGCAGGGCTACAAGTGGATGAAGGACGCTCTCGAGTGGTTACAGGAAGGCAACGAGGAGTTCCGCGACTACAACCGCGACAAGCAGATTGAAAAGTTGGAGAAGATAGCCAAGGAGGCCAAGGATGCCGGAGATTTCCGCGCTGCGGTTCAGGCTACCAGCGAGGTGAATAAGCTCCTCGGTCTGGCTGAGCAGAAGGTTAACGTCAGTGTCGAGCGAGTGTTCAAGTTCGACGGTGACTAATGCCCAGGATTATAGACAACGGCGGAAGACATATCCTTGACAAGAATGCGAAGGTGGAGGTCCTTGAGTACAGGGGCTTCCGTCCTTTCAGTTACCAGCGGGATGTCATCGACCTTATTGTCAATGACAGCAAGCACAAGCACCGCACGGTAGCGGTCAAGTCCCGTCGTCAGGTCGGTAAGTCCAGGTTAATTGAGAATCTCCTTCTATATGCCGGAATAAACTGGAAGAAGAGTGTTTCGATTTGTGTCTCCCCTACCCTGGGCCAGGCAAGGAAGCTCTTCAAGGAGATTATGGATGCAATAGGCAACAGTGACGTTGTAGCGTCATCTAACGCGACCCTATTGGAGATACGACTCAAGAACCAAAGTGAAATTCAGTTCAAGTCAGCAGAGCAGGGAGAGGCCCTTCGAGGATTTACCGTTACCGGCCTCCTGTGCATTGATGAGGCTTCCTATATAAGCGACGACGTATACTACACCATCCTGCCTTGGTGTGACGTTTCTGGGGCCCCAAAATTGATTGTATCGACCCCCAGGATGAAGAGTGGTTTCTTCTATTCCTGCGTCCAGCGAGGACTCCTGGGTGACGAGGAATATTACACCGTCGACTGGACCGACCCCAAGTATAAGGAAGACCTTGACAAACTGCTTCCTCCGGAAAGGCTTGAGGAATACCGGAAGATGCTTCCCTCCCAACAGTTCAAGAGCGAATACCTGGGACAGTTCCTCGACGACGAGGGTGTGGTGTTTATGAATTTCAAGAACTGCCAGGAGAAGAACGAGATTAAACCCACGGACCAGCTTTACTGGGGTATCGACTGGGGAAACGGTGGTGGTGACGATACGGTGCTTACAGCAGTGAACCAGGAGGGCAAGCAGGTCTTCCTGCAGTGGTGGAATAATTTAAGTCCCAATAATCAGGTAAGGGCCATATGCGAGCTTATCCCACGGTATGCCGAACAGACGGTTACCATCACTCCGGAACTTAACTCAATAGGTACCCCCTATACCGATATGGTGAAGGAAAGGCTGGGTAACAGGATTGGTGACAAGATACAGGGCTTTACGACGACAAACAAGAGCAAGAACGATTTGGTGAGCCAGTTGCAGGTTGCCTTCGAGCAGGAGCAGATAAAGATACTCCCCTACGAGAAGCAGTTGATAGAGTTGGGTGCTTACGCAATGGATTTCAATCCCAGGACGAAGACCATTACCTACAACGCGCCACAGGGTCTGCACGACGATATCTGCATCGCTCTTATGCTGGCCTGGGACGGATACCTAAAGTCGTCCAAACGAGGAAATTATTGTATTAGCGTTATATAGTATGATTACAAGTTATGATAAATTGACAATCGGTAAATACACCGAAATCCAGGAGATACTCCACACTGAATACGAGGAGTTCATCGAAATACAACCCAAGATACTGGCCGTCCTCGCCGACAAGACCGAGGAGGAGGTGCTGAACCTTCCCATCAGCAAGTACGCTGAGATGGTGCAGCAGAGTTCCTTCGTCCTCGAGCCTCCGAAGGTAAAGGGCAAGTCACTAGTGGACCTGAACATTAACGGTAGGGTATTCACCTTTATCCGTAATACACAGGACATTACAGCGTCGCAGTACATCGATTACCAGACGCTGGTCACAAAAGAGGACAACTGGAGGTACCTTGCCAACATCCTTGCCTGCTTTATCGTACCGAAGGGTGGCACCTATTGTGTCGGATATGACATTTTCGAGGTGGTTCAGTGGTTGAACGACCATATGGACGTATACACGGCAATGGATACCTGCTTTTTTTTTCGCAAAAAATCCTTGAGGTCAATAAGGCGTTCCCTGCGTTATTCGGAAGCGCTGATGAGGGTGCTGAGCTGGAAGACGAAGAACCAGAGGATGAAGGACAATCTTCGTCGGAAGCGGGTGGAGCTGGAGGAGGCTTCGAGAGATTTGCAAGAATTTGGGGATGGTGGCTTATGGTAAAGAACGTATCGGACCTCACCCATTTCGATTTCGAGAGGACGCTGAGGCTTCCGGTAATGGAGTTCCTTTCCTATGTGGTGTTCGATAGAGATTATAAGCGGTATATGCCGCAGCAGATGCAACCTTTTAACTATGGCACTAGAGTTTTCTAATTTACAGCGGGTCCTCGGTGATTACATCAACGAGGTGCGTTCGCTTTATTCCGACAAGGTCACACAGGAGGGCCACATAGCTTCCGGAGACCTTATTTCTTCCCTGAGGGTTATCCTGGAGAAGAACAACACCGCCGTCGAGGCAAGCATTTCCCTCTCCGACTACTGGAAGTACCTTGAGGAGGGAACGAAGCCTCACTGGCCGCCACGGGACGCGATACTGCAATGGATAAAGGTGAAACCGGTCCTTCCCGAGGAACGTAACGGGCACCTCCCCACCGAGGAACAGCTGGCTTTCCTTATTTCAAGGAAGATTGCCCGGGAGGGAACGCCGAAGACCGATATGTTGACGAAGACCGTCGACGACGTCAATGCCAGGTATGAGGTGTTGATAAGCGACGCTCTGAGCAAGGACCTGGACGAGGGTCTGACCGCGTTGCTACTCGAGTTTTTCGCCAAATAGACACTAACGCCCGCGAATGATTAAACAATACTTACAGCAAATATAACGATTATGATACCAATCTGGGAAACTACTTATTATACGACCACAGCCGATACCTTCGAGTACACCATTGAGGACGAGAACGGCAACGAGATATTTTCCGGCAAGGCTTACAAGATGCCTGGCCAGACGTATCTGAAGATTAACCTCAACGATATCTGTGCTCCCTATCTAGGTGATAAGGAGATGCCCTCCCCCGTTTGGACCAACGTATCCGGCAGTACGCTTACATTAGCCGTTAAGGAGTTCCCTCTGATTGACAGTGCCGGAACCTATCTTGTATATTACAGGTTCCTCGATGACTGGACGTATACCACGGCATCGACCAGTTCCCTCACTACGACGATTAACGGCCACTACGCACCCAATATGATATGCCTTAACTCCTATACCGAGCTGGACCAGAGCGACGACCCCGTAGGTGTTCTTTCCTGGGGTCCTGGCAACGTCGTTCCAGGCTACGATACCGTGGCCTGCGGCAACGCTGCGCTCTATTACAAGACCAGGAGGGGTGGATGGGCCTCTTTCCTCATTGAGGGGCTTGTGAAGAGGTATGACGATTATGCCTGGTCCAAGTACAAGAAGTACAACCCCAGCACCGAAGGTTACGGCAGGGGTGAGACTGTCTACCTCAACGAAATTCAGCCGCGTTGGGAGCTCAACACCTCGTTGCTTACCGACGAGCAGTCGAGGGTACTCGCCGAGGACCTTCTTTCCTCGCCTTGTGTGTACCTGCACCTGTTGGCTGATGACGAGATATATCCAATAACGATAACCAATACCAATACCGAGTACAAGACCTACAGGGCCAACAAGAAAAAGAGAGTGAGCTACCAAATAACGGCCACGGCTGCAAACAAGCGTATCAGGAGATAATATGAATAGGGAAATAAAGTTATTTATCGACGGTCAGGAAGTCGAGTTCAAGGAGGTACCGGCCATCCTCTACAACTGGCAGGAGACCGATTATAGCAACCCTACGGTGACGATGAACAGCTACAGTGCCAATATCACCGTAGAGGGCACACCGCAGAACGACAGGATATTCGGGTCGTACTGGAACCTGGAGAGATACGTCACTCCGGGGGGTTCCGGCTTTAACCCTACATACCGTATTCCCTTCACTCTGTACGTTGACAACGACATTTTCGAGAGCGGATATGTCAAGCTGCAGAAGGTCACGGTCAAGGGAGCGGTCACAACTTACGAAATCAGTCTGTTTGGAGGGCTGGGGCAGTTCCTTTACAATCTTTCGACCGACTGGAACACTGGTGAGAAGAAAAGTCTTGCCGATATGAGGTATTTCGGTAACTGGGCCGAGGAGGGACATCCTGAAATCGATGAGGTCGACCTTGGATTTACCATCAACAAAGAAACGGTGAAGGAAGCCTGGGACAATATCCAGCACGCGCCTGGAGCCGGTTACGACAAATGGACCCATATCAACTTTGCACCCTGCTACAATGGCCTCAATGATAAGATGACCAACGACAAGGCCGTTGTTAATATGAGGGGTATCGACTCTGACTTATTTCCGAACCGCAGGGTAATAGGAGCGGAGACGTACCACACCTATCAATACACAATAGCAAATCTTCCAAGAGAACTTACCGAGTGGGAGACCAAGGACCTTCGTTCCTGGGCTCAGAGGCCTGTGATATCCAGCAAATCCATTATCAATGCCATATGTACCAAGGTAAACAATAAAGGTAGATACGACAATGGATATGACGTCCAGTTGGATAGCGAGTTTTTTAGTAACGATAACCCTTACTACTTCGAGTCCTGGATGACTTTGCCTATGCTTACATCCCTCGAGTTCAACACAGAGAGCGGTAATACCGTGACATCTGATACGGCCTGGTCTTCGTCTTACAAGGTGGGTGATGATGATTATACCTTTGTCATTACGCTTCCCAGTGCCATTACCGAGTTCGGTACCACTATGAAGATGAAGTTCAACCTTATGGTGGACGTTCCTGGTGCAACCGCATCCACGTTATATCCTTGTTTTAACATAGGATACTCAGGGGGTATGGGCAGGGTGGCCAATGCTCTGGGTATACAGGCATACGCCAGCAACAATGCCGCTGCCGGTAGTGACGTTCTGGCATCCTCTGAAGTGGCCTGGCTCTACCATAAGCAACAGGTGGCCAACCCTCAACAGGTAGTGGTCCAGTCGCCCACATATCAGGCATCGGTCAAAAATAAGACGTATTCCGCACCGGGTGAAGTTTCCAAGGTTGTTGAATATTCTGGGCAGTATGACAAAATTAGCAATGGTATTTATCGTTGGTCAACGCCTATCGAGTTTTCGTTGAATCTCCCGGCAGGGGCAACCTGTGTTAAAGTCAACCTGCAGTTTGCGGGTACTTATAACAGCAAGGCATCCAGCGGGGCCCAGCAGAGGGCTCTTGCTGCCGCTTATCTGGTAGGAGGCAGCCAGCAGAACTGGTGGTACGCAGATTTTAACAGAAGCCTTTCTGACAGGGTGTTCGCCAATAGGGAGTGGTCCATTGATTATAGTGCTCAAAATAATTTCTACAGTAATAGAGTGATAACCAAGGAACAGTTGCTTGCTACCGACTATTCGCCGGCAGACTGGCTTATGAGTTTTTGCAAGATGTTCGGTCTCTATATCTGGAAGGAACCTGATGCTGACGTTATCCATATCGACAGCCGTAGGACCTTCTACCGCAGGGATAACATAAAGAATATCGAGGACCTTATTGATTACTCGAAGGACCTTGTCGTATCCCCCGTTGCGGTTGAATCGGGTTACTATACGATGAAGAACGAAACCGAGGAAAGCGGTGCCTTCAAGGATTATATGAGCAACTTCGGCAAGGAATACGGGATGAAAATCATCGATACCGGCTATGAGTTCGATGCCAACACTACAGACCTTATCGAGTCTCCTTTGAAGGGTGCCGTACAGGTGAGGGATAATTCTGGATATTATTTCAACTGGACGAATACACACGTTCAGCCCTATTGCTATGACGGGCTTTCATACATAATGTACGACCGTAATCCTTCGGGTGGTATTGCCAACCTCCGAAGTTACGAGAATAATATCGCTCCATATGCGATTAATAGTGTTTGCACACCGCTTGATGCCGCTTATCCTTATTTTGACTTATTTGATAAGCCACAGTTCTGCGATAACGACAAATCACCCGTTGCGGGGGAGAATGTAATGCTCTTCTTCAATTATTTTAACTATGACATATCAGGCAAGGGCTATATGCTAACGGATGACCTGGACGCTATGGCAACTTTCAATAGTGGACCCTGTTATTTGATGACAGCACAGGAAACCGATAGTGCCGGCACACAGATAGCCATATTCCTGGACCAGATACCTCAGTTCTCACGTTATTTTGCAGCCGGGAACAGCGGTCTGGTACAGTTCTCCTTTGACTGGGGTCCGGTAAGGCAGATGTACGTCCCTCAGTTGTATCAGAGGGAAGAAAACAATCTCTACGGGTATTTCTACCAGAGTTATCTGGAAGATTTGTACGATATCAATACAAAGGTCCTTACCTGTTATGTCAAACCCAACAGGATGCTCAAGCCTGACGACCTTCGAAACTTCTACTGGTTCCAGAATGCCCTTTGGAGACTGAACAAGGTGGAAGGTTACAACGTCACCTCCGACGAGACCGTCAAGTGTGAGTTTGTAAAGGTGCAGGATGTTGAGAATATGACAAACATTGAGACTACGACAAATGCGAAGTTTATCTATTGCACCATAACCCCGGATACCTTCCCCGCCAGTGGAGGCACTGCGATACTGGAAATCAAGACCAACGACGGTTTCGGAGCCTGCGCTGAAGAAGAGACACCTGGAATCAGTGTTGATTGGGGTGGCTGTGGTAGAGACGGTAAATATAATGTAACCGTCGAACCTAATACATCAGCAGAGCCTAGGACCCTTAGTATTCAACTTGTTGCTGATAACGATGGTTGGACAATAGACGTACAACAGGAGGGTACCAACTCTTCGTTTCAAGTCTGGCCTACGACGTTGGCTGAATTTAGCTCGGGAGAGACTGCTCAGAGGGCTTTCGCTGTTACAACGACTGTTCCTTGGTCGATAACATCCAAGCCTGACTGGATATGGGTTTCGCCGGCAAGCGGCAGCGGTGTTGATACCACCGTCCACGTTAGCGCGACAACCAATACCGGCAGCGCAAGGCAGGGTGTAATCACCGTCTCCGGCCTTTCAATGGGTTCATCGGGTGTTACTGTATCCCAGGCCAGCGGACAGACCCTGTCTCCTGGTGTGTTGACTCTGAGAGTGGAACAGGGTTACTTCAACGCACCTACAGACGGTATCTATAACTTCTATGTCTACATAGCCGACGATGCCCAGGGTACGGAAGCACAGGAGATTGCTAGGATGGAAGGTATCTATTGCCTCCACGGCAGTCCCATTATGTGGCTCGACCAGGATGTTGAGGTTGTGTTAAATTCAAGCTTCTATGGCCAGAACAAGTATGTCTACTACGAGATTGCGAATGATACTACGCCACCACAGACCAGAATATATTACGGTGTTGCCGGTTCATTCCTTCCCGTACCTACTCCAAGGACTGGTGAGGAGCTCGAGATAGTGGCATATTTGCCGAACTATATCTAGTGCAGTTCGATTTCGCTACCGAGTGGTCGGGTACCACAGGACCGTACTAGTGTTTGGGGGTGCCGTCAGGTGCCCCCTCTTGCTTGAAATAATATACTTATTGGAAAAAGACTTAAATGGATGAGATAGTAAAAGTCATCAAGGTCCAGACCGAGGGTTCAGAACAGACCGTCAAGGGCCTTAGAGAGGAGATAAAAGGGTTGCAGGATGCGTTGCTGAATATGGAGTCCGGCACCCAGGAATACGACAATACAGTAAAGAAGCTTATCGACGACCAGATGAAGCTTAACGGCGTGATGAACGCCGGTAAGGAAAGCGGCATTGCCCTGGAAGGCAGTTATAATGCCCTCCAGCAAAGGCTCAATGCCCTCACCAAAGCCTGGAAGGCGACCAACGACGAAGCAGCCCAGAAGAAACTCGGTAAGGAGATAAAGGACATCAGAGGACAGCTCTCCAAGCTCGACGAGAGCACGGGAGATTTCCGTCGTAACGTTGGTAACTATGCCAACAGTATGAAGGATGCCTTCAGCTCTATGGGTGGTGCAGTCACAAAGATTGCCAGTGGACCGTTGAAGGCTTTCAAGGCCGGTCTCAGCGCCATTAGCTCACATCCTATCGTCGCCGTCATTACTCTCCTTGTAGGACTGTTGATGAATGGTATCGTTAAGGCTTTCAAGTCCAGCGAAGACGCTATGGATAAGCTTACCGAGGCTTTTGCTGCGTTCAAGCCTATCGGTGACTTCGTACTCAAGCTATTCCAGTCGATTGCCGGCGCTCTCGCTGACGTTGTCGGTTGGATGGCTAAGGGTGTAACCAATCTTCTCGGCAAGATAATCCCCGGTTATAAGGAAGCCGCTGACAAGCGCACGGAGATAGCCAAAAAGGAGAATGAAATCAACAAGACCGAAAGGGATAACATAAAGAAAAACGCTGACAGTCGTACCAAGGCCGCCGCTTTACGCGCCAAGGCTGAGGATAGAGAAAAGTACACCATCCAGGAACGTATGAAATTCTTGGAGGAAGCCCAGGAACAGGAAGAGGAAATCGCCAGGAGGGATACCGAACTCCTCAAGCAGAAGTACGAGAATATGGCTGCTAACCTCTCCATTACCGAGTCCACGGCTGAACAGCAGAAGGAGCTTAACGAGCTCTATGCTGCCTGGCAGGATGCCCAGACCGCGCTGGAGGAAAAGCAGAAGACTCACAACAAGAAGATGAGCTCACTCCGCAAGCAGGCTAACGACGATGCCAAGGCTGCTGCTGTCGCACGGCTTACCCTTGAAAAAGACCTTCTTGAGCAGCAGATGCAGCTGGTCCAGGAGGGAAGTGAAAAGCAGGTGGAGCTTGCAAAGGAAAAGCGTAAGAAAGAGCTCGAAATTCAGAAGAAGGAGCTTAGGGATAAGTTCAAGAACCAGAAGGAATACAACGAGGCCGTAAAACTCGCTGAGAAGAAATACCAGCAGGACTTGGTTAATATCGAGATGCAGGCATCAGAAGCCCGCATCAGGTCCATCGACGTTGCTACCAGACTAGCTACGATAAGGCTTAGGGAAAACACTCCCGAATACTTCCAGAAGATGATTGAGGGTGAAGTTGGTAAACTGAAGGAAATGAAAACCTCATACGACACGTTATTTGCTAAATACGGTGAGGATGAGGACGTTCAGGAGGGCTTTGCCAATAAGCGCCTGGAGATGGCTGAACAGGAACAGAAAATCCTCAGCCTTATCAAGCAAGAGATTTTAGCAAGCAAGGAGCTGATAAATACCCAGAGAGAATTTGACCTTTATAACTACGAACCGGAACTGGTTAAGGTTAAGAAGCAGTTGGAAAATGTGTGGGATGATATTGCAAACCTTACCGACCTTGATGACCAGCTAGCGGAAAAACTGAAAAAATACGGTATAGAAGGTATAACCGGTCCCGAGCTGGAGGAGGCTGATGAGTTCATTACTCACGCCAGAACACTCTACGCACAGGCATATGAACTCAATAAGAAGTTTAACGAACTCTGGGACCATTACGCTCACGAGCAGGCTCTCGTAGTTAAAGGTGCTATGGACCTGGAGTCCTTTATTACCGAAAGTCATAGTGATTGGTATAGGTTCTGGCACTCACCTAACAATAGGGACGTTTCAAGTGACCTTCAGCGGGAGTTGGATAGTATTAGTAGTAAACTATGGGACTTCCAAAACAACCAGAAGGATAACTTCAGACAGCTCTACAAGGACCACGAGGAAGACATCAGGAAGAGGATTGAGAACTACGTTAAAATAATGAGTGGTATAACTGATACCGACCAACTAAAAGTGGAGGTAGATAAAAAGTTAAAGGAGTTATTTGGTAGTACTACAGACCTTTTCATTAATTTCGACAGAAGGATAGGCGAGGCGTATCAGAATGGAACCCTTGCTAATTTCTTTGACAAGCTAGCCACCGTTGGTCTTATACCGGAAAATGTCTTTACCGATTACCTCGCTTTACTCCAGAACTACGTCAACGCCGAGAAGAGCATCCTCGACCAGAGGTATGAAAACTGGCAGAGTATCAATACCGGAGTTGCGGACCTTGCCGGTGGTATCAGTGATATTTACGAAAATATCCTGGAGAAACAGGTCAAGGAAGGTGAGTTAAGCGAGAAGGAGGCTGAGAAGCAGTACGAGCATATCAAGGCTATTAGGAAGGCCGAAGCTATCATCAACACCATTTCCGGTGCTCTCGGTGCCTTTATGGGTATCACCAAGGATACCGGTGGTTGGGGTATTGCTATCGCTGCCGTACAGGCTGCCGCTATTATGGCTGCCGGTTATGCACAGATACAGCAAATTGATGCTACCAACCCTTACAGTAATACCAATCTTGACCAGAGTGCACAGTATCCTTCCGTCACCCCTTACGTTCCACAGTACACTCAGAACGTCACGGGGCTGCAGGAGACCGAGCAGCTTGCCAATGCCCTGGCCAAGCAGAATATCTGGGTCAGCGTCAAGGATATCGATAGCGCACAGAAGCAGGCACAGGTTAAAGTGGCTGAAACCCGCTTCTAAGGGCCACCCCTTGCCAAAAATAACATTTTATCTACTTATAGAAAATGAAGAAAATTAACGGACTGCCCTTGTATAGGGCTACAGTAGGAGAAGGTGACGGCACTGGTATGTTCGTCGTCTCCCTCGTCGAGTCGCCGGCTGTTGAAACCGACTTTCTGGCTTTCGCAAAGCAGGAAGTACTGCAGTTCAAGGTCGAAGACGAGGAGCAGCATAAGGTATTGGGTGTTGTGATGCGTCCGAATTTTCCTATGTACAGGGAAACAGAGGCCGGTGAAGGTTACTACATTGAGTACGATGCTAATACCATCCACCAGATGGCCGAGAAGTTCTTCCGTAACTGCAACGTCAATTCGGTAGATACCGACCACTCCTTCGAGCTTGTCGACGGTGTGACCCTCTCCCAGGCTTTCTTCAAGAACGAGGCCAAGGGTATTAACCCTGCCGGCTTTGAGGACCTCCCCGACGACACCCTGTTTTTTGAATATCACATCACCTCTGACGAAATCTGGGACGGTGTGAAGGACGGAACCTGGAAGGGCTTCAGCCTGGCCGGCACGTTCAACATCGAACCGGTGGAGTTCTCAATGAAGGTTGAGGATAAGGCCACCAACGTCCTTGACGAAATCGAGGGTATGATAGACATTATAAAGAATAAACTGAAATAGAAATATGAAACTACAGAGCATCAAAGCGAAGCTCGCCGAGATTATTGCCAGCTTCGAGAAAATTACCACAGATAAGGGTATACTTAGCTCATCCGACGAGGAAATCGTCGTTGGGAGCGCCGTCGTCATCGTAGACGAGGAAGGAAATGAGTCCGCCGCTGAGGACGGAGAATACAAGACCGAGGACGGCAAGATTTACGTCATCGCCGACGGTAAGGTCACGGAAATCCGCGAGGAAGAGAACGAGGAACCTGCCGAGGAGCCTGCAGAGGAACCCAAGGAAGAGGTTAACGCTTCCAAGGAGAAGTTCAATAAGGTTAAGGCCGCTTTCGAGGCATCCTACGAGGAAAAGGAACTCAAAATCGCCGAAGCTATCCGCGCAACAGGTCTTGAGGCTTGGATTGTAGAGGCTGGTGACGACTTTGCGGTCGCTGAGGTCTGGAACGAGGAAGATGGTGACTGGCACTACGAGCGTTTCGCTATCTCCTGGGACGAGGAAGGCAACCCTGTAGTTGGTGAGAGCGAGGAAGTGAAGTCCGAGTTCGTTCCCGTTGACGCTAAGTCTCCTTTCGAGGAGCCCGCTGAGGAGCCCAAGGAAGAAGGTGAAGAGCCTAAGGAAGAGGAGTTCGCTGAAGAAGAGGAACCCGCCGAGGAAGCCGAAGAAGACAAGGACGAGAAGATTGCCAATCTCGAGGCCGAAATCGCACGTTTGGAAACTGAAAACGGTGAGCTCAAGGAGCGCATCAAGGAACTTGAAGGTGAGAGTGCTGACGAACCCGCTGAGGAAAAGTTCGCAAAGCTCACCAAGGACACCGGTGATGCAAAGATGGACAGGCTTAACCGCATCCTTAACGCATAGTTCAGTGAACGTCCATATATATGTCTGGGGAACCCGTAAGGGCTCCCCTTTTTTATAAAAGTTTCCGCCCTAAAATACCCTTCTACTTACAGCAAACGCAAATAATTAATAATAACAAATAAACTAGCAAAAAAAATTATGGCTGGATACACTGTTTCAGGTCTCACAGACTATGTAAAAGTTAACCAAGACGCCCTCATTAAGGGTGTTGTGCTCGGCACCGTTGCCGGCGATACCATCCCTTCCCTCAGGAAGCAGTTTGGTGTAAAAACTAAGGAACGTCTCAACCTTTTGGACGTTGACCCCGCTCTCCAGGACGGTTCTGATTGCGAGTTCACTCCTAGTGGCTCCACAGCTTTCTCAGAGCGCGAAATCGTTACTGCTCAGCTCAAGGCCCAGGATGCCTATTGTGATAAGGTTCTCCTTGGCAAGTTCGCTGAATATCAGGTGAAGATTGCTGCTGACAAGGACGCTGCTGATATGCCTTTCGAGGGTGAAATTCTCGACGAGGTTGTTCGCAAAATCAACGAAAAGATGGAGAAGCTCGTATGGCAGGGTGCTACTTCCGCTAACAGCGGCACCGACCTTATCGACGGCTTCCTCACCCAGGCTGCTGCCTCTGGTGACTCTGCATCTACCATCACCGTAACCGCTGCTTCTGGTACTGCAATCTACACCCGCGTTAAGGCTGTCATCGAGGCTATCCCTGAGGCTATCCTTGACAAGGCTGTTGTATTCCTTTCCCCTGCTAACTATCGTAAGCTTGTCTTCGAGTTAGTGGAAAAGAACCTCTATCACTTCGCTCCTGGTAGCGACATCGAGAACAAGGACATCATCTTCCCCGGAACTGAAATTAGAGTACACAAAACTCACGGTATGATTGGTAGCGACGCTATCTATGCTTCCGCATTTGAGAATATGGTGTACGGTGCTGACCTCGAAAACGACCAGGAAAAGGTCCGCTTCTGGTATGATGACAACAGCGAAAAATGGAAGTATTCCATACATTGGAATGCCGGTGTGAAGACCATCTATCCTGATATGGTCGTTCTTGGCACTATTGCCTAATCGCAGACGATGCCACGGGGTGGGCAATAGGGCACACCCCTTTATTTAACTGAAAAATAAAAAACAAAAATAGATAAATAATTATGATTTCATATTGCAATCAAACATTGTCCGGCATCGGTGTGGCTTGCGACCCTTCCAAGGGTGGTATCGTTGAAGCTTACGTAGCTCTTTATGAGGATATTCCTGATAGCGCTATCACTACTGACGAATCCACTGGCTCAACGAGTGCAGCTACGGATGACACTCCTGCTACTATGGTCACTGGTATCTCTGTTACTGGTGCTACCAAATGGCACAAGTACAGCTTCAAGAAGAACACCGGCTCTATGACTTCTACCCTCAACGTCGACGACGCCAACGGTGTGAATTTCGTACAGACCGAACTCGTTCTTCAGTTCAACCGTATGGATACAAGCAAGAGGCTCGAAATGGCCGCTCTTTCAATCCGCGACCTCAGAGTAGTGGTTAAGGACGCCAATGGTGTGTACTGGCTGCTTGGTCTCAACGAGCCCGTCAGCGCTTCTGCAGGCACCGGCCAGACCGGAACCGCACGTACCGACGGTAACTACTATCAGATTACCCTCCAGTCCAACGACGACACTTATCCAATCCCTGTATTGGCATCTGTCGCTGAAAGTCTCATTGGTGAGTAATCTCACTTTACGGTGAAATTAAGGACGTTCCGAAAGGGTCGTCCTTTTTTTTGTCGTCTTCTACTTACGGTAAATAATAACCCTTCGGGGGGAAAAGAAGGAAAAAATATATGACTCTAGAAATTACAGGAGAGACCCCTTTCCAGGTCCTCGGACATTCATTCACAGTGAGCCCTTCATCTGAGGGCTATACGCTTAACTACAGCGCTGACGGTGTCAGCTACACCGCATATGAAGAATCAACTCCAGCCAATGAAAACCTTATCGTTAACGGCATTGCCTGGGGCCAGTACATCAAACTTGTCGGCAATAACAGCAAGGTAATAATCAACTACTAATCTCCGTTGCCTTATGATTATCAATTTTTCGAATCTAGGTGGTGGTGGAGGTGGTACTGGTACCACGTACACTGCCGGTCAATATATTCAGATTTCGAGCAACACAATATCCGTTACCGGTATAACTCCCGATGACTATGCAATGGCATCAGCTCTCACCGAGGTATCAACAGCTCTCACCGAGATGTCGTCTGCCGTTACTGCGTTATCGACGGCTCTCACCGAGGACGAGCAGGTATGGGCC
>JAEEGL013034542.1_pt1 | contig 17797 bp, 14 predicted proteins | sample 9134231 | NCBI WGS metagenome assembly JAEEGL01 (sample SAMN16246548, study PRJNA631951) | gut metagenome | biome: gut microbiome; feature: rumen; material: fiber-attached | host: Bos | place: Iran: Karaj | collected 2018-10 | reverse complement strand
GACTTTGACGGGACCTTCGGAGTAGTAGATCTCGCGGGCCAGGTCTTCCCACCCGATGTCGAGCAGGACGCTCCCCGAGAACTTCATCAGGTTGCCCAGCGGCTTGGCGATGTTCACCGGCCGCGTCTTCCCGGCCGCCTCGTCCTCGAAGCTGCCGACGATCTGAATCTTGGTAAAATCAATCTCTTTCATGTGCGTATGGTGTTTTTATATCTCTTCGGGTTCCGGCTCCTCGATGGCGGTATATTCGTAGGTGATCTGCGTGCCGGAGAGGATGACGTAGTACTGCTTGCTCTGGTTGTAGGTGATGCCGGTGAACTTGCCTGTCTTGATCACGGCGGAGCCGTTCGCCGGTACGGTGACGGCCGTCGTGGTGAACGATGCCGGCGAAGATCCTGTCGGCTGCACGCCCGCCTGCGGCGTGCTGGTCGTCTCGCGCAGCGTGACGGTGTGGGCCGCGAACTGCTGCGCGCTGTTGCTGCTGTTCAGGATGGCAATCTCGAAGCTGACCTCCGTCATGGCGGCGTTCCATTCGCAGACGTTCCAGGCGACGGCCAGCGAAGGTGCGACGAACGTGATCTGGAAACTCTTGTAGGTGTTCGGCACGGGGTAGTACTGGCTGTTGGCGTAGATTGCGGCGCAGGCCTCGTAGGTCCCGGCGTCCGCCAGATCCTGCACCGTCAGGGAGAAGGGGAACGTCGCGGAGCTGACGTTCGCGCCGTTCACTGCGGCGGCCGTTCCTGTGGTCTTGCGCCAGAGCAGCACCCACTTCCCGTTCTTGATGGCGTTCGCCTGCGACGCCAGGACCTCCGCTCCGGATGCCTGGTCCACGTCGAACTCGAAGGCGGCGTTCGCGGATCCGGTGGTCCCTGGCACGGGCGTCACGCCGGAGGAGTACGGCACCGGCGCGTTGTGGTTGTAGCCGCGGTAGTCGCCCAGGCGGCACGGCTGCGAGGATGTCCCCGCGGGCTTCGCGTGCGGCCAGAGCTCCGACCCTCCAGCAGCTGCTGCCAGCGCGGCGGCCGCCGTGGAATACCCCGTCATCGTCAGGCCGAAGTTTGCGGCCTTCAGCGCCGCGACGAGCTCCGCGTAGGTAAACTGGAACGTCGAGGACTGGAACGGCTTCGTGCCGCTCCATTTGTTGCACTTGTTGGACTTGCACAGCGCGATCACGCCGTTCTCGGAGGTCCCGAGCGCGGTCTTGACGGTGCCGACGGATACGGATGAGGTGGAGAGTGCCATGGTCTACTGGTAAGCTACGATATCGCCCGACGCCTTCACGGTGCCGGAGCACTTGATGATGCCCGTGGATGTGGGCGTTATTACTACGTTGCCGGAGCTGTCGATCGACACCTGCGCGGTGTATGTCGTGGATCCTATCTTCCGGACGATGGAGATGCTGCCGGCGTTCGAGGCGTCGCCGAACGTCGCGGTGCGCATGGCGAGCGTCGTTCCTGTCAGGCCGCCAGACAGCGTGCCGCCGGAGAGAGCGAGCCAGGATCCCGCCGCGACGGTATCCCAGTTGCTGACCTTTGTCGAAGTGATGCCGTCCAGGACGGACTTGTTGCTATGGCTGTGGCTGTCGGAGTATGCGGAGTCCCAGTTCGAGGTCTTCGTCGAGGTGATGGCGTCGAGGACTGACTTGTTGGAGTGGGTGTGGCTGTTCGTCGCCGCGCCGTCCCAGTTGCTGACCTTGGTGGACGTGATGCCGTCCAGGACGGACTTGTTGGAGTGGCTGTGCAGGTCCGTCAGTTTCGCGTAGTCTGCGAGCGACTGGTGCGACGTGAGATATCCCCGGCTCGTCACCCAGCTCTGGGTGGCGAGTGCGTTGCCGTTGGCGTCGTAGCTGGCGTAGCCGATTTCGTTCCAAGCGGAATCCCAACGGCTGACCTTTGTCGAGGTGATGCCGTCGAGGACGGTCTTGTTGGAGTGGGTGTGGCTGTTCGTGTATGCCGTATCCCAGTTCGAGGTCTTCGTCGAGGTGATGTTATTCAGGACGGAGAGGTTGCTGTGCGTGTGCCCGGTCTCCCCGCCGCCGCCTCCGCCGCCGGCATCCCACGCTTCGATGCGCTCGGCCGTGATGGTCTCCAGGACGGAGAGGTTGCTGTGCGAGTGGCTGTTTGTGTAGGCCGTGCCCCAGTTTGTCACCAGCGTCGAGGTGATGCCGTCCAGGACTGACTTGTTGTCGTGCGTATGGTTGTTGGTGTACGCCGTGTTCCAGTTCGTCACCAGCGTGGCGGTGATGCCGTCCAGGACGGTCTTGTTTGTGTGCGTATGGTCCGATCCGCCGCCGGATCCGCCGCCGGATGTCTCCAGCGTGGTCACGCGGCTGTCCAGGTCCCAGCCCAGGGCGGCAGAGAGGATCCAGCCGGCCTTCGTCGCGTCGTATGTCGGCCAGGCGCCGGATACCGGATCCAGGCGGTCATAGGCCGTCGGCGCGCCAGCGCCGGAGCTGCTGCCGTAGGCCACGACGTCGCCCGTCGCGACGACGTTGCCGGCGACGGATAACGGGTACAGGGCATTGATGCCGGAGGTGGCCAGAGGGTCGCCGGACTGCGTGGCAGAGAATAGCGACGCCACGGTATCCCATGAGGATACCTTTCCCGAGGTGATGGTGTCGAGGACGGACTTGTTGTCATGCGTGTGGCCGTCCCCCGATCCTCCGGATCCGCCGCCGGAGCTGTTCTCCAGGTTCGTCACGCGCGTGGCCAGCGCGCCATGTTTGTCCAGGAGGTCCCAGCCCAGAGCTGCAGAGAGGATCCAGCCGGCCTTCGTCGCGTCGTATGCCGGCCAGGCGCCGGATACCGGATCCAGTCGGTCGTAGGCCGTCGGCGCGCCCGCGCCGGAGCTGCTGCCGTAGGCCACGACGTCGCCCGTGGCGGTTATGTTCCCGGCCACGGCCAGCGGGTACAGGGCATTGATGCCAGTGGTGGCCAGAGGGTCGCCGGACTGCGCGGCGGAAAACAGCGACGCCACGGTATCCCAGGAGGACACCTTTCCCGAGGTGATGCTGTCGAGGACGGACTTGTTGTCATGCGTGTGGCCGTCCCCCGATCCTCCGGATCCGCCGGATATGGTGATGTTCCCGCTCCCCAGGAGCGACGTCCCGTTGATGGTCTTGATGTTCGTGCCGGATATTAGCGCGTCCTGCTTGCCCGAGATCCGGTCCAGGAGATCCCAGCCCAGAGCGGCAGAGAGGATCCAGCCGGCCTTCGTCGCGTCGTATGCCGGCCAGGCGCCGGATACCGGATCCAGGCGGTCATAGGCCGTCGGCGCGCCAGCGCCGGAGCTGCTGCCGTAGGCCACGACGTCGCCCGTCGCGGTGACGTTTCCAGTGACGGCCACGGCGCCGGATGCCGTGATGCCGCCCACGACGGTGATGGGATGTTTCGCGCGGATGCCGATCACGGAGCCGTTCTCCTCGATGGCCTCGAAGAGCTGCGATGTGATGCCGCCGGCATCCCACGACTGGATCTTCTCCGCGGTGATGGTATCCAGGACCGCGAGGTTTGCGTGTGTATGCGGCGTCTCCGCCTCCAGGGCCGCGACGCGGCTGTTCAGGTCCCAGCCCAGGGCAGCCGACAGGATCCAGCCGGTCTTGTCTTCGTCATATTCCGGCCAGGCGTCATCCACGAAATCCAGACGCTCGTAGGCCGTCGGCGTCGGCGTGTCCGGTTCGTCGTCCTGCTCCGGATCCGGTGCGTAGGCGATGACGTCGCCCAGGGCCGCGAGGTTGCCGTTGACGACCATCGGATATCGCGTCTTCATCCCGACGGTCAGGCCGGAGACCTCGTCGAAGATGGGATCAACCCATTCCAGCGCCGGGAACGCCGTTGTCAGCTCGTCGATGAACGCCAGCTTCCGACCGGAGAGCGCCAGGTGGTCGTTCGCCTCCGACAGCGCCGCCAGGAGGGCGCCGTTGTCGTGCGAGTGTGCCAGCTGGCCGACCGGCGAAGCGAGGATGGCGGTGTAGATATGGTTGAAGATGGCGGCGAAGGATGCCTTCTTCCAGGTATTCGAGTAGGGCTGCTGCAGCAGGAACAGCAGCGTCTCCGACAGGTCCGCGTCGGGATAGTCAATCAGCCGCGCCTCTAAAAAAAAAATCGCTCCGTCCGGAGAGGGCACCTCGATCGCCGGCAGCGTCCCGGATGTTCGGCTGACGTTCAGCAGCCGCCCCTCGTTCGACAGCTGGAAGGTGAACGACCCGTCCTGCAGGTTCTCGCGGTCCGAGAACTCCACGCTGTCGCCGTCGATGACGATCTGCTCCGCGTCGCCGTCGATGACGGCCCAGGCCTTCCGTGCGGCCAGCAGCTCGAAGAGCCACTTCGCCTCGTCGAGGCCCAGGTAGCCCGTGGACTGCTCCCACTTCCGGATAGCCTTCGACGTGATGTCGACCTTCACGTCTTCGCGCGTCGCGGCTTCGTGTTCCACCTCCGGCACGCCGCGACATTCCCCATGGAAGAGGAACGTGTCGACGCCGCCCAGGGAGTTGACGGCCAGGAAGGCGTGCTCGTCGCCCAGGGTGTCGCGGCAGATGTAGCGCTGCACGTATGACAGCTGGTCGCCGGATGTGGTTTCGACCCAGACATCCACGACGCCGTAGGCATCCGATGGTGTGAGGGAGGCCAGGGTGAAGAGCCGGCTCATCGTCATGTTGTAGCTCGTCAGGGCATTGTTCGCGCAGCTGGCGACGGTGATGGTGGTGGTGTTGCCGTTCTTCAGGTAGAACTTCGCGCGGACGCGGCGGGCGCTGCTGTTATGGCAGTAGTATGACAGCCACTCCGGCGACGACCACGTCACGGCCTTGCTCTGCGGCTGCCACGTCAGCCAGTTCGCCGTGAGGAACTCCTCCGCGGTGGTGGCCAGCTTCCGGACGCCGCCGTTGACCGCGCGGATCGTCGCGACGAGGTTGCCGTCCACGAACGCCGCGAAGGTGGCCGCGGCGGCGGACTGCGTGTATTCGTCCTGCGTGGGGATCGTCGTCTCCAGGTACCGGGCGATGATGTCGCGAATCTGGATCTCGATCTGGCTGCCGCTGCCGGGCTTGTAGGTCTCCGACAGGATGACCTCGTTGTTGCTGCGTTTCAGCACGAACGTGATCTCCGCGAGGCTGGAGATGCGGAACGCCTGCATGTTCTGCAGGAGCTGGAGGCCGGAAGGGGCTGAAAGGACGGTTGCCATGGTGCAAAATTACGTTTGACGGGTCGCTGAAAATGGGACATCACCAGGCCACGGACTCGAACCAGATCTGGACGTCGGCGCGGGCTTTCTCGACCCATGTGCGCGACCCTCCGCTTACGCCGCCGGGCACTGGCGGGCTGTAGTAGTAGCCCAGCGAGACGGTCCGGTTGAAGCGCATGGACTCCAGGCCCACGGCCAGCGGTGGTCCCATCAGGATGGCCTTCTCGCCGGCGGAGTAGGCATCGTCGTATTTCACCTCCAGTGTGTCGTCGGGGTACTGCGCCTGTGCCGTGGCCAGCGCCGCCGTCACCTGCGTGTCCACGAGGACCCACTTGGCGACCGGCGCGGAGAAGCTGCCGCCCTGATCCTGGTCGCCGTCGGCGTACTCCTTCACCAGGTAGAACTCCGCGGAGAGGCAGCGCGTCTGGCGGCCGACCTCGTAGGTCAGCTTCACCGGCAGCAGCTGCTGGCCATGGTGCATCTTCAGCGCGTAGAGGTTCCATTGGAAGAGCACCTCGACGGGGATGTCGAAGCGGCCGGATAACTTCACCATGCCGTTGCGCAGCATCGTGTCGTAGCGCCGGAAGTAGCGCTCGAAGATCCCGTCCGGGGTGATGTTGTAGCGGCCGGTGCGTAGCGTTCCGGTGTTGTCGTACTTCTGCGTCGTGCCGTAGAAGTATTTGCCGGCGGCGCTGCCTTGGCCTTCGCTGCGGCGGCCACCGCCGGAGCGCGCTCCGATGTTCGATACGCCGGAAGTTGCGCTTCGGCCGGCATATTCCACGACGATGAAATCCTGGTCTTCGTCGCGTCCGGATTCCTTGTATGACGTGTTCCGGTGGCGGCGTTCGCCGATGTATGGCATGAGCACCTGGTGGACGAACACCATCGGAGGCACCAGGTCGTCCGGCGACATCTCCTCGCTCTCCGCCGTGTCGCGGCGGTCGTGCGTGAAGAAGTTCGTCCCGAGGTCTGCATCCGCGGCCCCGCTGCTGGATCCGTCGGAGCCGGTGCGATGGATGCTCGTAAGTCCCGCCCGGGAGAGGTAGTAGCGGCCGGTCGCCTTGCGCAGCACCAGGCACAACTCCGGCCAGGTCTCGTACTCCGCCACCTCGACGAGTGCGCCGTATTTCTTGATCAGGTCGTCCTCCGTCTCCGCGGCGGACGTCGAGCCCTCCAGTGAGGTGTTCGGCCGGATCACGACGCGGGAGGCGCGCTGGAACGACGACACCAGGTTCTCCAGCTGCTGGCCCGTGAGGTCATAGTCCGCGGCACCGGAGAGGATGTCCTCCAGCAGCACGATATCCACCGTCGTGGCGGCGGGGTTGCAGATGATCTGCGCGTGGAACTTCATGCGGAGCCACTCCAGGAGCTCCGACACCGTCTTCCCCGGCACGAGGTCGGAGTAGTCGATGCGGCCCTTGCAGATCACGTCGGAGGTGTTATGGAGGAGGATCAGCCGGTTCAGGCCGTCATCCGTGGCGAAGCAGTTGTTGCGGACGGTATAGCCGCACAGCTGGAAGAGCTGGGAGAGGAACGCCGACAGAAGGAGGAACGGCGCGATGCCGTAGCCCTCCGGCACGTTGATCTCCTCGTCGCCCTCGATGGCGGTGCGCGGCGCGTGGGCCAGGGCCCATGTCGCGTCGCTGCTGCTGACGGGCTCGTTGTTTACCTGGTACTGGCCGTCGCCGGTCTTGCTGACGGCCACAGGGATGACGCGCAGGTCGTTCACGACGTCGCCGGTATATACCTGGAAGAGCCAGTTGTACCAGGCCTGCGGCGTGGAGTATGTCGTCAGCACCTTCTGCGCGAATATCTCCTTCAGCGGCGTGTCGGCGTAGCGGCTGTAGAAGTCGGAGTCCTCCAGTGCCAGGGCGACAGAGATGCCGTCCTTCGATGCGGACTCCACGAACAGCTGCCCGGATTTGGCGAAGATCCCATGGGTGAGGGTGGCGGGGACCAGCTCCGCGCGCCGGCTCTTCCAGTTCGGCCGCGTGGGGTGCGTGAGGATCGCGAGGTTCTCCGGCGTGGCGGGTATCGTGGCGCCGACGCTGGAGGATCCTTCGTCGGAGAAGAAGGCGGAGTTTTTCTCGATCTCGAACGAGAAGTCCTCGGGGAGCGACAGCTCGCCGGCGTTGGTCTTCAGTTTCATTTTCCGACGGTCTTTTTGATTTTGGCATCCACTTCCTTCGCGGCGTTCAGCTGCGACAGCACGACGTAAGCGGGGAAAGGCAGGGAGTCCAGCAGCTGGCGCAGCAACTGGTGTATCTCCTGGAGGAGTCCCGGATCGGTCGCGGATCCTGCCGGCAGGTCTCCGGATGTAGCTCCGCCGTCGGCGAAGCCTGACAGCCCGGAGCGGTAGTTTCCGCTGCGGCGCTCCGCCTCCAGGCGTGCGAACGTCACGGGCATGGCGCGCACCATGGCGGCCGGCGCCACCCATTCGTTCGCGTGGACCACGCCCACGGCCTTCGCGTCGCTGGTGTCGCGGCGGGTATATCCGCCGTCACTGAAGCCCTCGTCGCTGGTGACGGTGCGGCTGCCCATCTGCGCGACGCTGGCGCTGCTGCCGGTACTGACGGAGGAGTTCTTGATGGCGTTGCGCTGCGCGATGATCATCGCCACCTCCGCGGCCGTCGTGGCGCCCACGAGGACCGCGGCCACGGCGCCGCCGACAGGTCCCAGCTGCGCGAAGCCCTGCATGACGGCCAGGGCGCCGGCGGCGATGGCCTTCGCGATGCTGATGCCCATATCCACGTCGGCGTATCGCTTCTGCAGCTCCAGCTTCTGCGCCTCGTAGTTCGCCTCGATCTCGCTGCGCCGCTCGGCGTTGTCACCGGCGGCCGTCAGCTCGGCCTGCATCTGCGCATCGAGGCGTGCTGCTGCGGCGGACTGCAGGGCGTCCATCAGCTTCGTGGCCTTGTCGAGGTAGGTGTTCGCGGCGTCGGCGATCTTCTCGCCGTATTTCGCGGCCAGCTGCGCCCGGCGCTTGTGGTACTGCTCCTCGGAGACGAGGCCCTTCTCGTGAATCTCCTCCAGGGCCTCCAGCTCCGCGTCGAGCTCCTCGCGGGCTGCGCCCAGGGGATCGAGTTCCGCGCGGGCCTCCTTGGCCTTCTCGAAGAGGTCGAGCATGTGCTGAAGCTCCTCGTCCATCAGCTCTTCGGACTCCTTCATCAGGTCCTCGAACTCGCGATCCTGGTCCTTGATGAAGTCGGAGAAGGCCTTGTCGGCCTCCTTCAGGGCCTGCTCCATGGCCTTCGTGGCATCCTTCGCCAGGTCGTCGATCTGCTTCTCCAGCTTCTTCCGCTGTTCGATGGCCAGGTCCAGCAGCTGCGACTGCATCTCGATGGTGGACTGCTTGTAGCGCTCGGCGACGGCCATGCGGTCCTGCAGGCCTTGCTTCTGTAGCTCCACCAGGCGCGCCTGGTATTCCGCTTCGGAGATCTCGCGGGCCAGGTACGACTGCTTCAGTCGGTTCTGCTCCTCCTTGTTGTGGTCATCCGATGCCTTCAGCGCATCCTGGTATGCTTTGTTCAGCTGGGCCTGCGCCTCCTGCGCGGCCTGCATCCGCATCTTGTTCCGGATCGTCGTGGCGCGGCGCGTGGTCTTCGTGAGGTTCGCCTCGACCTCGTTGTACTGGACGGAGGCCTGGACGAAGTTGTTGACCATCTCGCCGTTCAGCTGGTTGTACTTCTGCAGGATGCCGTAGGCCTTTACCACCTCTCCGCTGGTACCGGCGATCTGGTCTTCGAGCTCCGCGAGGCGGTCGCGGTACTGGCCGGCCTGCTCGATATCGGCCTTGCTGGCGATGCCGGTGGTGGGGTCGCCCTTCTCGAAGTGCTCGATCATCCGCTTGGCGGATTCCACCTCCGCGAGCGCGGCCTTGTATTCGTAGGCCTGGGATATCAGCTCGTGGTTCCGGTTGTAGCCCTCGATGAAGAACTTCCGCTCTTCCTCGTCCATGTGGGACCGGGCCTCCAGGACCTTTGTGTCGGCCTCCAGCTGCCGCTCGGCGATCACCTTCCGCTGCTCGGCCAGCTCCCGTTCCTTGTCGATGACGGTCTGCGCGGCCTCTTCGCGTTCCTTGGCCGTGAGCGACGTGTCGTACATGCGCTGCCGGGCCTCCTGGATCTCGTCGGCATATTCCGACTCCTGGATGAGGAGGGCGTTCTTCATGCGCGAGATATCCGCCAGGGCGGTCTGGTAGTCGCGCGCGACCTCCGCGGCGGTGGCCATGTCGGCGATGAGCTCCATCCAGCCCTTCCCGGAGCCGATGGACGCCACGAACTCGTCATACATCGACTTCCAGGCGGCGGTCTCGCGTTTCCAGACGCTGGATACACGGAACGTCTCTTCGGTCATGTCCTTGCCCAGTTTCTTGAACGTGGCGATGGCGCCGGCCACGAGGGCCGTCCAGCGGATCTTGCTGAAGAACGTGCCGAAGCGCTGCTGCGTCTCGCGGGTCTGGCCGTCGATCTCCTTCATCCGCGTGCGCACCTCCTTCAGCTTCTTCGACGAGGCCACGAACTGTTCGGTGCCGGGCGCCAGCTTCCGGATGTGCCCCTCGAGCATTTTCGCGGCCTTCGCCAGTTCGTTGTAGGTCGAGCCGTTGATATTGTTCAGGATCTTCTCGAATTTCTTGTGCTCCTCGTTGATGGACTTCGTCGAGTTCAGCAGGCCGATGTATTCCTTCTGGAGCTGCCGGAACTCTTTCGAGTTGATGCCCTTCGCCTGGCCGACGCGGTACATTTCCAGGCGGAGCTCCTCGGCTTTCTTCTTCAGCTCCTCGATGCGTGCGAGCGCCTCCTGGTTGTTCAGGGTGACGACGGATTCGGTATATACGCGGGTGTTTGCCATGGTGTGTTATTTTCCTTCGACGATTGCTTTTGTATGGATGCTCGACGAGAAGGCGTTGATGGCCATCGCTGCGTCGATGCCGTACTTCGTGGCCATCATCCGGCCCAGCTTCAGCACCTCGCCCAGGAACGTCTTCGAGTACCAGGGCTTCGGCGCCCGGCCTCCGGACGGCGTGTCGTGGAACGTGACGCCGCGGCCGACGCCCATGTCGGGGAAGCGGCCGTACAGCAGGAAGGCGAACGTCACCTTCGTCGGGTCGCCGTTCGCGTCGTTCGTCACCTGGGCGTGGAAGGACCGCATCAGCTCGCCGGTGGATCCCACCTCCAGGGCTTCCATGCGGGCCTGCCAGCGCTCGATGACAATCTCCGCCCAGCGCTGCACCATCTCGTATTTGCTCTGCGCGGCCATCAGTCAAGCAGGGAGAAGTTGTCGTGGAACGTCAGGACGACCTCCCAGCCGCGGGCGTTCTGGCCGCCGGCGCGTTTCATGTAGAGGATCCGGCCGAAGTCCCAGCCCATGAGCTGCGGCTCGCCTTTCTTGTATTCGTCCAGCAGGCGCCGGAGGACCGACAGGGCGAGCATCCGCGCCTCCTGGTATATCTCCGCCTCCGACTCGCTGCGGCCCAGCTGCTCCATCACCCAGAGCGACTCCGTATAGGTGTCGACGGGTCCTTCCACCAGCTGGATCGAGCCGGAGGAGCGCGACTCCAGCACCACGGCGGGGAACTGCACGGTGCGCATGTTCATCAGCAGGTCGAGGATGGCATCCATGCCGTCGCCCTCGACGACCTGCTCCTCGTTCTGGATCTCGGGCACCTGGCCCACGAGCGCGTCAATGAGAAACTCTTTTGTCAGCATCGCGGTAAATATTGTTCAGGGCGTGGAGCACGGAGTGCACGTCGGCCTTCAGGATCTTCTCGTTTTCCTGGGGCCGGTTGTCGTTCATCGAAGCGAGGATATCCTGCAGGATCTCGGCCTGCGTCTTTTCGGTGACGCTGCCGCCGGATCCTTTCAGCACGTAGGGATATTTCTCCGACAGGGCCTTTTTCAGGCCGTTCCACCACACCACGACGGCCAGGCGTTCCCATGGTTCCAGCTTGCGCTTGCGGCCGCCTGTGAGGGCCTTGACGGCCTCTTTCAGCCAGGCGTTGTTTTTTTCCTTCTCGGCCTGGTAGCGCATGATGTAGCTGTCGGCGGTGTAGAACGTGTCGAAGGGCACGTAGTACAGCATCCGGTCGACCTTCTCCAGGGGTGAAGGCGGCAGGCCGATCTCGTCGTAGACGAAGGCGATGTCGTGGCAGGCTTCCGCCACGGCCTTCGAGCCGATCATGTACGACTGGCCGTCGATGATGAACGGCATCTTCCCCTTGACGGCGACGGGGTCGTAGTTCCCGGGATTGTCCGGGCGGATGTGCGCCAGGGCGCAGAGGCAGAGGAACAGGCCGCGCTCGCGGTCCACGCCGGGGATGGAGAGGATCCTGCATACCTCCCGGAACTCCTGGAACGACAGGTTCTCCCAGGACGTGGGGTATGTGAGGTTGATCTTGACGGGTTTCTTCTTCGGATGGGGGTTGAATATGCGTTGCAGAAGGTTCATAATAGCGAGAATATGGGGGTGTCGGTGTTGGTGATTGTCAGTTCATGGGCCGTTGCGGACGCCATGAACGTCGGAAAGTCGTCCGGCGTGGCGCGCATCATGCGCGCGGCCTTGATGGCCTGGTTCGTGCCGATGACCATGTCGCCCAGGGCGACGGCGGCCACGGCTGTCTTTACCAGGTGCAGCACCTTCTTCTCGGAGGGCAGCAGCGGTTCGCGGTCCCGGATCTTCTCGATGAGCTCGCCGGCATACTCCGGGGAGATGTACGACGCCACGACGGTCGTCAGCGCGACGTTCAGCGCGGCGTTCAGCTTCAGGAAGTCCGACCAGGTAACGGGGTACGACGGCTGCGTGACGGGGTTCAGCACCGCCACGTCGCGGAAGTCCGCCAGGGTGAGGATCAGGCCGTCGGAGAGGCGCGCGAACTCCTCCGTGCCGCGCCAGTCGTCATAGCGGCCCGTGCGCATGAGGTACGTCACCAGGCGGTCGCGGCCGTCGTCGGCCTTCGCCTGCAGGGACTGCGTCAGCGACGCGATGCGGTCGCGGCTGGCGGGCGCGAAGCTCTGGTTGCTGACCACGCCGAAGCCGGCGTCCGTGAGCACCACGTCCAGCTCCGGGATGCAGCGCAGGAAGGCGTCCGTGGCGATGACCCGCTGGCAGCGCACCAGCAGCTTCCGGTCTTCCGCGTCGCGTTTCTCCAGCTGCTCTTCGAGGTCCGTGCCGAGGATCTTCTCCACCAGGTCGTCCTGGGCCACCTCCAGCGCATCGTCGAAGAGCGTGGGCACGCCCTTCATCTCGATGTTCGGGAGGAAGGGCTTCATCTCGTTGTAATCGCGAACTATCATACGTTTGTGTTGGTTGATTCCTGCTTGCCGGATTTGTTCTGGTCCAGCGTGGTGAAGATGTACTCGGGGATGGTGATCATGATGTCCTTGTCCCACTTGTTCCAGTCCTTGATGATCTTCAGCACGCGCATCGAGCGGTCGACGATGGGCCGCATCAGCGCCTGCTTCATCATGAACAGCTCGCGGGCGTTCGAGCCGCCCAGGGTGTTGCTGTTCTTGCCGGGCGTCGCGCCGATCAGCGCGGAGTGGACGCCCATGGCGTAGCAGATGATGTTCGCCGTGGACTCCGTATCGTCGATGTATTCCCCGCCCTTCAGGTCGTTCTTCACCGGCACGATCTCGATCCACTTCTGCTCCGCCGTCGAGCCGCTGGCCGTGGGGATCAGCTGCTTCATCGCGAGGATCGCCTTGTTGGCGTTCGTCTCTCCGGCCAGGTAGTCGCAGAAGTCCTGCTTCAGCTTCTCGACGCGCTCGTGGACGGCCTCGCGGTCGTTCTCGTCGATACCCTCGCGGCTGTAGATGCTCTTCAGGTATTCGTCGGTGATGTAGATGATGTACTTCACGCCGAGCTGGTTTTTCAGGATGGCCTTCTTCAGCTGCGGCACCATGGTGGAATGGTCGTACCAGCCCGAGTTGAAGATGGAGTACCACTCCGGGCGGCTGTAGTACGGCCGGCCTGGCGACGGCATGTAGGCGGAGTAGATCAGGCGCGTCTTCGTGGCCGCGAACATCTTCAGCTCCGTGAGCGCATCGAACTCGTCGAGGACCCGCGTGCAGATGATTTTCTCCTTGCTTGGATTCTTGCTCCACTCCGAGCAGTAGTAGTGCCAGTTGATGGAGCCGCGGCGGTCGGCCTGGGCCCAGCGGCTGAAGACGGCCTCGCGGTGCCGTATCGTCCGGATATCCGTTGTCGCCTTGTCGTAGTTCAGCTCCGCCCAGGTGTTGTAGAACTCCACCATGTCGGTCAGCTGCTCGAGCATGAACAGCGGGATGTCGTTGCGCTCGAAGAAGTCGAACTCCTTGCCGGAGGTCACCTCCTCGAAGTCCGTGATCTTGCCGTTCGTGCGGTTCAGCACGCGGATCAGTTTCGGCCCGAGGCCGTAGCAGACGTCGCGGTTGAACTTGATGTTCGCCGAGACGATGTCGTTTTCTGCGATCTTTCGCAGCAGGTGGTTCGGCAGCAGGTTGTCGGGGCCCCAGGGCATGACCTTGTAGTTCCCGATCTCCTTCGGCTTCATGTCGTAGTCCATCCGGAAGTCGCTGCCGGAGTCTATGGCCAGGACCGACTCGATGCCGGGGAAGTAGATCACGCCGTCCACCACCTGGAGGGCTTGTTTGCGTTCACTCATAGGATAACTTCTTCACCGTTCAGTTCTATCACCGTGAAGCGGTTCACCTTTCGGATCTCGCCGGAAGGCAGCAGCTTCACGTTGAAGGTCTGGCCGTCTCCATGGAACGACGTCGGGACGGCATGGTCCGCGACGATGACCTCGCCGGAGGCGGCGACCCACTTCAGCGATATTTCCTGCTGCAGCTTCGCGATTTCGCAGATGACGCTCGCGCTGATCATTTTTTCGGTAATTTCTGGAAGCAAAAGTACGTCGGCCGGCATCCGGGAGTTGGGACACGGGTCCCGCGGCCGCGTCTATTCCGATTTTGCGACAAAAGTGTGAGGATCAGGCCCGGAAGGGGTCGATTTTTACGCGCAAAGAAAAAAATGCGGAGCGAGCTCCCCGGCCTTGCCCTGTCCCGTGACCCGCAACCTCGATGGCAATTTCGCGTAATATGCCACGGGCCCCTCGGGGGTCAGATGCCGGCGCCGACGCCGATCGCCGACGTCGAATAGGGATAGAGGATGTTTCCCAGGAGGAGGGTGTCGAAGGCATCCGTGCCGTCCGTGCGGAACTCCAGGGGGTCGTCCTCGCTCTCCGCGAGCTTCTCGCCTCCCTTCTGCTTTCGGAATCCCAGCGGGGAGATGTCGACCTCCGCCAGGGTAATGGCTGTCAGGAGGGCCTCGTTGTTCTCTTTGTTGAAGACTGGCATCAGGTGCTTCGCGCCGCGGAAGCAGTCGTTGATGATGGTGTACTTCTGGTTGTGAGGGAGCGGCTTGCCGATGAACTTGGCCTCGACCCGCCAGCCATGGGACCGGAACTGCTCGATGATGATGGACTTGAAGTCGTCCTTGCTCACGGCGTAGTTGCTGCCCAGGGCCGTGGTGTCATAGTAGAAGATGACCTCCTTCTTCAGGTGGGCGCGGTAGTAGTTGCAGAAGTCGTCCACCAGCTCGCGCAGCTTCCGCTGGTACTTCACGTAGAACGACTTGATCACGCGCAGGAGCGACCCGTCCCTCTGGCCGGCGACCAGCCAGTTTATGTTCGCGTTGTAGTCGAAGGCGATGGATATCGGCGCCTTGGGGTCCAGGTCCGCATCCGCCAGGCATCCGTAGTCCGTGATGCCGTTGGCCAGGAAGTGCTGCAGGGCGGTGTTGTTGTTCTTGATGTAGGTGTGCAGGGACTCCCGGAAATTGGGATAGAATCCGTCCGACAGCTTCTCGATGCGCCGCGACAGGATCGACGTCTGGAACACCAGGGGCGGCAGGTCGCGCTTCATCTGGCGGACGTACTGCAGGCCCACGACGTCGATGTTCTCGAAGATCGACCATTCCCTGTAGAACACGGCCTGGCGCCGGAGGTCCGCCAGCAGCCGGTCGATCTTCGTCAGGCGGTCCCGCTTCGCTTCGCCGTCGGGATATTCGCGGACCACGGTCCAGCGCAGCTGCAGCAGCCCGAGGATCGCGTCGACGATATCCGGCGTCGCCTTCTCGCGGTAGTTCAGCAGCCAGCGCGCGGACTTCAGCACGGGCATGTCGCTGACGAAGACCATGGAGTGATGCCAGGGGCAATCCGCAAAATATCGCATCGTGCCGCCGTTGGCCGGGAACGTCTCGTCCTTCAGCTTGTCATAGTCCAGGCCCTTCGCCTCGTCGGCGATGACCCAGTCCAGTGTGAGGGAGTTCGAGCTCATCTTCACGTCCTGTGAGATGACGATCATCTGGGTGCCGTTGTAGAACGTCACCACGTCCTCGAAGTTCTGGACCGGCACCAGGGGCTTCTTATATCCCAGGCGGGCCGGCGGCCGCTTGCCGATGACGTAGTGGATGCCTTCGACCAGGCCCGCCTCACGGAGTCCGGAGAGGGCCGCGGGGAGGGTTCGCGTGCGTGCCTGTCTGTAGGAGGAGGCGATGAATCCGCCGGTGGATCCCGGCATCATCTGGGCGTTGCGCTTGAGGCGGCGCGAGATCACGCCGAACGACTTGCCGAAACGGCGGGCGCAGATCAGGACCTCGGTGTTCGCCGCCACGGCCAGGGCCGTCTGCTGGGCCTTGTTCAGGTAGGTGACCTTTTGTTCGTCGTCAGTCATCGGCGTCGAGTTCCTGGGTATACTTCTGCAGCAGCTTCCGGGCCTGCTCCTCGATGCCCGGCACCTTCTCGATGCCGATCGTCGCGGGATCCACGGAGAACGACTCGTCCTTGGGGACGATCTCGTCGAACGGATAGTCCTCGCCCTCGGCCTCGTCGAGGTTGTTGGCCTTGACGATGGAGTCTGCGACCTTCGTCAGGGCCTTCGCCTTTTTGTCGTTGCCGGCGATGGCGGCAGCTGCCGCCATCTCCAGCAGCTTGTTCGCCCGCCAGCGCTGGAACTCCTTGTCGGCCTTCGGCGCCGTGCCGAAGACGACCTTCACCACGGCGATGTCGTTGTAGGCCTGGGCCCGGCCGATGTGATACAGGGACATGGTCCAGTCGCGGACCATCGTCTCGGAGAGCAGCGGATGCTCGACCCAGTGCGCGTAGATGGACTTCAGGCGCGTCAGGCGCGCGGCTTCGCGCTCCGGGAGCTCGTAGGACGGGTCTTCCAGGGCGCGGGATAGGTGGTCGATGATATCGCGGTTCGGGTTTTTCATAGGAGGTCACGTTCGCGCAGCTGCCGGAGGGTTTCGTCCGCGAGGGTGCAGCCGTGCTCCAGGAGGGCCTTCACGCGGATCCGGATGCCGTCGCGGCGCTTGGGCGACAGGCTCTCTTCCTTCAGGCCTTTCGAGATGTAGGCCCGGCAGCTCTTCTCGTTGAAGGAGTCCTCCACCTGGCGCGTCGTCGTCTCGTAGAGATGCGCGTCGATGCGCTTCCAGCCCGCGGTGATGCGTTCCTGGCACTCCAGGATCCGCGCGCGGAACGATGCGCGGTCCGCGTCGGAGAGTGCGGCCTTCATCTTCTCGTGGAGGGCCCGCCGGACCTTGTAGTCGCCGGCGATATCGTCGTACAGCTGCTGCAGCTCCGGCGGCAGGTCCGCGCGGCGCGTGCGCCGCTCGTCGTAGGTGCGGAACACGATCTTCGGCCCGGGATCCGGCGCGGGTTCGGATTTTTCGGGCCGTTTTTCGGCCTTCGGCGCGGCATGTGCCGCCGGATCCGGCGACGCCTTCGCCTCGAGGGCCAGGGTTTCGGCATTTGCGGCGGCCGGCGCCGTGAGGTACGGGTTCAGCTTCCGGAGCTCGTAGCGCAGCATCTCCAGGTCCTGCTTGCGGCCGATCCAGGAGATGAGCGTGCGGTTCGGGGAATACTGACAGAAAAGGCTGAACCCGGTGTTGAAATCGGGTTCAGCCTGTTCGAGCCACGCTGTGATCGCGGGGATCATTAGACGTTGGCGGGCGTGAAGACGCCGGTGCTGCAGTTCAGCGAGCCGTCCTCCGTCACGATGTTGCCTTCATAGACCGGCAGCGGCGTGACGTCCGGGCAATCCACGGTGAAGACGATGCCCTTCGTGCTGCCGGCGGCGTCGCCGCTGGTCGGCGCGATGGTCGTCACGCTGCGGTAGTCCGGGGAGCCGATGACGTGGTAGCGGCCGGCGGCCTTGACGATATACACGAAGTCATCGTTGACGGATACCTTCGAGAAGCCCAGGGCCTCGGGGGTGAGGTCGGGGAACGAGAAGGAGGCGTGGTTGATGAACATCTTGCTGTCGGTGTCGCCGGTGGTCTCCGCGGTGATCGAGCCCTTGCCCTGCGTGGAGTAGATCTTCTGCCAGTACTTCCCGGTGTCGAGGGTGAAGCTGCCATTGAGGGTCGACATGTCGGACTCCTCGATGGTGTTGTCCTTGTCCGGGTCGTTCTCGATGGTCGGCCAGCCAGTGATGTAACGCTGGCGGATCCGGTACACGGTCGTGCCAATCCCGGAAGGATTGACACGGCCGATGTTGAAATCAAGGTTTGCGTGCTTCATGGTCGCGGTCCCCCTGATTACTGGTTAGCTGCCATCTCCTGGCTGACGGTCACG
>JAEEGL011796156.1_pt1 | contig 17797 bp, 9 predicted proteins | sample 9134231 | NCBI WGS metagenome assembly JAEEGL01 (sample SAMN16246548, study PRJNA631951) | gut metagenome | biome: gut microbiome; feature: rumen; material: fiber-attached | host: Bos | place: Iran: Karaj | collected 2018-10 | reverse complement strand
GGTTGGGTTTCTTACGTGGGTACATGGTGCAAAGGTACACATTTTTTGCCTTGCGACACCCAAAGACACCCGAAAAATCCCTCAAAACCCCAGTAAAACCGTGGGTGCCATCATCTGGCACGGAAAAGTGATGAAGTCAGGAAAAAGTGGAAAAGACAATTATACGCGCGCGGGAAGCCCACCCCCGGCCCCTCCCAAGGGAGGGGAGATTGGAGCGCACCTTTACCCCCCTTCCTTGGGAGGGGTCAGGGGTGGGCTTTCTCACGGAGCTGAGAAGCCCACTCACGGAACTGAGAAGGCCACTCACGCTCGTGAGTGGCCTTCTCAGCTATGAATTATGAATTGTGAATTGTGAATTATTGAACCGTCAGCGTAGCCTTCTTCACGCGACGGCTGTCGGGACCTATCATGATGTCGAAGTCGCCAGGCTCCATGACGTAGCGCAGCTCGTGGTTGTAGTAGCTGAGCATGTCGTCGGTGATGTCGAAGGTGACGGTCTGCGACTCGCCGGCTTTCAGGTGCAGGCGGCGGAAACCCTTCAGCTCCTTGACGGGGCGGGCTATCGAAGCCACCAGGTCGCGGATGTAGAGCTGAACCACCTCGTCGCCGTCGCGCTGGCCTGTGTTCGTCACGGTGACACTGGCCCGACGGCCGTCGAGCGTCACGTCGCTGTAGCTGAACGTGGTGTAAGTCAGTCCGTAGCCGAAGGGATAGAGCGGGTCGTTGCGCACCTCCAGGTAGTTGCTGGCGTACTTGCGGTACTGCGTCTCACCCTCCGAGACAGGACGACCAGTGTTCAGGTGGTTATAGTAGATAGGCACCTGCCCCAGGGCCTGCGGCATGGTGACGGTCAGCTTGCCCGACGGGGCGGCATCGCCGAACAGCACGTCGCAGATGGCATCGCCGGCCTCGGAGCCAGCAAACCACACGTTCATGATGGCGTCGAGGTGCTCTGCTTCCCACGTCAGCACGGTGGGACGGCCGGAGAAGTGCAGCAGCACGATGGGCTTGCCGAGCTTTGACAGTTCTTCGAGCAGCTCACGCTGCACGTCGGGCATCTCGAGGGTGGCACGGCTGGAACTCTCGCCGGAGAAGTCGGCACACTCGCCCATGGCACAGACGATGACATCGGCCTCACGGGCCACACGCAGTGCCTCGGCCTTCAGCTCGGCATCGTCGCCACGCTCCAGGTTCTTGCCAAACTCAGCGGCACGCTGCAGTGCCTCACTGCGTGTCAGGTTGCTGCCCTGGGCGTAGAGGACCTTCGCCTGACTGCCTACGGCACGCTCCATGGCCTCCTTGATGGTGGCGTAGCGTTCCGGGGTATAGGCCACACACCACGTGCCGGCAATGTTCTTGCGGTCGTTGGCCATAGGTCCGATGAGTGCTATCTTACCCTGCTTCTTCAGCGGCAGCAGATTGGCTTCATTCTTCAGCAGCACGAAGGTCTCGGCAGCCAGACGGCGCGAGGCGGCACGGTTGGCATCGGTGTAAATGTCCTTGGCACGGCGCTTGGGGTCGAGGTACTTGTAGGGGTCGGCGAAGAGGCCGAGCTTGTACTTCGCTTCGAGGATGCGGCGGCAGGCACGGTCGATGTCCTGCATGCTGACGCGGCCGCTGTTGAGCGACTGCTCCAGGGTGTGCAGGAAACCCTGCGAGCACATGTCCATATCGGTGCCGGCCTGTAAGGCCAGGGCCGCACACTCCTTCAGGTCGCCCAGACCGTGGATGGTCATCTCGCCGATGGAGCCGTAGTCGGTGGCTACGAAGCCGTCGAACTTCCACTCGTTGCGCAGCACGTCGGTCAGCAGCCAGTGGTTGGCGGTGGCATGCTGTCCGTCGACGAGGTTGAACGACGACATGAACGAGCCGGCACCGGCCTCGGCGGCAGCCTTGTAAGGTGGGAAGTACTGGTTGTACATGCGCTGGTGGCTCATGTCGACGGTGTTGTAGTCACGGCCAGCCTCGACGGCACCATACAGTGCATAGTGCTTGACGCAGGCCATGACCTCGGTGTTAGAGGAGAGCGGTGAGTGGTCAGAGGTGAGAGACCCCTGATAGCCACGGACGTAGGCCTTGGCCATCTCGGCACCAAGGAACGGGTCCTCGCCGTTGCCCTCGGCCACGCGGCCCCAGCGGGCATCGAGCGATATGTCGACCATGGGTGAGTACACCCAGTCGATACCGTCGGCCGTAGCCTCCGTGGCAGCGATGCGGGCAGCCTGTTCAACAGCCTCGATGTCCCACGAGCACGACATGGCCAGCGGAATGGGGAAGATGGTCTCGTAGCCGTGGATGACATCCATGCCGACCAGCAGGGGGATGCCTAAGCGTGACTTCTTGACGGCAACGTCCTGTAGGGCGCGTATCTTGTCGACACCCTTCAGGTTGAACACGCCGCCAAGCTGTCCGGCAGCAATCATACCGGCCACCTGGGTGTCCTGCGCCTGTCCGGTGGTGATGTCACCGGCCACCTGCAGGTTCAGCTGGCCGATCTTCTCCTGCAGTGTCATTCGACTCATCAGGTCGTCGATGAACGGCTTCATCGGTTTGATACTCTTGGCAGAGGCCGTCAGGGCCATAGCCACTAAGGCTGTCGTCACTAGTCTTCTCATATTACTTCAGTTTGAATTTCACTTTCGATTGAATGTCGTCGGAGGCCAAGCCTATCAGTGCCTCGAAGTCGCCGGACTCGGCTGTCCACTGCTGCGAGCGGTCGTCGTAGAAACTCAGCGCACGACGGTCGAGCGTCAGCTGGACGTCACGCTGCTCGCCAGGCTGTAGCATCACTTTACTGAAGGCTTTCAGCTCCTTGACGGGACGGGGCAGCGAGCATTTCAGGTCGCAGACATACAGCTGGACGGTGGTGGCACCGGCACGGTCACCTGTATTCTTAACGCTGACGGTAAAGGTAATATTGTCGTCGAGCGTCATTTCTTTCTTGTCAGCATGGGCCTGCGTCACGCTGAACGTGGTGTACGACAGGCCGTGGCCAAAGGCGAAGAGCGGCTTGGCGGGCTTCACTTTCGACATGGTGGCTCTCACCTTGTCAGGCAGATCCAGCCAGCGGTAGCCCACGAAGATGTCTTCCTTGTACTCCTCGTCGATGATACGCTCGTTCTGCCGCCACGTGCCAGGATAGGAGCCGGTGGCATGGGCGCCGCAGTCCTCCAGCCGGCTGTACCACGAGAAGGGCAGCTTGCCGCTGGGGTTGACGACACCCGTCAGCACGTCGGCCAGCGCATGGCCCGCCTCGGAGCCGATGAACCAGCCCTGCACGACGGCAGGCACCTTGTCTATCCACGGCATCTGTACGCAGTTGCCGGAGATGTTGACAAACACCACACGGGGATTGGCCTTGACCAGTGCCTCGACAAGCTCGTTCTGGCCGTAGGGCAGTTCGTACTGCTTGCGGTCATGCCCCTCGGAGTCCTGATAGTCGGCCTTGTTCAATCCGCCGAATACAATGACGACGTCAGCCTGTTTAGCCTTCTCCACAGCCTCGGCACGCAGCTCGTCGGCCGTGCGCAGGTCGTAGAGCGAGCGTCCCACGGTGACTCCGTTGTAGCTCTGGATGGTGTCGCCGACATAGCCACGGGCATAGTCAATGCTTAATGCAGAATGCTTAATGCTTAATTGGCTGCGCAGCCCGTCCAGCGGCAGCACCTCACGCTGTGCCTTCAGCGACGACGAGCCGCCGCCCACCGTCATCATCTTGATGGCATTCTCGCCGACGACGAGAATCCGCTTTGTCTTCGTCAGGTCGAGCGGCAGGAGCGGTGCAGCCCATTTCTCATTTCTCTTTTCACATTTCTCATTTCGTAGTAAAACGATGCCCTCCTGGGCTATCTGCCGCGCCACGTCGTAGTGGGCCTCGGAACACAGGAAACCGTAGGGCTTCTGACGGTTCATCGTGGTACGATAGAACAGGCGAAGCACGCGGCGCACCTTGTCATCCAGCTCCTTGGTGGTGTGCTTGCCCTCTTTGATGAGCTGCTTATAGGCATCAGCCAAGTAGTAGAGGTCGTAGGCATTGGTCTTGCCCATCGTCAGTCCGTCAGTCCATGTGCCGAACTCCATGTCCAGTCCGTAGCGGATGGCCTCATCGGTATTGTGACAGCCACCCCAGTCGCTCACTACCACGCCGTCGTACTTCCAGTCGCCTTTCAGTATGCGGTTCAGCATGATGTCGTTGTGGCAGTTGTGCTGGTTCTTATAGAGGTTATAGGCACCCATGATGCCCCATGTGCCACCCTCCGTCACAGCAGCCCTGAAGGCCGGCAGGTAAATCTCGTGCAAGGCACGGTCGCTGACCACGACGTTGACCTGATGGCGGTACTCCTCGTCGTTGTTCAGCGCATAGTGCTTCACACAGGCTGCCACGCCCTTCGACTGCAGACCTTGTATGTAAGGCACCACCATACGCGACGCCAGCCAGGGGTCCTCGCCCATGTATTCGAAATTGCGTCCGGCCAGCGGGGTGCGATTGATGTTCACACCAGGCCCCAGTATCATCGCCTTGCCACGATACAACGCCTCCTCGCCGAGGTTCTCGCCGTACAGGCGTGCCATATCGGGGTTCCACGTGGCAGCCAGACAGGTCAGTGCGGGGAATGCCACACACGAGTCGTTCGTCTGTCCTGCCTGCTCCCACTCGTCCCACAACACGTCAGGACGCACACCGTGAGGGCCGTCGTCCGTCCAGAAGTCTGGAAATCCAAGACGCTTCACGCCAGGGCTGGAGAACTTGCTTTGCGCATGGATCACGGCAATCTTCTCGTCGAGCGTCATGCGCCGCAGGGCGTCATCAATACGCTGCTCAATCGGTTTACGCACATCCAGATAGACAGGCAGCGACTTTTGAGCTTTGGCACCGCCCCACACAAGGAGCAGTGCCAAAGATACAAAGATTCTATTCTTCATCTGAAAAGATTACTATTTCTGGAATACACGAATGTAGTCAACCTCCATCGTGACAGGGAGCACACTCTCGTCAACGCCCTGTGCGCCACCCCAGTCACCACCCCAGGCGAGGTTGAAGATGACATAGAAGGGTGCGTCGTAGGGCCAGTCGTCACGGCCAAGTCCACGGTTGTCGTAGCTGAGCTGCACCTTGCCGTCGACGTATGTGGTGATGTTATTGGCCGTCCAGAGGATGGCGTAGGTGTGGAAGTCATCCTCCGCACCCTGGCAGAGCATCTCGTGGGTGACCTGCGTACCATTCGTATGGACATGGGCATTGGCATGCAGGCTCGACGACACGTAGTTGGGGTGGTAGCCCACCTCTTCCATGATGTCAATCTCGCCGTCGGCAGGCCATGAGGTAAAGTTGACGGGCATCATCCAGAAGGCAGGCCATGTGCCCTTGCCTTTCGGCAGCTTGATGCTGGCCTCGATGTAACCGTAGGTCCAGCCCTCGCGAACCTTGGCGTAGACACGGCCAGAGTACACCTTGCCGTTCTCCTTCAGGGCGGTGATGCGCAGCTTGCCGTTGCGTACCTCGGTGACCAGTGCGCCGTCGGGTGTCTTGTGATTCACATACTCCTGCAGCTCGTTATTCACACGGCCTTTGCCCCACACCTCATGGGTCCAGTCGGAGGCATTCAGCTCCGAGCCGCTGTTGAACTCGTCGTGCCACACCATCTTATAGTCTTCGGGTGCGTTCGACTCAAGGGAAGCCTCCTGGGTGACGGCGATGCTCTTGCGGGAAGAGCCCGACATGATGACTACGGAGCCGCTGCGCTCGTAGGAAGTGGGATTCTCCTCCACCGAGATAGTCACTGTACCACTGTTGGTATTAGTGTTCTCACAGTCTACCTTGATGAAATTGTCGGTAGCGTAGGCACCCCATTCCCTACCCGTGGTGTTGACGTTGACGGTTGTGCTGCCACCGGCTTCGGTCACGGCGAAACGATCCTGCGAGACGGTGATGCCCGCTTCGGAAGCGGCACCACCCTCGTAGTAACTGTACTTGTCGCCCTTGCAACCCGTAAACACCAGGCAGCAGGTCATCAGTATTGAATATACAAACATCTTTCTCATAATGCTTAATACATAATGCTTAATTAATAATACTTAATGCTTAATTGGCTGCCTTGAAGACTATCTTACTAATCTTCACGGTTGCACCTGCAGGAGAGCCGCCGAAGTCGAAGAACAGACGGATGGCATCAGCGTCAACACCATCTTTGAGCGTTGCATTCTTCAAGGTGTAGACGAACGGCTCATCGGCCTTAATGTCGTGACGACCCTCGCAGAAGAAATTGTTGTCGCCAGCATCGGTGAGCTTGATGGTCACACCGTTACAATCCTGGTCAGCCTCCATCACGAGCTGGAAGTGGTACTGCTTGTCAGCACTGGCTGTCAGTTTGGTGTCAATGTGGAACTGGCCCTGCCACTGCGAGCCGCCCATACCTTCGGGAAGCGTCAGCTCGTAGGTGTCGCCGCTGTGCTTACACACAGGATTGGTTATCGGTGACCAGCTGTCGTCAGCAAACCAGTAGCCGAACTCACTGACCACGCTGCCGTCGTCAACACCCTTCCACAGGTTGTCAGCATCATTATAGTTGAGAACGAACACCTCCTCGAAGTAGATTTTGCTGATCTTGACATGGGTACCAGCAGGTGAGCCGCCGAAGTCGAAGAACAAGCGGATAGCGTCGGCATCCTTGCCTTCCTTCAGGGTTGCTCCCATCAGTTTGAAGACGAACGGCTCGTCGGCCTTGATGTCGTGACGACCCTCGCAGAAGAAGTTCGAGTCGCCAGCATCGGTGAGCTTGATGGTCACACCCGGACAGTCTTGATCGGTTTCAACAACCATGAAGAAATTATAGGTTTTCGCTCCGCTGGCCGTCAGCTTGGTGTCGATGTGGAACTGTCCCTGCCACTGAGATCCGCCCATGCCTTCGGGCAGAGTAATCTCGTAGCTATCTCCGCTGTGTGTGGCCTCTGGCTGAGTATCCAGTGCCGTCCAGCCATTATCAGCAAACCAGTAGCCGAAAGCATCGAATAATGTGCCGTTGTCTACGTCCTTCCAGAGGTTGGCACCACTTTCATAGTCCCAGTCCATTGTCGGTTTGTCGGGGTCAGGGTCGTCATCGTTGGGCGGCACGGTACCGTCGTTGTCGGCATGGTTCTTCAGGACGATACCGCTGATGTTGATGACTGTTCCGGCCTGACATCCTCCGAAGTCGAAGAACAGATTGACACGCTCCATGTCGATACCTGGCATGTCGCTCTTCCAGAAGATGTAGTCCTGGCCGGCTTTCAGGTCGATACGGTCGGCAAAGTAGAACACGGTATCGTCGCCGTCCATCACGAGTTTCACGGTAGCACCGTTCAGGTCCTTGTCGGAATTGATGATGCACGAGAAGTCGTAATTCGTGGCTGCATTGGTCGAGATGTTGGTGGTCTTGAAGGCCATCTGTGCCTGCCACTGGTCGGTAGTAGCCTCAGGCAGGGTGACGGTATAGTCGTTGCCATTGGCCACGAAGCCCGGATCAGCAATCTGGCTCCAGCCTGGAGCGTACCAGAAGAACATAGTGTAGTCTACGTTCTTCCACATATTGAACTGGCTGTTCGGGTCGAAGCCGTTCCACTCCTTCTCACCCTCCTCGCTGGTCAGGATGAAGTGCCAGGCGATGCTGCGGTCGGGAGTCTCGTAGATAAGCACCAGCTTCTTGGCACTCAGCTGCTCCACACGGAACAGCGGATTCTCATACTGTGCGTCGCTGGAGATGTAGGGGAAGGCGGTGTTGGCTGCCAGACGGATATAACGCTGCTTGCTGACGTTGCCCTCAGCGTCCGTCCAGTCCAGCTCCTCGAAGCTCCAGGTGGATGTCTGGTCGCCGATGGTGGCGTCCCAGTCGGCATCCTCATGTCCCCACTTGGTGGTACCCGTGTTGACATACGTCTTGCCGTCCTCACCGGCACTATAGGTATAGGCACCGCCCTTGCGGCTGTTGTCGGTGAAGCTGATGCGGTCGTCGTAGACGCCGAAGGCCTTCTTGTCGTCGGGGGCTGCCGACCACCACTCCGTACCGGCAGTACCGGCAGGGCCACAGGCCATGTGAGCCACTTCCTTGTTGGCAATGCGCCACTGCTTGTCTCTCAAGCGGCGGAAGTCGGCAGAGTAGTCGATCTTCGTCTCGTTGAACGTATAGCTCTTCTTGACGCTGCCCTGGCTGAAGCCGTTGCGGTTGCCCAGTTTCAGCTCGATGGTGTGCGTGCCTGCCTCGTCGTTCTTGTAGCCCACCTCAGGCAGTGTGGAGTATGTTGCACCGTCGAGAATCCATACGGGATAGGTACCCGGGGCAGCCGTATAGCTGGCCACCATCTGGTTGGTCTCCTGGTCGACGGTAATCTGGAAGTCCACGCCGTCTACAGTAGGAATGCCGTTGGGGTCTGCACCATCGAAACTGTCTGGCGAGCAGGCCGTCATTAAAGGTAAAAGGGTAAGAAGGTAAAAAGGTAAATCCTTTACCAAGCCTTTGACCTTTTTGTATATCATAGTTTTCATAACTTTTTTATTTTTTGCATTTTTACTTTTTACCTTTAATAGTTGTTCTGTACCAGCGTCTTGTCCTTGTCCAGCTCGTCCTGAGCCAGTGGGATGTGCTTCTTGCTGGGCGTCCACGAGTTGGTGCGGTAGCCGTAGGTATCGGGTACAAGGACAGTGGTGGCCTTCTGGGTAGCACCAGGGATGCCCTCGGCACGCACGAGGTCGAAGTAGCGCTTGCCCTCGCCGCAGAACTCCAGGTGGCGCTCGGTGAAGATAACATCGATGTCAGCACCGTCGACAGCGGCCAAACCAGCACGGGCGCGGACTTCGTTCACGTAACCGGTAGCTTCGCTCAGGCTTCCACCAGTACGCAGCAGCAGTTCGGCGGCGTTGAGCAGGGTCTCAGCATAGCGGTAGATGCGCTTGTTGTTGTTGTAGTTCAGGTTCTTCGATGTCGGGCAGTCCTTGTTGTTGGCTGACTGCGGACGATACTTACCGTGCCAGATGCCAGTGTCCTGATGGCGCAGGGTGTATAAGCCCTTCTCTTTGTATTCGCGGACATCCCAGCAGGTGGCAGCACGGCGCAAATCGTTGTCTGCATACATATTATAGGTTTCTACACGCATGGGCAGGAAGCCCCAGCCGTCGTTACCGCCGTCCCAGCCTTCGCCGCCGCCCCAGCCATTGGGTGAGCAGAGCGTTGGGAACACGGTGCCACCGGCATTGAGGGCTGCCTCACCCCAGTCACGCTGGGCCTGGTCGTCGTTGTAGTTGATCTCGAAAATGCTCTCGGCACACCATTCGCCACTCTCCTCCCAAAGGTTTGCGAAACTGGGATTCAGCGAGTAGTTGCTGTCGCTGATAATCTGCTTCATGTAGCCAAGTGCCTTTTGGAAACGGCTCTCATCGTTCTGGTACATTACCATCTCGGCATAGAGCATCATGGCCATGGCCTGACTCACACGACCAGCCTCGGCATTGGGCCAACGCATGGGCAGCACTCCAGAAGCGATGATTTCTTCCAGCTCGACAATCAGATTTGCATAGATCTCGTCAGCCTTCAGCTGCGGAGCGGTATAGGGCAGCGAGAGATTCTCAAGATAGAAAGGAACGTTGCCATAGTAGTGCCAAAGAATATTATAGTAGTACACGCGAAGCAGACGAGCCTGCATCTCCATCTTGTTGACAAAGTCGGCTCTGATCTTGCCCTTGTTCCAGCTGGCATACTTAATGGCATCGTTACAACGCTTGATGCCGCTGTAGAAGTCGCCCCAGAGCGTGGCCAGCGTATTGGTGCCGCTGCCCTCGAAGTTGAACAGCTTGTGCCAGTGCAGGTTGTCCTCGGCGTGAGCACCTCCTACCCAGAAGTCGTCGCCCATGATCTCGCCGTCTACCGTCAAGTCATTGTAGGCCACATTGTCCCAGTCGGGCCAGTGAAGCGGAGCGTATGCGGATGTCAGAGCCTCATTGAGCGTCTCCTCGGTGGTATAATATTCCTCGAGAGGCTCGCCCGACGGGTTCGTCACCTCCAGGAAGTCTTTGCTGCAGGATGTTGCTAAAGGTAAAAGGGCAATAAGGTAAAAAGGCAAAACCTTTACCAGTCCTTGGACCTTGTTGAATATCATCGTTTTCATATCTTTCACTATTTTAGTTATTTACCCTTTTTACTATTACAAAGAAACATTGAATCCGACCGTGAAGGTACGAGCCTGCGGATAGACACCGTAGTCAACACCCGTGGACTCTGTGTTGTGCTTCTGGCTGTTGTCGTCGAAACCGGCACCGACCTCAGGGTCGAAGCCCCAGTACTTGGTCCATGTGATGAGGTTCTCAGCACGTGCATAGACACGGATACGGCTGATGCCGATTTTGTTGGTCAGATTGCGGGGCAACGTGTAGCCGAGAGTGATGTTCTTCAGGCGCAGGTAGCTGCCGTCGTGAACATACATGTCGCTGACCACCCAGTTCTTGGAGTTGCCAAGGGTAGGTACCGTATTTGAAGTACCCTCGCCCGTCCAGCGCTGCAGCACCCAAGTGGGATAGTTGCCAGAGGCGACATCCTGACGATAAGTGGCATCGAAGACGTCAACACCGCAAACACCCTGGAAGAAGACACCGAGGTCGAAGCCCTTCCATTCGGCATCGAAGTTGAGGCCGAAGGTCCATTTGGGTATGCCGTTACCGATATTAGTGCGGTCTTTGGAATTGATTACACCATCGCCGTTGACATCCACAAAGCGGAAGTCACCGGGCTTTGCATCGGGCTGGATGAGTCCGCCATTGGCATTCGTATAGGCATTCACCTCTGCGACATTCTGGAAGATGCCGTTGGTCTTGTAACCGTAGAAGAAGGGGAAGGGCTGTCCGTTCTCGGCACGAGTGCCACCGTCAGCAAACTGGTTGATACCAAAGTTCAGGAAGCCGTCGGCGTTGCCAAGGTGCTTCAGCTCGTTCTTCAGGTAAGAGGCATTACCCTTCACGGCAAAACGGGCATCGGCAATGTTCCACTTGTAGCTGATCTCAAACTCCCAACCGCTGTTCTCCATATCGCCGACGTTGGCAAGGGGACGCTTCTCACCTACGTAACTGGGAATGGGCTTGTCGATAATCATGCCGTTGGTCTTCTTCTTGAAATAGTCTATCGAGATGGTCAGCTTGTTGTTCCAGAAGCCGAGGTCGAGGCCGATGTCGGTCTGCTCGCTCTCCTCCCATTTCAGGTCTTCGTTGGCCAGCTGGTTGGCCTTTGAACCATAGACCATTGCAGCCGTCTGTCCGAAGTAATAGTTGCTGCTGCCACCCATGGCAGTCAGCGTGGTGTAGGCGAAATCGCCGATATTATCGTTACCGTTCTTACCCCAGCTGGCGCGGAACTTCAGGTTAGTGAGCCAGTCGCGAGTCTTCTCCATGAATTTCTCGTTCATGACGTTCCAACCTACGGAGAAGGAAGGGAACGTACCGTACTTCTTGTTTGTACCGAAACGACTGGAACCGTCACGGCGAATAGTGAACTGTGCCATGTATCGCTCGTCGTAGTTATAGCTAAGACGCGCAAAGAGCGAAGACAGACGATGTTCGGTGTAGGGGCCGCCCCACGCACCGACGAGGCTCTTGGCACCCGTCATCTTGCCGTCGGCATCAGTGGAAATCTCCAGGTCTCCACCAGTGGTGTAGTTGATGCTGGGCTTGTTGACGTTTACCAGATTCCAGTGTGAGCCACCCAGTTCGTCACCCTTGGTCTTCAGGGCCGACTGGCCGAGGACGACACCAATGGTGTGTTTGCCGAAGGTCTTGTCGTAGGTCAGTGTGTTCTCAATCTGCCAAGTGCTGTTGTTGCCCTTGTAGGAAGTGGCAGAGGTATGGTCGGCATTGTTATTACCTGAGAGATAGTACTTCTGCAGGGTAGCTCCGCTATAGCCCCAGAAAGATAGCTCGGCACTATAGGTAAAGTGGTACCTCAGCTCGTCCCACAGTTGGAGGTCGATGCTGAACTTGGGCATGAACTTATGGCTCCAGTTCTTGTTGGGATTGCCCTGCATCATGGCGATGGGATTGTTCTGCTCGTTGTACGAACCGATGTATCCGGGAATGGTATAGGGATCACCATTGGCATCCGTGTAGAGGTCGTAGGCACCATAGTGGTCCATCATGTCCAACCCCCTCTGTCCTTTCATCGTGACGGGCAGCGTGGGGGCAAGGTAAAGTGCAGAGCCAAGTGGTGAGCCCCAGGTTGAGTTGGCATCAACACCTGTGTTATGGACGCGCATGTAGGAAACATTGGCTCCTATATCAAGCTTGTTGAGGAAGTTGCGTTCTTTAGAGGCATCTATCAGGTTGAACTGGTTATTCGAGCGGATGGTCAGACGGTCGTAGTTTGACTGACCGAAGTTGCCGCCGACAATACCGTCTTGTGTGAAGTAACCCAGCGAGAGATAATAGTTGATTTTCTCAGAAGCGCCGCTGATGCTCACATCGTGTTGCACAATGGGGGCATTGTCATTGAACAGCAGGTCCTGCCAGTTGGTGCCGAAGCCCTTGATGGCCTCGCCGTTGGCATCGATGAGATGATAGGGGTCGGCATAGAGCGGAGCCATACCATTTTGAACATAACGCTCATTCTGAAGGATGGCATAGTCGGTAGCCCCTGTCACGTCGCGCTTCTTCCATGCACTCTGCCAGCCGTAGGAGAAGTTGTAGTTGACGGAAGCCTTGCCAACCTTACCCTTCTTGGTGGTCACCAGAATGACACCGTTGGCGGCACGTGCTCCGTAGATGGCACCGGAGGCAGCATCCTTCAGCACCTCTATCGACTCAATGTCGCCAGGGTTGACAGACTCCATACCGTTCTGGTCGGTAGGCATGCCGTCGATGATATATAGCGGCTCGGAGTTGTTGATGGTTCCGACACCACGGATGCGGATCATTGACTTCGCACCAGGCTGACCAGAGGAGGAGGTGACACTCACACCGGCGGCCATACCCTTCAGGGCATCCTCGGCACGCAGACGTGTCTTACCGTCCAGGTCGTCAGCACTAACCTTGGCGATAGAGGCTGTCACGACACTCTTCTTCTGAACACCGTAGCCGATAACCACCACCTCGTCGAGCAGTTTGTTGTCCGACTTTAAAACAATACGGAGATTGTTAGCGGCCTTCACCTCTTGAGTGATGTACCCGATGAAAGTAACCACTAATGTAGCTCCCTCATCGACGGAGACGGTGAAGTTTCCGTCATAGTCGGTGACAGTACCGTTAGTAGTACCCTTCTGAACCACAGAAGCGCCGATAACGGGTTCTTGCTGGTCGTCAACGACCACACCCGTATATGTACGCTTCTGGGCAAGAGCAGTTGCCGACATCAAGACAAATGCCAGCAACAAGAATAAATACTTGCTTTTTTTCATACGTTTGTAATTTATTTAGTTAGTATAAATATGTTAGAAAAAAATGATAATACGTCGCTGAAACCCTCTTTTCAGTGGTTGTCGGTGCAAAGGTATTAAAAAAGGAGATAGAAAAAACGGAGGCAATAGAAAAAGTGGACGTTTTTAGCTATGACAAATAGTTAAACATCAGAAAATCAAAAGAATAGATTTTTAGCCAAACAAATAAAGAGTGGAGCAAATATAGATGTGTACACAAAACAATTATCCCGACAAACGGGTTGCTTGTCGGGATAACGAAGTAAGTCAGAATTACTTCTCAGTAGGTTCTATCATCTTCCAGATGCCTGCGGCGAGCGCGCCACCGACAAACGGGCCGACGATGAATATCCACAGGTTAGCCAGTGCCGTACCACCCTGGAAGATGGCGGGAGCCAGCGAGCGGGCAGGGTTCACGGAAGTGCCGGTATAGCGGATGCAAACCAGGTGAACCAGTACGAGGCTCAAGCCGATGGCCAGTCCTGCGAAGTTGTTGGTGGCTCCGTTGGTCTTGGCTGTAGCACCGAGTACAACGAGAACGAATACGCAGGTAAAGATAATCTCAGCGAGCAGACCGCCAACCATAGAGACATTAGCTTGCAGGTCGTTGGCACCTGTACCTTCCATGCCAGGAACATTGGCAACGAGAATAGCGAGCAGTGCGCTGCCAATAAAGGCTCCGATGCACTGGAACACGATGTACATGAGACCCTCCTTGGCATCCATGCGTCCAGCAATGATACAACCCAAAGTGATAGCAGGATTGATGTGGCAACCAGAGATGCCACCGATAGTGTATGCCATTGCGACGACGGCAAGTCCGAAGGCAAAGGCAGTACCTACTACTGCGGGGATGTTGTTAACAGGGTCACAACCCAGGCTTACGGCTACACCGCAGCCCATCAGCACGAGCACCATAGTGCCCACCATTTCAGCTAAATACTTTTTCATAACGTTTTGTTTAATGAAATAATTATACTTTAAGTTTATAAAAATAACGGAATATACATTGTTTTATTTTAACGGCAAGCTCCATTTTTTATTACTCATAGTATTCGAAGTAGTTGAACGCGGCAGAACCGTTGCCCTCGGCATACATCCCAAGAACAGCACCAGTGAATCCACCAACAACCTCAGTGCTGACCAAAGGACAGTCGTGAGCAGCCACCTGTTTCCATAAGCCATCCTCAGTACAATAGCAGAAACGGTACTGTTTGCCGTCACTTTCTATCCGCAGGCGTATCTTTCCCCGAAGCTGCCCGGAGTCCTCACCCATGTCCTCACGAAGCAACGACATGACACAGGCCTTTGTCACCACAGCCACACTGCCAGTCTGATACTTGACCAACGCCAAATCCAGATGACCTGTGTTGATCTGATAGACGGTCAAACCGGCTTCGGTGCCGAAGTCAAGAAGATCGGTGTCTATCTCGGTCTCCACCGTCATGACAGCACTTTCCTGACGGCGGCCGACAAAGGTAGGTTGACGATTTTCGAATAACGAGCCATGGGCTGTGAGGAAGAGTCGCCCATCACGTTGGCCATAGTTTTCTGAGATAGGATTCTGCAGATAGATCCACTCTGGGCCAAGGGGCTGGCCGTTAAAGAAGGTTCTGATATAACGATTCTGCAGCTGTTGAGGAGCCAGCGTATTGACCGACATGAGGGTGTCTATGGGATTACCGCCATTGATTACAGGCCACTGTCCCCTCCCCCACTCCATGGGAGCGAGACAGGTCTCACGTCCTATATGGTGATAGGAACCTCCATAATTGCGATAGGCAAGGAAAACCGTCCACCACGAGCCGTCAGCAGCCTCGACGAAGTCGGCATGCCCCGTACCCTGTATCTGCATACCCTGGCCGGCCATTGAGCAATTCGTAAGCAAAGGATTATTGGGATTAGCCTCGTAAGGGCCATCAATATGACGGCTTCTGGCGATGGTCAACCGATGTGCAAGTTCGGTACCTCCCTCGCTGATGAGCAAATAATAGTAACCATCCTTCTTGTAAAGATGCGGTCCTTCAGGGTAGCGGCCTCCTGTACCACGCCATAAGGCTTTGCTCTCTGAGAGTTGACGTCCCGTGACTGGGTCAATCTCGCAAAGCATGATGGTGTTGTCGGGGTTCGATACCATATAGCACTTGCCGTCCTCGAACCACAGCGAGGGATCTATGCCCTGCTGCTGAAGCCAGATGGGAGTGCTCCACGGCCCGCGTGGGTCTTTGGCCGTCACCATGAAGTTACCGCCATTGCCTACGTTGGTGGTTATCATGTAGTAAGTGCCGTCGTTATAGCGGATAGTAGGAGCGTAGATGCCTGTCCATGACGTAGCATCCTGTAGAGGCAACTGTTCCTCGCGGTCGAGCACATTGCCGATAAGCGTCCAGTTCACAAGGTCTTTTGAATGATAGATGGGAACACCCGGAAAATACTGAAACGACGAGTTCACCAGATAGTAGTCGCCGCCTACCCGACAGACACTGGGGTCTGGATGATAGCCGGGAATGACAGGATTACGTAAGGTTTGAGCGGACGAAGCCGTCACAAACAGGACGGACAGGAGGAGGGAAATCAACGTTTTTTTCATTGGTTTAGTGATTTATGTTGCAAAGATACAAAATTTTTATTATTCATAATTCATTATTTATAAATTTTTACTACCTTTGCAAAATGATAACAGAAAATCCTTACGTAAAACAATTTCCTGATCTGATGAAGGAAAAGACCGTGCTATATGTCCACGGCTTTGCCAGCAGCGGACAGTCGGGTACGGTGACTCGTTTGCGCACGGTGATGCCACAAGCCAAGGTAGTGGCACCCGACGTACCCATCCACCCCGCCGAGGCCATCGCCCTGCTGCATGAACTGTGCAAGCGGGAGCAGCCGGACCTCATTATCGGCACGTCGATGGGCGGCATGTACACCGAACAGCTCTACGGCTACGACCGCATATGCGTCAACCCGGCCATGGAGATGGGCGAGACGATGAAGGCGCATGGCATGACGGGTACACAGCAGTTTCAGAATCCACGTCTGGACGGTGTGCAGGAGTTCTATGTTGACAAGGCACTTGTCAAGGAGTACAAGGAACAGTCCGAGCAGCGGTTTACCGGTGTAGATGACGACGAGCGCAGACGGGTGTTCGGTCTCTTCGGCGACGCGGACACCACAGTCAACACCTTCGACATGTTCCATGCCGTCTACCCGCAGGCCCTCCACTTCCACGGCGAGCACCGCATGAACGACCAGTCGTTCATGCACAGCGTCGTACCCGTCATCCGCTGGATTGATGACCGTCAGGAACACCGCGAGCGTCCTATAATATATATAGGTATGGAAACCATGACAGACAGCTACGGCAAACCGGCGGCCAGCGTTGCCAAGGCTGTGCGCCTGCTCATCGAGCTCTATCAGGTATACTTCGTGGCAGAAGAGGAGGCCACAGCGCAATCGTGGCTCACGGAATACATCGGTGTGCCGGCGTGGCGACACCTCGTCACCACCTGGCGGCGTGACCTGCTCTATGGCGACTACCTCGTCAGCCGCAGGAAGGAGGGCGACATCATGGCCACTCTGCTGGAATACGGTAGCGACACGTTCAAGACGTGGGACGACATCATCGGTTATTTCGCAAGGCTGGGAGGGCAGTAAGCTTTGAGCTTTGAATGTTGCTAGCAACTTCGACGAAGTCAACTTTGAGTTTTGAACTTTATACATCAAACAATAACAAAAACGGAGAAAGCTATGAGAAAAGGTATCTTTTCGTTGGCCCTGACGGCCATTACCGTGCTGATGCTGACAGCATGCGGCACGAAGAGTGAAGAAAACAAAGTAAATGACTTCCGCATCAGGCGCGGTACCAACCTCAGCCACTGGCTGTCGCAGAATGACAAAGACCGGGGTGAGGCCCGCAGGCTGCATATCCAGGAGGACGACTTCGCACGACTCGACTCGCTGGGCTTCGACTTCGTGCGCATCCCCATCGACGAGGTACAGTTCTGGGACGAAGACGGCAACAAGCTGCCTGAGGCCTGGGAGCTGCTGACATTTGCCCTCGACCAGTGTGGCAAGCACCACCTGCGTGCCATCGTCGACCTGCACATCATCCGCTCACACTACTTCAATGCCGTCAACGAGGGGGACGATAATGCCAACACGCTCTTCACCTCGGAGAAGTCACAGCAGGATCTCATCAATCTGTGGTACCAGCTGTCGGACGTGCTGAAGGACTACAGCACCGACTCGGTGGCCTACGAGATCATGAACGAGCCGGTGGCCGAGGAACACGAGCAGTGGAACGAGCGCATTGCCAAGGTGCACAAGGCGCTGCGCGAGCGTGAGCCACAGCGCACGCTGGTCATCGGCAGCAACCGCT
>JAEEGL015276053.1_pt1 | contig 17798 bp, 15 predicted proteins | sample 9134231 | NCBI WGS metagenome assembly JAEEGL01 (sample SAMN16246548, study PRJNA631951) | gut metagenome | biome: gut microbiome; feature: rumen; material: fiber-attached | host: Bos | place: Iran: Karaj | collected 2018-10 | reverse complement strand
CGGTATCCGTCCTGAGGACGTTGATGATTCAGAGATGGTTGTTAGCACATCTAAGGCTGTATTTGAGTCAACAATCAACGTATACGAGCTTCTTGGTGCAGAAGTTTATCTGTACTTTGATCTTGCTCAGTTCCCTATCACTGCAAGAGTTGATTCTCGTACAACAGCAAGACCCGGTGATAAGGTTAAGTTTGCTTTCGATGTTGAGAAGATCCACATCTTCGACAAAGAGACAGAGCAGACAATCACAAACTAATAAATGTTTATTCAAGGAGCCGCGCAGCTGCGCGGCTCTTTTTTTCATCACAATGCAGGTGGAGTAATGCCTGTGCGGTAATATGTGCTATACTTAAAATGCATATAGTTTTTTCTGTTAGGAAGGAGCACGCAGATGATCACATCTCAGACAATTAAAGGGAGCATAGAAGAATTAAGCGCTATCACCAAAGTCGACCTTTGCGTTCTTGATCTTGGAGGAACAACGGTTGCATCAACAGGTGATAAAGAGTTTTTGGATGCGTCCATAATAACAAGCTTTGCCAACTCTCCCGTGGATTCACAGGTAATCGGAGATATTCATCTATTCAAGATTCTGGATGACGGAGATCCGCTCTATATTTTGCTTGCCATTGGTGACAGTGAGCACGCATACATGGTTGGAAAGATTGCGGTAAGCCAGCTTCAGGCGCTTGTTCTTGCATATAAAGAGAGATATGACAGGAACAATTTTTTCCAGAATCTCTTGCTTGATAATATGCTTCTTATAGATGTGTATAACAGAGCCAAGAAACTCAAGATAGAAGTATCTGTTCCTAGGGTAATAATACTTGTTGAAACTAAAAGGGTTCAGGACAGCAATATGCAGGAGCTTCTCTCCAGCATGTATGCTCCGCATTCGGGAGACTATGTTACCGCAGTGGATGAGAACAGCGTTATCCTGGTCAAGGCACTTTCAGAAGGGCAGGACTATGATGACATAAATGAAGTGGCAACGACGATCGTTGACATGATGAATACCGAAGCGATGCTGAACGTAAGAGTTGCTTACGGAACCATCGTAAAAGAAATAAAAGACCTTAGTAAATCTTATAAAGAAGCTAAGATGGCACTCGAAGTCGGAAAAATTTTCTACGCCGAGAACAGAGTAAATGCGTATAATACGCTTGGAATAGGAAGACTTATTTACCAGCTTCCCGAGAGCCTTTGCAAGATATTCATCGATGAGATTTTCGGAGATAAGAATATCTATGACGATCTTGACGATGAGACGCTTGGTACAATAAACAAATTCTTTGATAATAATCTGAATGTGTCAGAGACTTCAAGACAGCTCTTTGTTCACAGAAATACTCTTGTGTATAGGATTGAAAAACTTGAAAAGAGTTCGGGGCTTGATGTAAGAAAGTTCGAGGATGCGCTTACCTTTAAGATTGCGCTTATGGTACTCGGATATATGAAATATCTGGAAAACAGACGCTGAGAATAAAAAAGGCGGTTCTGTGAGGGATACATGCACGTTGACTCCGGCAGGACCAGGCACCCTTACAACACATGAAAGGTTCTGCTTAGTGCTGCTTCGTTCCCGACCTGACACGGTTCGCAGATTTTCATTGCATAAGACCCGATCTTGCACAAAGGACTGCTACATGCACCCTTCACAAAACCGCTTTTTTACTATACTTTTTTTTGAAAAGATTGTCAATTATAAGTGATGATGCGATATGGTCACTTTTGTCCCAAGAGATCTGCAAGGCTAAAGCTGTCAACGTATTTGTTGATCGCATCGTCAAGACCCTTCCAGAATTCAATGGTATGACATGAAGCTGAAAGAGGACAGTTTAAACCGTCTTCACCTGCAGAGCAGGAAACCGGGTTCAGAGTACCTTCCATGACCCTTAATATCTCGCCGACGTTATATTCGGAAGGGTTCTTGGCAAGACGATGACCGCCGCTGCCTCCGCGCATACTTTCAAGGTATCCGGCTTTTTTAAGACCGGAAACAATCTGTTCAAGATATTTAATTGTTATATTCTGCCTCTGAGCGATATCTTTGAGGGCAATGAATTCGCCGTTGCTATTGGTGGCGAGATCGATCATGACTCTCAGAGCATATCTTCCTTTGGTGGATATTTTCATTTATAAACCTCGAAATAAATATTTGCTATAATAAGATGATTAAATATAATAACAAAAATAAAAAAGAAATACTACCATTTTGGTATGAAAAGATATGAAGAAGGAAAAAAGTAAGGAAAACAAGATAAAACCACGCTCCAAGGCGGAAAAAGAGAGTAAGCTTTCACCTGAAGAGTTACTTGATATCAAGTATATGAAGGCGGCGCTCGCGCAAGCCAAGAAAGCATATAACCTCGGTGAGGTTCCGATCGGATGCGTTATAGTATATGAAGGAAAAATAATAGGCCGGGGCTACAACAGAAGAAATACGGACAAAACGCCGCTTGCACATGCGGAGATATCCGCAATAAAAAAGGCGGTTAAATTCATGGGAGACTGGCGACTTGAGGGATGCAAGCTGTATGTCACGCTTGAGCCGTGTCAGATGTGCTCCGGGGCAATAGTTCAGTCAAGAATTCCGGAAGTTATAATGGCTGCAGTCAATCCCAAGGCAGGGTGTGCGGGTTCTGTCATGGATATTTTGAACAATCCGGATTTTAATCATCAGGTCCTTGTTAAAAAAGGAATATTGCAGGAAGAATGCAGTGAATTATTAAAGAAATTTTTTGCCGAACTGCGAATCAGAAACAAGGCTGAAAAAGAAAAAAAGACTACTTAAGCATAGAATGATGAGGGGACGCTTTAGTGAAGAAGAAAATTACGGCGATAATCATAATGATGTCAATGCTTCTGATGTGCTTATCCTGCGCATCTCATAAGAAGTATGATCTTGATGAGTGCTATGAGGGGATAGACATTTCAGGTAAACCGGTTACGATAACATATCTTACCATCGGTGATAAGCCTACCAACGGAATGACTGAGAAAGTTGTCGATGAGCTTAATAAGATTTTATTAAAAAAGGCCAATGCCAAGCTTGATATATATTATGTCGCTTGGGATGATTATCTTAATAATTATAACAGCGCTCTTTCTATGGATGGAGAAGACATAGATCTTGTAGGAACCGGCAGCGACTGGCTCGATGCCTGGCCTAATGTTTTAAACGGCAATTTCATGCCACTTTCCAAGGAACTATTGCAGACATATTGCCCCAGAACTTATGCGGAAGTATCTGACAAAGATTGGGACTATTGTTCTTATAATGACAAAATATATCTCATCCCCGAAAATGAATATACGCAGTGGACTAACCATGGATTCATTTACAGAGAAGATATTTCAAGAGAAGCCGGTATCGGCGCTATCAATAGCTGGAACGATCTCGATTCTTATTTTAAATATATAAGAACGACAAGACCCAGGATGGTTCCCTGGGATGCTGACGGAAAGAGTACCATACATGCACTTGGTTATCTTATGTCAGTAAAGCAGTATGTTCCTATATATGAGCTTGGAACATACGGAGTATGGGGAGCGTATTCGATCGATCCGGGAAGAATAGTTTCTCCTTATTATGAAGGAGAGTCATTTATCTCTTTTGCCCGACTTATGAAATCGTGGGATACGATAGGTGTCTGGAGAGAGGATCTTAACTACGCGGGAAAGAACGAAGATGAGTTTTATGCGGGAGAAACAGCGGTAATTCAGCATCACACTCAGAACTTCTACACTATAATAAAGCCCAACATGGAAATCGTTAAACCTGAGGCCAGGACCAAGTTCTTTTACTTTGGAGAAGAGAACGGAAATCTTGTTAAGACAAGTATTCTGCACGGCGCCGTGGGAATAAGCTCAAGGTCCAAGAATCCTGAGCGAGCGCTTATGGTATATGATATTCTTCGAAATGATGAAAAGTGCTACAGACTTATGAACTATGGTATAGAGGGCGTTCAGTACATCATAAATAAAGACGGAATGTTGGAGAAGCCCAGTGGCTACAATGATGAGAGAGACGGAATCGTGACCAACTTCTGGTGGGGCAGAAGAGATGATTATGAGATCAAAAATTCATCTTATGCTTGGGAAGATTACGATGAGCTTGTCGCTAATTATGACGTCATAGCCAAAGATTATCCGTGGGACAGAGTGTCTTTTTCCAAACCGGAGATAAATGAAAAGATTCAGGGAGTCATGAAGGTCTGTGACAAATATGTTCCGCTTATCGCTTACGGTCAGTATGAAGCAACGCCCGAAGAAGAAGTAAGAATTTTCAGAGAAGAGCTTAAAGCCGCAGGGATAGAGGAAATTACGGCAGAACTTCAGAAGATTTTGGATTCTGATTAAAAAATATCCTACCAACAAAGAGGAATCTATGATAAAATAGCGCCTGTGAAATTGTATACATGTATAGCGCTTCGAATTACTAGGCAGGAGGAATGGCAATGGTAACAACATTCGACACAGGCTGTTATCTTTTAAACGGTAACACGATCGTTCCCGATGACGCGGAGGCACAGGCACTTCTCGCATCCAAGGGAGTTAATGCAACTAAAGAACAGGCTAAAGAGAATACTATCGCTTACGGAATCTTAAAAGCACATAACACATCCGGAAACATGGATAAGCTGTGCGTTAAGTTTGATAAGCTTACTTCTCATGATATTACTTATGTAGGAATCATTCAGACAGCGAGAGCTTCAGGACTTGAGAAGTTTCCTATTCCTTATGTACTTACCAACTGTCACAATTCACTTTGTGCGGTAGGCGGTACGATCAATGAAGACGATCACGTATTTGGTCTTACGGCTGCTCAGAAATACGGCGGAATCTATGTTCCTCCTCACCAGGCGGTTATTCACCAGTATGCAAGAGAAATGCTCGCATCAAGCGGCAGCATGATCCTCGGATCCGATTCACATACAAGATACGGTGCACTCGGAACAATGGCTATCGGAGAAGGTGGTCCCGAGCTTGTTAAGCAGCTTCTTGGACAGACATACGATGTTGATATGCCCGGTGTAGTTGCCATTTATCTTGAGGGAACACCTAAGAAGGGTGTAGGTCCTCAGGACGTTGCACTTGCCATTATCGGTAAAGTATTTGCAAGCGGCTATGTAAAGAATAAAGTTATGGAGTTTGTAGGCCCCGGTGTCAAGAACCTGAGCGCAGACTTCAGGATCGGCGTAGATGTAATGACAACAGAGACAACATGTCTTTCATCTATCTGGCAGACAGACGAGGCTATCAAGGAGTTCTACGATATCCACGGAAGAATCGGAGAGTACAAAGAGCTTAAGCCCGGCGATGTAGCATATTACGACGGACTTGTTAAGGTTGATCTTGATACTCTTAATCCTATGATCGCTATGCCTTTCCATCCCAGCAACGTATATGAGATCGATGAGGTCAACAGAAATACAGCAGACATCCTTGCCGATGTTGAGAAGAGAGCCAAGGTCAGCTTTGGTGACAGCGTTGAGTTTTCTCTTCAGGACAAGATTAAGAACGGCAAGTTCATGGTAGATCAGGGTATCATCGCAGGTTGTGCCGGCGGTGGATTTGAGAATATCTGCGCAGCTGCGGATATCCTTAAGGGACACTTTATCGGAAACGACAGATTTACACTCAGCGTATATCCCGCATCTACACCTATATTTATGGAAGTTGTTAAGAACGGTGCGGCAGCAGCAATTCTTGAGTCAGGTGCGATCCTTAAGACTGCATTCTGCGGACCTTGCTTCGGCGCAGGCGACACACCTTCCAACAACGCATTCAGTATCAGACATTCAACAAGAAACTTCCCGAACCGTGAAGGCTCTAAGGTTCAGAACGGTCAGGTTGCTTCCGTTGCACTTATGGATGCAAGGTCTATCGCAGCAACAGCAGCTAACAAGGGTGTTCTTACTCCCGCTACCGCGTTCGACGGCGAGTTCAATAAATACACATATCACTTTGACAGTGAGATTTACAAGAACCGTGTATTTGATTCTCACGGTGTGGCAGATCCTTCGGTTGAGCTTCAGCTTGGCCCCAACATTAAGGACTGGCCCAAGATGTCAGCTCTTCCCGAGAACCTTGTTCTCAAAGTTGTTTCAGAGATTCATGATCCCGTTACAACAACCGATGAGCTTATTCCTTCAGGAGAGACATCATCTTACAGATCCAATCCTCTCGGACTTGCCGAGTTTACTCTTTCAAGAAAAGATCCTGCTTACGTAGGACTTGCAAAAGAAGTAAGAGCAGCTCAGGATGCACTTGTAGACGGAAAAGATCCTATTGAAGCGGTTAATGAACTTGGAGACGTAATGGCTGTTATCGGCAAGGAATTTGCTGATGTCAACAACTCCAATGTGGGATTTGGTTCAACAATCTTTGCGGTTAAGCCGGGTGACGGTTCAGCCAGAGAGCAGGCAGCTTCTTGTCAGAAGGTGCTCGGCGGATGGGCTAATATCGCCAACGAGTATGCTACAAAGAGATATCGTTCCAACCTTATTAACTGGGGAATGCTTCCCTTCATCATTGATGCGGGTGAGCTTCCGTTTAAGAACAAAGACTATATCTTTTTCCCGGGAATCAGGAATGCGGTTATAAATAAGAGCGAGACAATTAAGGCATATGCCGTAGCAGACGGTAAGATGAAAGAGTTCACCTTAAAGCTCGGTAACCTCACAGACGACGAGAGACAGATCATTCTCGACGGATGCCTTATTAACTTCAATCGTGTTAAATAAGGGGACTATAGATTAATATGTTTTCTGTTATGAGAGGGAAGAACAGAATAATAATTATAGGCATTGTATTGTCCGTTTTGGGAAGCGTCGCAGGCTGCGGCGCTTCTTCTGCTGAAAAGCCGGTGGATATTTCCGATATTGCACCCTTTGTTCAGGGGAATTCAGAAGAGGTGGGATATGAAGTACCTATCCAGACGCCGAATATTCTGGTAGATCAGAACGGTTTCAGACCGGAGGATGACAAGGTTGCTGTTTTCAGAGGAAAAGAGCTTCCCGAAACATTTTTTGTTTACGATGCGGACAAGAAAAAACCCGTCTATGAAGGTAAATTGGTAAAAGCAGGTTATGACTCCAATCTTTCTGAGAATACCGCAATAGGATATTTTACCGACGTCAAGGAAGAGGGTAGGTATTATCTTTATGCCGACATAGTCGGAGAGTCATATGCATTTACAATATCCGAAGACGTACTTGAAGAGGTATTCACGGAAGCGTGCAAGAAGTTTTATGTAAACAGGTGCGGAATAGCGCTTTCTGAGGAGTACGCCGGTGAGAACGCACACAGTGCTTGTCACACTGCACTTGCCCATCTTCAGGAAAATATGCAGACCGAACTTGATGTTACGGGCGGATGGCATATGAATGAAATGGCGGACAGAGATGCCGTGCTCGGATGCAAGATAGCTGAGGATTTTCTTCTGGCTTTTGAGATGAACGGAGCTGCTTTTTCGGATGATATGGGGATTCCGGAGAGCGGAAATGCCATTCCCGATATTTTGGATGAAGTAAAGTATGAAGCAGACTGGCTTCTTAAGATGCAAGATCCCAAGACCGGAGGTGTATACGGAGCGGCTGTGACAGACAGCTCCAAGGGCGGAGAGCTTTTCACCTATCCTGTCTACGTGACGCCTATCTCGATGGAAGCAACGATCGGATTTGCTTCTACGATGGCAAAATTTAGTTACATCTATCAGCAATATGATCCGGGCTATGCCACAACCTGCCTTAAGGCAGCCGACAGAGCATGGACGTGTTATTTCAACAATCAAAAAAGCGGCGACAGCACAGCAGCATTCAAGGCGGCAGCACAGCTGTTCAGAGCAACGGGAAGCGAAAGATACGAGAATGTATTAAATCTTTATTTTTCAAAGAATGATTTTGAAAAGCTCTTTGATGAAGATGAGGATGTTTTCCTTGGCAGCGTGACATATCTTTCCACAAGCCAGAATGTTGATGTTAACAGGTGTGGCGTGCTTATGAAGATGCTTATGAAGAAATCTGAGAAGATTGCAAGCGATGCATCGCAGTCTTCTTACCTCGTTACCAAAGTCGGTGAGGAAGACTTTATAAAAATGTTGTATGATATGCGGTGTTTGTCGGTGACAGACCACATAATATATAACCATGAATACACAACGATAATAGAAAATCATGTTCATTATCTTATGGGAATGAACCCGGAAGCGATGAATTATGTGACCGAGGGCACTGAGAGAACCTTTATCGATGATGAAGAAAAGATGGGTATAATGAACGATCCTCAGAAGGATGCGCTTTTTATCTTTATGCTGGGCGTCCTCAGACAGTAAAGCACATTTTGCCATGTGTAGGGCATTGATGCGGATTGATTGCGCTTTGACGCGGTGATATAGTGGTGATGATATGAATGTAAAAATAGGCGATCTTAATATCAATTACATAGAAGAAGGAAGCGGAACACTGCTTATTATGCTTCACGGCTGGGGTTCCAACATTGAGTTATTTAAAGGCGTCGTGAACTTTGCCAAGAAGGGATATCACGTTGTAGCAATGGATATGCCGGGCTTTGGAAAAAGTGATGAACCTGCGGAGCCGATGAATGTTGATGCTTACGTTTCCTTTGTTCTTGATTTCATAAAAGAGCTGTATCCCGAGGAAAAAGAGATTATTTTTCTTGGACATTCGATGGGCGGAAGGATAATAATCAAGCTTGCTTCAGGCATCAATGAAGGAAGGATAAAAACAGATTTTTCCATCCCTAAGATAATACTTACAGATTCTGCGGGAGTTATTCCCGTTAAAACTGCCGCGCAGAAAAAGAAAAGCAGCAGATATAAGTTTTACAAGAACCTCATTACAAAGAGTGGTCTTATAAAGATATGGCCGGGAGCGATGGATAAGCTTCAGAAGAAGTTTGGAAGCGCAGATTATGCGGCGGCTTCACCTGTCATGAGAAAGAGTCTTGTCATGGCGGTTAACGAAGATATGACTCCTTATATGCCTGCTGTTACGCAGCCCGTCCTTCTTATCTGGGGAGATGCGGATACGGCGACACCTCTTTCCGACGGAAAGAAGATGGAAGAGCTTATGCCGGATGCGGGACTTGCGGTTATTAACGGTGCGGGACATTATTCGTTCCTTGATAATCTGTACGCATATAACAAGATTTTGGGAAGCTTTTTGGGAATCAAGATGTAAGTAGAATTGAGGATAGATGATGAATATAGCGATCATTGTTTTGCCGGCCGTTTTATATATAGCGGCAGTGGTACTGGGACTTAGATATTACACGCACATGTTGCAGCTTTCAAGCTATCAGTTTCAGGGATATTTTAGATCTTTAAGAAATGCGATCACCAATCATGGGCCTATATATGCTGCGTTGATGCCGTATATTCCAAAGCCTGCAAAGAAAAAGTTTGTAGTAACGGATAGGGTTAAGAGACTGTTTGTAACTTATGGTCTTATATTTGCTTTATTCCTTATCATCGGGGGAGTGTGCGCAAAATCTTCTGCATCCGGAAAGATCGTACTTCTGATATTGCTTGGTATCTACATCGTACTTCTTTCGCTTGTAGTTGCACTTGCAAATCTTATAAACAAGCCTGTTGAAAAGAGAATCTCAAATTGGTTTATAGATGATGCGAAGCGCATCCTTAAGGAACACGAAGGCCTTAGGATAATCGGTATAACAGGAAGCTTTGGTAAGACAAGCGTTAAGTATTATCTGACCACTCTTTTGTCTGAGAAATACAGAGTACTTATGACGCCCGAGAGCTTTAATACGCCGATGGGAATCGTAAGGACCATAAGAGAGAAGATGCAGCCTACTCACGAGATATTTGTTTGTGAGATGGGGGCAAGACATCTTCATGATATAAAAGAGATAACGGATATCGTTCATCCTGATGACGGAATCCTCACATCAATAGGATATCAGCATCTTGAGACGTTCCATTCTCTTGAAAATATAGTAAGTACCAAATATGAGCTTTTGGACGCCGTAGAAGAGAAGGCGGCCGATAAAGGCGGTGAGCATCTTAAGTTCGTTAACGGCGATAATGAGATAATTAGAGCCAACATGAAATATAAAGATGCGATTACATACGGTTTGTCTGAAGGAAACGACTTCAGAGCAACCGACATCAAAGTTACGAGCGCGGGAACCACATTTACGGTTACGACACCGGACGGAGAGAGCGGCGAGTTTAATACCAAGCTGGTAGGACGCCACAACGTAGAGAATATCATGGGAGCCATCGCTGCAGCATATAAGATGGGTGTTCCTATGAACAAGCTTAAGATGGGTGTAAGACGTATTCAGTCTGTTCCTCACAGATTAGAGCTTGTTAAGCACGGTGCGGTTTCAATATTGGATGACGCATATAATTCCAATCCAAACGGAGCCAAGGTTGCGCTTGAGACTCTTGATCTTTTCGAAGGCAAGGTGAAGATCCTTGTTACTCCCGGAATGGTTGAACTCGGAGAAAAAGAGGATGAGTACAACAAGGCGTTTGGTGAGCAGGCTGCCAAGGTGTGCGATTATATCATTCTTGTAGGAGAAGCAAATACAAAGGCTATCAAGAAGGGTGCTGAGGAAGCCGGATTTTCTGCAGACAAGCTCTTTGTAAAGAATTCTCTTAATGAAGCAACAAAGCTTATGTACGAGCTTGAAGCGGGAAAAGAAAAGGTTATTCTTCTTGAGAACGACCTTCCCGATAACTATACATGATAATGGTGATTTGAGACGAAAGAGGACATACTATGAAACTTAAAGTAGCGGTTTTATTCGGCGGAAAAAGTACAGAACATGAGATTTCTATTATCTCTGCAATTCAGGCAATAGGAAGCATGAACAAGGATAAGTATGATATTATTCCTGTTTACATGACCAAGAACAATGATTTTTATGTGGGTGAGAGTATCGGAAATATCGAAGAGTACACTCATATTTCGGATCTTCTTAAAAAGAGCACACAGGTTATCTGGGTAAAAGAAAATGATAAAGTTTCTCTCGTTAGATACCCCATGAAAAAGTTCGGAAATAATGTAATTACAACTGTTGATGTGGCGTTCCCTATTGTTCACGGAACAAATGTTGAGGACGGAAATCTTCAGGGCTATCTTGCGACGATGGGACTTCCCGTTGTCGGATGTGATGTTCTTTCATCCGCAGTCGGAATGAATAAGTATGTTATGAAGACAGTGCTTAAGGACAACAATATTCCTGTTCTTGATTGTAAGTGCTACACGTGGGTTGACTATGAGGATGTTGATGCACTTATAGCTAAGATAGAAGCAGCATTTAAATATCCCGTTATCATAAAGCCCATCAATCTCGGATCAAGTATCGGAATCAAGAAGGCATCTGACAGAGAGGGACTTGTTGAAGCGCTCGAGCTTGGCTTTGAGTTTTCAAAAAAGATCCTTGTTGAGCCCGCAATTGAGAACCTTAAGGAGATCAACTGCTCGGTTCTTGGTGACTATGAAGAGGCTGAGGCTTCCGAGTGCGAGGAACCTATCAACTCAGATGAGATCCTTTCTTTTGAAGATAAGTATATCGGCGGAGCTAAGGGAAGTGCCAAGGGAGCCAAGTCATCAGGCAGTGAAGGAATGGCTTCTCTTAAGAGAAAAATCCCTGCAGACATCTCCGATGAGATGAGAGATAAGATCAGAACAATGGCAGTAGAAGCATTCAAGTGCCTTGGATGCAGCGGTGTATCAAGAATCGATTTCATGATCGATATGGACAATAACAACGTTTACCTCAACGAGATAAACACTATTCCCGGATCACTTGCTTTCTACCTCTGGGAGCCTCTTGGAATGAAGTACGAGCATCTTCTCGATAATATGATCGATCTCGCGCTCAAGGCAGACAGAGAAAACCACAAGGTTGTTTACTCATTCGAGACTAACGTCCTTGAAGGTGTTAAGCTTGGCGGCGGATCAAAGGGAAGTAAGATGTGATCCGGTAAGTTGTATAAAGATATAATAAAAGCGGACATGTAAACCGGTTACATGTCCGCTTAAATGATTAATTACATTTTGCTTAAGTACAGTTATTACTTTTCGTTTTTAATATAAGTCTTTTCGATTATGTCCTTTACATAAACGTCGATATTTTTCTGATCCTCTTTTTCCAGCTCATTTAAATAGATTGGAGGACAATACTCGATCGTAACGGAAGTAGCCTTTAGGAATGGCATATGATTTTCGAAGATGTCTCTTGAGTGATTGATTACAACAGGTACAATGGGACATCCCGATTTCTGTGCGATCTTAAAGCTTCCTTTGTGAAAATCAAGAACGGGAGCATCCGTTGTGTTTCTCGTTCCCTCAGGGAAGATAAAGATTGAGATACCGTTTTTAACCTTATCGATCGCAGAAAGAACCATCTCAAGGCCTTTTCTGAGATCTTTTCTGTCAAGGAACAGGCAATCAAGAAATACCATCCAAAAGCCCAGAATCGGAACCTTTTTAATAACATCCTTGGATATGAAGCCTGTGGGCCCCGGAACTCTTGGGTATGTAAGAACGATGTCGAAATAGCTTCTGTGGTTACCTACATAGAGAACAGCCTTGTCCTTGGGGACGTTCTCTTCACCGATAACCGTCTGCTTAATACCGCAGATAAATATGATACATCTGAAAGCCCAACTTACAATTGCAAGTGAGGCTGTCTTTACAAGCTGTGGATTAAATTTCTTAATGATCAGCAAAACAAGCTGTATCGGGATGCTGAAAATAAGAAATATAACAATAAATAAAAGCGTTAAAACTAAGCGAATCATTTAAACCTCTTTTCCTGATATTATTTTCCAAAAGCTATTTTACCACATATTTTAATGCCATTATCTATTAAATTGTCGTATAATGGGGCAGGAGAAAAAATTGATGGTTTTTATAATATAAACGGCGAAAATAAAAAATGGAGAGGGCGCATGTTAATTATTAAAAACGGATTTCTGATCGATCCTGCTTCGGATCTTCAGGGGGTAAAAGACATTGTTATCGACAATGGCATGATAACGACCATAGCGGAGCGCGGAAGCGAGCACGTGGAAGATCTTGAGAATGATAAGAGAAACGAAGTGATCGATGCTTCGGGCCTTATTGTTACTGCGGGACTTGTGGATGCACACGTTCATTTCAGAGATCCCGGTGCTACTTACAAAGAAGACATATACACTGGAGCGGAAGCTGCCAAGAAGGGCGGCTTTACGACGGTTGTCATGATGGGAAACACAAATCCGCACATGGACACCCCCGACACTCTTAAATACGCTCTCGACAAGGGAAAAGAGACAGGAATAAACATTTATACTTGCGGAAACGTAACAGTGGGAATGGAAGGAAAAGAGCTCACCGATTTTAAGAAGCTTATAGAAGCGGGAGCAGTTCTTTTTACTGATGACGGTAAACCCATAACCGATGCAAAGCTTATGGAGAAAGCTTGTGAAAAGGCGGCAAGATACGATAAGGTTATAAGCCTTCACGAAGAAGATCCCGCTTATATTTCCGATAACGGAGTAAACGCGGGAATGGTTGCGAAGAAGCTTGGGATCAAGGGATCGCCGCGCGATGCGGAGATTGCCATGGTAAAAAGAGATATCGAGATAGCCGAGAGGACGGGAGCTAAGATCACGGTTCAGCACATAAGTGCCGCGGAGTCCGTCGAGCTTATCAGACAGGCAAAAAAGAGAGGCGTAAACGTATATGCGGAAGCAACGCCGCATCACTTTACACTTACGGAAGAAGCGGTTCTTGAGCACGGAACTCTCGCAAAGATGAATCCGCCGCTACGACTTGAGAGTGACAGGCTAGCTATAATTGAAGGGCTTAAGGACGGAACGATAGAAACTATCGCAACAGATCATGCCCCTCATTCCAAGGAAGAAAAAGAAAGACCGATAACTGCCGCACCCAGCGGAATAACGGGACTTGAGACATCTCTTTCGCTTGGAATAAGAGAGATTGTTGATAAAGGATATATGAGTCTTTTGGGATTACTTAAGAAGATGACGATCAATCCTGCCAAGATCTATGGGCTGGATGCCGGAGAAGTAAAGGAAGGCGGAAGGGGAGATCTTGTCATCTTTTCCAAGGATGAGATGTGGACGTTTGACAAGAGCGTATCCAAGGCGACCAATACCCCGTTCCTTGGTGAAACACTTCCGGGAAAGATCTATTACACGATATGCGGCGGGGAAATAGTTTATAAGGCATGATAAGAGCTTTATATAAAAATGCTAAAAAGGAGAGGAAAGATGAAAAGAAAATTAGTGGCAATGATGATGCTGTGCGTAGTTTTGACAGGATGCCAGTCAGGACTTTCATCTATTGATGATAAGACAGACGGTAACGTTACAGCAAACGAAGATCCGACTATCAATGTTGAGGACAGCGATGCAGGCAGTGACAATGCTGCATCAGAAGATGTTGCAAAAGAAGATAAGGCAGAAAACGGCTCCGAAGGTTATGGCTCACTTATATCTGAGATCAAAGAAGCTGTAGAAAAGGGCGACATCAGCTCATTGGATGTTTCTGCAAGCACTAAGATAAAGGCCGATGAGATGGAAATGGATACTGATGTGAGATACGGTTATCTTATAAAGGACATTGACGGCGACGGTACAGATGAGCTTATTCTCGGATCGACTAATTATATTGTTGATACCAATCTTCAGGCTAGAGGTAGATATAATTCAGTTATCTACGATATTTTTACTCTTAAGGACGGTAATCCTGAGCATGTAATAAAGTGCGAAGGTTATGACAGATATTATTTCGGAACAGACGGAACTATCATCAAAGAAGAAGGAAATCTGAATTCAGATACAACAATTGCTGTTGCAACATTTAATAATTTCAATAAGGACAAGCTTGAAGTTGTAGAAGGGATCAGATATGACATGCCGGGAGATGATGTGGTATACTATCGCTCCGACAGTGATCCTACAGCAGACAATGCGGAGAAGATAACATACGATAAGTGGAAAGAGATCATAGATAAGCACGGCTATGAGTTCACTGAATTCACACCGTTTGTTGAGCCTGCTGCGCCTACCAAGAAAGCTACCGTATACGTTAGATCGTTTGAGGAAGATTATTTGGACAGCGCGATCCAGTATAAGTGGAGAGAGTACAAAAAGTACTATGACGATCACACAGGCTTCGACAATACCGGCAATGATCCTTTAGGTGAGTTTTCGAGTTACGATGAGGAAGCGATTGATGACCTTATAAGTAATGGATTTGTCGAAGAGAAATAATGCATTTTTGCAATTAAGATATTAAGGAGAAATCTGATGGCTAACAAGATGAAAAAAGAAGCGAAGGTACTTAGCTGCGGGCTTCTTGCCGAAGGCATATACGAGCTGTGGCTTGAGACACCTTTTGCGAAAGACGTTGTTCCGGGGCAGTTTGTGGGAGTATACCCCGTTAATAAGGCAACTCTTTTACCCAGACCGATAAGCGTATGCGAAGTCGATACCGAAAGGTCGGCAATACGACTTGTGTATAGAGTTGTCGGAAGCGGAACGGCGGAATTTTCTCTATATCAGCCGGATGATTTTATTATGATACTTGGACCTCTCGGAAACGGATTTCCTCTTGATAAGGCAAAAGGGAAAAATGTTGTTGTAATGGGCGGAGGGATCGGTGTTCCACCGCTTCTTGAGACGGCCAAGCGCCTTACGGATGCTAAAGTAAGCGCTGTTATGGGATACAGAAACAGCGAGACATTCCTTTCGGATGAATTTGAAAAGTATTCGGATATGTATATTGCAACAGAGGACGGCAGCGTCGGAACAAAGGGAAATGTCATAGATGCTATTAAGGCCAATGACATTAAGTGCGATGTTATTTTCGCCTGCGGACCGATGCCTATGCTAAGAGCGATCAAGGCTTATGCCGGAGAGATCGGTGCCAAGGCTTATCTTTCTCTTGAAGAGAGAATGGCCTGCGGAGTGGGCGCGTGCCTTGGATGCATAACCAAGACAAAAGAGATCGATGATCATTCGCGCGTTCATAACGCAAGGATTTGTACCGACGGTCCCGTATTTGATGCTGACGATTTGGAGATGTGATATATGAATACTAAAGTTAAGATAGCAGGCGTAGAATTTAAAAATCCCGTTATGACGGCCTCCGGAACATTCGGATCGGGAATGGAATATTCGGAATTTGTAGACCTTAATAAACTTGGCGCTGTTGTAACTAAGGGCGTTGCCAATGTGCCATGGCCCGGAAATCCGACTCCCAGAGTTGCCGAAGTATACGGCGGAATGCTCAATGCGATCGGCCTTCAGAATCCGGGAATCGATGTGTTTATTGACAGGGATCTTAGTTTTTTGTCCAAATATGATACGAAAGTCATCGTAAACGTATGCGGTAAGTCGGTTGAGGACTATCTTGAGGTTGTTGAAAGACTCGGTGATCAGAAGGTAGACATGCTTGAGATCAACGTTTCATGCCCCAACGTTAAAGAGGGAGCAATCGCATTCGGTCAGAACAAGGATGCTCTTTATGACATCACTAAGAGGATAAAAGAGAAGGCTAAGCAGCCCATTATCATGAAGCTCAGCCCCAATGTAACAAGCATTGCCGAGATGGCAAAAGCCGCAGAGGCAGCAGGCGCCGATGCGATCTCGCTTATAAATACGATCACAGGAATGAAGATTGATATTTATAAGAGACAGTTCGCGCTTGCAAATAAAACCGGCGGAATGTCAGGCCCTGCGATCAAACCCGTTGCCGTAAGAATGGTATATGAGGCGGCTCACGCCGTTAATATTCCTATAATCGGAATGGGCGGAATCGCAAATGCCGAGGATGCCATAGAGTTTATCATGGCGGGAGCTACGGCAATTGCAGTCGGAGCTATGAATTTCCACGATCCGTATACAACTGAAAAGGTTGTCGATGGAATAGAAGAGTACATGAAGAAATGTAATGTACAGGATATAAATGAGATAAGAGGTATTGTTTGATCCTTTATTGAACAACTTATTTTTGTGCAACGTAAAAGGAAGAGTCTTTATAGGCTCTTCCTTTTGTTACTAGCAACGATTATTCTGTCTCTGTTTTTCCGGTAAGCTCGTCAAATCCTTTCATTACTGCGTCAAAGGTGCGCTTAGAGATATCGGGAAGCTCGCCTCCCCATGTCTTTTCCGCCTGCGCATAACCCTTTTCAAAAGCAGCTCTCATTTTTTCAAGCTTCTCCGGATCGTCTCCGGCAAGAGTTTTGGCAAAGTCGAGGATACGCTCGGAGGTCTGTTGTACGCCCCAATATCCGTCCTCGGCGATGTCTGCCTCAGCCTGAGCCTTGGTAGCCGCATCCACGGTGAAATCACCTTTTGCAAGGAATTTCCAGATAGAATCCTCATCATTTTCAGAATTAGCAATGCCGTATGCCTTTGCCTGTTTGCCCATCATCTTCTGGACAATATCCAGCAACTGCTGCTGGCGTGCTGCAACATCAGCTTGCATCTGTTTAATGATCTTAGTTCTGTCTGTGTTTTGAGAAGAGGATGCCTGTTTTTCATCAGACTTCTCATACACAGCCGCAGCTTGGGCTTTCTCCTGCACTTCATTGTCTTTCTTTTTCTCCTCGACGGAGGAAGGATTGATCGATGAAGCATAGGTGGTTGCGATGTTGTTAGTAACCTCGGTAACTCCGTTTACGCCCATAGTGAACTCCTTTTCCGCGACAGGATACTAAATACCGCGCTGAAACGAAACTATAGTTTACCTATCTGTCTTATCGGCTATTTTATCAAATAATTT
>JAEEGL014828674.1_pt1 | contig 17798 bp, 15 predicted proteins | sample 9134231 | NCBI WGS metagenome assembly JAEEGL01 (sample SAMN16246548, study PRJNA631951) | gut metagenome | biome: gut microbiome; feature: rumen; material: fiber-attached | host: Bos | place: Iran: Karaj | collected 2018-10 | reverse complement strand
CATTTCGAAAAACGTAGTGTTTATCGAGTAAAATTAAGATTTCAGAGCAAGAAAAAAGACACTTAACAGTGTCTATTTCCGTTCGTAAAAACTTGAATTTTGGTGAACCATGAGGGACTCGAACCCCCGACCTTTGCGTCCGTAGCGCAACGCTCTAATCCAACTGAGCTAATGATCCATATAAATTGTGAATACATTATAGTTTGCAAAATGGCTAAAAGTCAAATAAATGTGTTAAAATATGGCTATGATGGAAATAAAGCTAAATAATGATGAAAGATTAGATGATTTAGAATATGAAGGCTTGAAGATAATTCAAAAGCCGAATTTATATTGTTTTTCATCAGACGCAGTATTACTTGCAAATTTAGTTAAAGCTTCAAGAAAGGACACAATAGTTGATCTGGGAACAGGAAGTGGCGTTATAGCCATTTTATCGGTTGCAAAGACAAAGGCAAATAGAGCAATTGGCTTTGAGATCCAAAAAGAAATGGCCTCACTTGCGAAACGCAACGTTGAGATCAATAATTTGCAAGATAAAATCGAAATTATTAACGATGACATTAAAAATGCGTTCAAATATTTAAACAAAGAAAGTGTAAAAGTAGTCGTTTGTAATCCACCATACTTTAAAGCAACAAGTGGAGTATCTTCAGAGGTAAAAGAGATTGCCACATCAAGGACTGAATCTACAGCGACGCTTGAAGACATTATAAAAGTAGCTTCTGGCCTTTTAAATTATTCCGGAAAACTATATATGATTCATAAGAGTGAAAGACTATCTGAAGTATTAACAACGCTTACATTGAATAAGCTTGAGCCAAAGAGATTAACGCTTATTTATCCAAAAGCATCAAAGGCTGTAGATACATTTATAGTGGAAGCACAAAAGTGTGGAGCGCCTGGATTAAAGATAGATAGCGTAGTCGTTTATGAAGAAGATGGGTCTATGACTCCTTGGGCTAAAAAGTTATACGGAAAAGAATAATTATCTTAATGGTAGGGTAATTTCAAACGTTGTATATTTTCCAACTTCAGAAAAACAAGTAACATCTCCACCCATAGATTTAGATATTAATTTTGCAATAGATAATCCAAGGCCAAAGCTCTTTCCGGCTTCTTTATGAGATTCATCCAATTTATAGAATCTATCAAAGATACGATCTATCATTTCTGGAGGAATTCCTTCACCTGTATTGGTTACTTTTATAGATATGTTTTTCAAAGTCTTAGCTAACGTGATGCAAATCTCACCACCACGAGGTGTATATTTAATAGCATTATCTACTAAAATAGTGATTAATTTTTCTGCTTCAATCTTATTGCATCTATAGAATACATCCGGTTGAAGAGAAGAAACGAAACGGATATTGTTTTCATAGCATCCGGCTTCACAAGATAGGAACACGCCTTCAATCAAATCACTAATATTTACGTCGCTCTTTTCGGCTACATAATCTGGTCTTTCCAAACGAGAGATTTCAAGCATTTGTAAAATTAAAGCGTTCATTCTATCGATTTGGTATTTAGCGCCCTCTAACCATCTTTGGTTTTCAGCAACAGTTCCATGAGGATCAGATAGAACTAAATCTAGATTTGTTTTTGCGACAGTAATAGGCGTTTTTAATTCGTGAGAGGCATTAGCTAATAATGCCTTTTCTTTATCAAAAGCATCCTTTATTGGTTTTGTTGCACTCATAGCAAGAATATAACTCAAGCCAGTAATAACAACAAGCGATACTAAAAATACAGAAAGAAGTGTAAGGCCTAAAGTCATTACTGTATTTCTTTGTTCTGTCCAATCTAAAATAGTGTAGATAGTTACTTTTGAGTTATCTTCTAAAGTGAAGTCTCTTTTAACATATGCAAACGATCTGCCATCATAACCGAATTTTCCCTTGTTATCTTGGTTCAAAAGATCTTTTATAGATTCAATATCTTCATTTGTGTAATTGTTAAATCCATATGAAGTAGTTTCTTGAGTATCATTTAAAGTTACAGCTTTAATATACATAAACTTGCCATCTAGAGGAGCTGTTGGGTCCGTTGCAGCGCCTCTATCTAAAGCCTTTTCAATCTCATTATTAGTTGTTGAATAAGTGATTGAGAAAATTGTAGTAAAAGTAACAAGCAATAATGCTCCAACAATAATAAGAGGAATTAATAAAAACTTGTAACTTAGTTTATCAAACAGATTCATTTGCATCCTCTTTTAATTGAAGTTCGTATCCAACTCCACGAATAGATTGAATAGTGAAGTTTGCATTTACAAAGGCAATCTTCTTTCTAACAAATGAAATAAATACTTCAAGTGAGTTAGATTCAAAATCATTATCTAAACCCCAAACTTTGTTTATAAGAGCATCTTTTTCAACAACTCTCTTTGGGTTCTCAAACAAATATCTTAAAATTTCACATTCTTTATTAGAAAGCTTAATAGATTTCTCACCGCACATAAGTGTGTATGCAGCGATGTCTAATGTAGCGTTTCCAAAAGATAGGGAATTGTCAGCAGTGAATTCGCCACCTCTTCTTCTTAGAAGTGCTCTAATTCTAGCTAATAGTTCAAGCGTTGAGAATGGCTTTGGTAAATAGTCATCTGCACCCATATCTAATCCTTGAACCTTGTTCATTTCTTGAGATAGTGCAGTTAACATAATAATAGGAGTTGTGATTTTTGCTTTTCTTAGTTCTGTCAATACTTCAAAGCCGTTTTTCTTTGGCATCATGACATCTAAGATTATGCAATCGTATACGCCAGTTAACCCATAAGCTACGCCTTCTTCGCCATCATGAACACATGTAACAGAGAACTTTTCTTTTTGCAAAACAGCAGTTAAAGCATCGCATAAACTTACAGAATCTTCGACCAATAAAATACGCATAAATTCATACTCCTTTTACCATTTAAGTATAAACTTTTAATAATTAAAAGTCTATAACTATTATAATTGCGATATTTGTGTTAAAATAGATTTCAAGGTAGGTTATGTTTAATATTTTTGCGGTAAGACATAATATAAAAGCTATTCATGCATATACTAAATTAGCATATGTAGTTAGCGGTATTCGCGCTTGCTACAAATATGATCCAAGAATTCACGAAGCATTCCATGATTTACAAGATGGTTCAGAACTAATCTTAACAATGCACCCATCTATTTATTCAATCTATGCAATAAAGACACAAAAGGGTTTAAAGTGCTCACTAAGAAAGGACGCATATATATCTAATGGCGCTTTGGTAACATTTAAGAGTTTCCAAGCAGCGCTTCCAATTTTAAATAACAAGATTTCATTTACTGATGCTTTTAATCAAAACAGATATATCATACAAGGAGATATCGGCCTTGGTATGCATTTAGTAAACGTATTAGATATGGCACAAGCTACGCTTGCTACAGCCGCACAAAGAAGAAGATTTTTAAAGGAAAAGCCATTTTCATCTAACGTAGAATTCAAAGTTAAGATGACAGCATGGTTTAATGGTTGGAGATGAGACAAGAATATTTTGAATTTTCCAATAACGTAAAGATTATAGCAGGACCAGGCGCATTAGAAAGCCTAGCCCCAACCATTGCGCTAAATGGTGGATTTAGAGTATTTATCGTTTCAGATAAAGTTATTGAAGAGTGTGGCCATATTGAAACTTTAAAGAAAGCACTAAAGAGCGTTGAAGAATTAACAGTTGGCGGAACATATTTAGACGTTCCTTCATCTTTAACAACAAAAGATGTAGAGAATATGTATGTAGCATTTAGAAAGAGCGGTTCAGACTCAATTATCGGTGTTGGCGGTTCTCGTGTTATGAATGCTGCTAAAGCACTTGCTATATTAGTTGCCACAAGAACAAAGAATATTGCAGATTTTAGAGGTATTGATACAGCAACAAAGACAAACAATTTCGCATTTGGCTTAGTTCCTACTGCCTATGGCAGCGGCGGTGAAGTATCTAGAACAGTTGTTGTTATTGATGAAGAGCATAAGACTCCAATTGAAATTGTATCTGATGCACTTCAACCAAACTTCACGATCTTAGATCCAATGTTCTTAAAGACTCTTCCAGATAAAGAAGTTTATATGGGTCTTGTAGATATTCTATCGTACAGCATTGAATCATATATCTCAGTAAGAGCAAATTCATTAACTAAGAGCTTCTCAAAAATGGCAATGTTCTTGGTTAAGGACAATTTCCAAAAGGCCATCATAGATAGAGATGACTTATCTTTGAATAATCTTCAAAAGGCAGCATCAATATCTGCTATCACTTATTCAAATACATACACAGGCCTTGCACATGCGCTTGCAAATACATTGGCAGCTACATATAAAATTCACAGAGCTGAAGTTCTATGTTGTATCTTCTATAACGTGCTACAAGGTTTGAGAGCTCAATGTATGGATCAATTTGCACAAATGCTTCTATTCTATAGAGGTACAAAAGAATATGCAGCGATAACAGATGATGAAAGAGCAGATATCTTCTTAAGAGTTATCTCAAATATGATTACGCATATGTCTAACAACTTTGGCGTAAAGACAAAGTTATCTGACTATGGTGTTAAGGAAGATGATTTAGCAATGCTTGCAGAATTAACAATGCACGATGGTGATATGATTGCAGCACCAAAACAATATACAAAAGAGGAAATAGTAGAGATCTTAAGACAATCTCTATAAGGAATATGAGCGATATTATTACTTTTGACAATTCAATCAAATTATTAGTAGGAGCAAATGTTATAAACGATTTGCCATATCACTTGTCGCTAAAGAATTGCGAGAAGGTAATGATTGTTTGCGATGAAATAGCTTATAGATTAGGTTATGTAGATATGGTAAAAAACGTTTTCCAAGCATCACCTATAGATATCGTTTATACATATAAAAAGATTGGAGATATTGCTACAGATAAAGATGTAGAAGAGATTGCTAGAATGTATCGTTATTATAAATGCGATTCAATTATAGCAATTGGAAGAAAAGCATCTATGCTTTCAGCAAAAGGTGCAAAGCTATTAGTTGTTGAAGCGGTAAGATATCTATCTCACTATGCTTCTAATCCTGTTAGTGAATATCCAACAAATAATTCTTGTTTAGTATGTGTACCAATTAACTTTGGTTCAGGATGCGAAGCAATGCCTCTGACAAGAATCTATGATAAAGAGCATAATAAAGTTTACGAAGTAAATTCACAATACGCTTCAACAGATATTTTAGTTCTAGAGACAAAGATGACAGATATCATTCCACCAAAGGCTATTGCTACATATGGACTTTTAGCTTTAGCTATGGCACTTGAATGTTATACAGACGACGAAACACCAATGATTGCAAAAGCATATGCTGATGCAGCAATCTCTTTGGTATATCAATATCTAATTAAGTGCATATTCAAAAACGCAGATATGCTATATAGACAAAAGATTATGGAAGCAGTTGGATATGCTTCTTGTGCATACGCATCAATTAAGAAGAATAAGCTATTAGCTCCATTATCTGACATTATCTCAGATAGATATTTAGCAAATAGTGCTAACATCTATGCAATCTTATTTAGAAAATATATTCCAACAGTTAAGACTGGTAGAGCATTTGGTTATGCTATAAACTCAATGGTTGATTCAAATGATTACGCATTATATGCAAAAGAAGCAAGAATTCAAAAGACACTTGCTCAAATCGAAGATTTATATTTAAGCATCGAAAGATGTACAGATTTCAATTCAAGATTAAGAGACTTTGGTATTAAAGAAGAAGATCTTCAAGAAATTGCTGATGAGTTCCAAAGCAATAATGAAGATGAAGCTATAACAAACGAAGTTGTCTTAACACTTTTAAGGGCCGCATATTAATAATGCAAAATAGGAATTACCAACAAGAATTAGATTCAATACTAAAAGTATTGGTAAAAGGAAGGAAACCTACACTTCTTCTTCATGCGTGCTGTGCACCTTGTAGCAGTTATTGCGTTGAATACCTAAAAGATTATTTTGATATAACGCTATATTTTTATAATCCAAATATAGAATCAGAAGAAGAATTCGAAAAGAGATTCAATGAATTCAAAAAGATATATGAAAGATTTAACGTAAAGGCAATTAAAGCCCCATATGACCCTAAAGAGTTCTATGATGCTATAAAAGGATATGAAGATGCAAAAGAGGGCGGAGATAGGTGTACAATCTGTTATAGATTGAGACTAGAAAAATCTTTAGAATATGCAGAGCAAAACAATTATGATTATTTTGCATCAACATTATCTATATCTCCATATAAGGACGCTAAGCGCTTAAATACAATTGGGGAAGAGATTTCAATAGGCAAGGACACTTTGTATTTAGTTAATGATTTCAAAAAGAAAGGTGGATATTTAAGATCAACAGTCCTTTCAAAAGAGATGGGATTATATAGACAAGACTATTGTGGATGTATATATTCAAAGCGTGAAAGAGAGCAAGCAGACAATACATGATAACGCGCAGCATTTGGCTGCTTATTGTTAATTTAAGATTTCAATGATAAAATATTTACAATATTTGGTAAGGGCATATGATAAGAATTAGCAAAGAAAACTATAAAAAATACGGCGAATGTGTATCATTTGAAGCAAATGGTATAAAGCTTTTGGTTACTATTGAATTAGGACCAAGAATTATTTTTTATGGAAAAGACAACCAAAATATTTTATTTGAAGATTTACAAGATACCACAAATAAAGGCGGCGAATTTTTCGATAACAATTTAAAGGGCAAGGGTATATGGCACCTATATGGTGGACATAGATTATGGAAGAGCCCTGAATATATGGACACATACTATCCAGACAACACTAACGTTAAAGTTGAAGAGTTAAAGGATGGTAGAGTTTGCTTTACTTCGGATGTAGAGATTACTACAGGATTACAAAAGAGCATTATAATAAAGATGGCGGAAGATGGGTCTGTTGAGGTTACTCAAATCATGAAGAATGCCTCAAAAGAAACAATAAAAGGCATCTCTGCTTGGGGATTAACAGTCCTAGCAAATGGTGCTAAGGCAACATTTAATCTATCTAAAGAAGATACTGGATTTTTGCCAAATAGAAATGTAGTATTTTGGAGTTATGCTGATGTTAATGATGAAAGATTAACTCTAGAAAATGATAAATTGATCGTTGAGCAAAAAGATATAGTAGCTCCAATTAAGATTGGTCTATATACAGAAAACGAGGTAAAAGCAGAAGTTAAAGGACAGCTATTTAGCGTTCGTACAGACAAAAAAGTGGGAACATATCCAGATTTTTACTGTAATTACGAATGCTATACGAATAATTACATATTAGAGATAGAAACGCTATCTCCACTAAAAACAATAGCGCCAAATGAAGAAATCGTACATAAAGAGTACTGGGCGTTAAAGTAGGAGGTGAAGAATGAAAAAGAAAATATTTATAATTGCTGCGATATTGGTAGTAGTATTGATGAGTATGGTTTCATGCTCAGCAGTAGCTAAGCTTATGAGTCGAACAAATACCGTTAACTACCAAATCAACATTGATGATTTAGAAAAGGCTAATGTTGCTGAAGTAGTAGCAAGTAATTCCGTAAATGCGTGTGCAAGAGTTATATCAACATTTAGAAGTGGTATGGTTGAAGAGACTGTATCTGGTGCAGGTTTCGTTGTAACAGCAGATGGATATTTAATTACAAATAGACACGTTGTAGTTCTATATGCAAACCATGCTGGAACAAAGACTTCTATGGAAAAGACAACAGAATGTTATATTCCACTTGAACCAAACGAAATAAAGGTTGCCTTTGCAGATGACAAAGTTCATAAAGCTTCACTTGAAGATTATAGCGATGATGACGATTTAGATTTAGCTATTATCAAAATAAAGAATGAAGCAGATGTAGCTTTCCAATATTTGCAAATTGATCAAACTTCAGAATTATATTATGGCCAAAGCGTATATACATTTGGTAACCCAGAAGGAATTGGAGTTTTGTTCTGTACAGGCAATGTGGCAAGTCCAGCATTAAAGATGTCAGCAACAAGCAACTATGAATCAATCATTATTGATGGAAATATTAACCATGGTAATAGTGGTGGTGCATTATTAGATAGCAATTCAAGAGTAATCGGTGTTGTATATGCAAGAGTAGAGTCTAAGAAATCAACAAGTACAACATACGGATTAGGATGCGCAATTAAGGCTTCAGATTTAGTAAACTACATTACAAGTTCATCTGTAGCATCTAAAGTGAACTTCTCTCTATATCAAGCATCATAATAAAGTATATAATTGCTTTGACAAAAGGCTATCCAATCGGGTAGCCTTTATTTAATAAAGGTTGTAGGTGGAACATGTTTGAAGTAGATTTCGAATCAATCAACGAAGAAGAAAGACGTCAAAAAGGATTAAAGCATAAGCGTAAAAAGGAAAAGACTCCTTTTAATGAGGTTACTAATGACGAAAATCCATTTGGTAGAAAAAGAATATCTTCAATAACAGAAAATGAAGTTGAAGATGAACCTATTTCTAATCCAGCAATTCCATCATATATTCCACAAGAAAGATATGAAGATGAATATTTTAAAGGAAGACAAGTAGACACAAGCAATTACCCAGAAAGAAATATAGCAAAGGAAATGGGTATAGAAACATATGGTAACGAATATGCTAAAAAACAAGCAAAAAGCATAATAGCAGGATTGGTTGTATTTATGATTGCGCTTGGCTTCGGGTTGGCCTTTCTTATTTATCGTGCAGTAGATAGCACATCTTCATCAAGCGCTTCTCAAACGAAACAAACAGAAAGCCCAGTTAAAAGTAAGATCGGATCAACTTTTGCACCAAGTTTAGAGTATTATGAATTAAATGATCATGGCAGTACAGATCTAGTAACAAACGGTGATAATGTTTATGCCGGACATAGAATGCATTTTAGAGTTGTTATGACTGTAACAAACCCAAATCCAGATGAATGGGATAATATCATTAGCATAAGAGTTAATGGCGCAAAATTGGTTGAAGATACATCTTATATGACAAATGCTACATTAAAAGACTTTGATAAGAGTTATCAAAATGCGCTTTCCCATCACAATGATATAGACTATTATAAAAAATATACATTTAGTGCTTATTCATCAAAAACTTTAATTATCGAGTTTTCATTTGATGTAAAAACTGATTGCGATGAATTATCTATTAAGATTGGCTCAGATGTGTTCTCTCCAGATCATGCGACTGGGTCTTCAAGAATCTTGAATATGAAGTGCCCAATTATTTAATATCGCTTAGTGTATATCCAGCACCTTCAATAGCATCATAGAATAATTGATTATCTATATCCTTAGTTGCTTTTACTTGAGCAAGATTCTTTGTATGATCTACAACGATAACTTCAACGCCATCGATTTTATTTAAAGCATCTTTAACGTGTGCTTCACAATGCATGCACATCATTCCTTCAACATTTAGATTAATAATTCTTTCCATAGGTTTATCTCCTTGTATTTCTTTTGGTTTATTTTGTATTGCAAGCTTAACTTGCTTAAATAGATTTAGTCTTAGAGCATTCAAAACAACTGTTACGCTAGATAAGCTCATAGCAAGTGCGCCATACATTGGTTGAAGTGTAACTCCAATTGGAGATAGGGCACCTGCTGCTATAGGAATACAAATTAAGTTGTATACGAAAGCCCAGAATAAATTCTCTTTAATATTTAACAGCGTTTTTCTTCCAAGTTTTATAGCATTAACGCAAGATGTTAAATCGTTGTTTATTAAAACTATATCTGCAGCATCAATTGCTATATCGCTACCAGCACCTATTGCTATGCCAAGGTTTGCACGTGTTAAAGCAGGTGCATCATTTATGCCATCGCCAACCATAGCAACAAATTTGTCTTTAGATATGTTAGATACGATAGATTCTTTATCTTGAGGTTGTACATTTGCATATACATTTTCTATACCAACTTGTTTTGCAATGCTATTAGCTGTAAGTTCATTATCTCCAGTAAGCATATATACATCTATGCCCAAATCTTTTAATGCTTTTATAGCCTCAATACTATCTTCTTTTATAGTGTCTTGTATTGCTATAATACCTAGAACTTCTTTTTGGTTAGCAACAATAATTGGAGTCTTACCAGCACTAGCAAATGAATCAATGTCGTCTTTAGAAGAGATAGTAATATATTGTTCAATGAATCTTAGGTTCCCAATATATATTGTTTTCTTATCTATATCTCCAGATAGGCCATTACCAGGGAAAATCTTAAAATTCTCGACCTGTTTTGCGTTTATATTGTTATTTTGAGCGAAATTAACTATTGCTTTTGCTAATGGATGTTCGCTAAATGTTTCCAAAGATAGGGCAATAGAAAGTAATTCTTCTTTAGTTGTATTTAGAGGTAAAACATCAACGACTTCCATTTTCCCTTTTGTTATAGTTCCAGTTTTATCTAATACAACGGCATTGACCTTGCCTGCATTTTCTATAGCAGTAGCATTTTTAAATAGAACGCCCATCTTTGCGCCAACACCGCTACCAACCATAATGGCAACTGGAGTAGCAAGGCCAAGTGCACAAGGACAAGATATAACTAAAACTGTTATAGCTCTTGTTAGGGCACCGCCAATTGATCTATCTATAATTGACCAAATAACAAATACTATTAATGCAATTGAAAGAATTGTTGGTACGAATATGCCAGCTACTTTATCTGCGATCTTAGCAATAGGGGCTTTAGTGGCTGCTGCATCAGATACCATCTCAATAATTTTAGAAAGAGTAGTGTCTTTACCTACATGAGTAGCCTTACACTTAATGTATGATGAAAGATTGCTTGTTCCAGAGATTACCTTGTCATCTATTGTTTTATCTATAGGAATGCTTTCACCAGTTATTGATGATTCATTAATAGTTGTAGCGCCTTCAATAATAATTCCATCAACTGGAATATTCTCGCCAGGACGAACAATGAATATGTCTCCAACTTGGATATCCAAGATATCAATGGTGATTTCTTTGCCATCCTTAATAATGTTTACGGTATTTGGTTGAAGTGCCATTAAGCCTTTTAGGGCATTTGTTGTTTTGCCCTTAGAGAATGCTTCTAGAGTTTTACCAATAGTAATGAATGAAAGAATCATTGCTGATGATTCAAAATGAAGATTCATATATAAATTCATTTGATTAGATGTTGCTGTCATAGCAAATAATTCATATATGCTCCAAATGTAAGCAATGCCTGCTCCCATAGCAACTAGGGTATCCATATTTGGCGCTTTATGTATAACTGCTTTAAATCCAGATATAAAGAAAGCTCTATTAATTATCAAGATAATAGTAGATAGTATTAATTGAATAAGTGCTAGGGCAATATAATTACCTTTCAAGAATGAAGGCATAGGGATATGTAGCATATGTCCCATTGAAAAATACATTAGCACAACTAGGATACAAATAGAAGAAATTAATCTATTTAATAATTTCTTTGTTTGCGATGGTTCCTCAGCTTTCTTATTATCTACAACCTTTGGTTGCATACTTTGCTTGGCGCCATAGCCAGCATTTTCAACGGCTTTTATGATTGTCTCTGGAGAAGCAGTTCCTTCTACTTGCATAGAATTAGTTAGAAGGTTAACAGAGCAAGATTGAACTCCTTCTACCTTCGATACTGCTTTTTCTACTCTTGCGCTACATGCAGCGCAGCTCATTCCAGTTACATCATACTTTTCCATTATTTCATCAACTTCAAAACTAGTGCAGATAATTCATCTACAGCGTTTTCATCTCCATTTTTAATATCTCTTAACACGCACGTATGTATGTGTCTATTCAATAAATCCTTATTAAAAGAATTAATAGCAGCATTTATAGCTTGAGATTGAATAAGAATATCTGCACAATATGCATCATTCTCAACCATAGCCTTAATTCCTCTTACTTGGCCCTCAATTCTATTTAATCTATTTATTAATTTCTTTACTTCTTCATCGCTTCTTAGTGTTTTTTTATCACAACAAGCACATTTTTTCTCGCAATCCATCTCTTGCCTCCATATACCCCCATAGGGTATTTTAATAATAAATCCAAATTTGCAAAAAGTCAAACAATTATTTGACAAACAATCTTGCCTAGCGTACCATATAGTTGAACGATTGCTCAACTAATACACAAAAAGGAGAAAGAAAAAATGAGTAAATATGAATGTGATTGTGAATTAATACATGAGGATGTTGTAAAGCATGTAAAAGGCGAGATGAAGAAAGATGAAGATTATTTAGATTTGGCCGATCTATTTAAGATGTTTTCTGATTCAACAAGAGTGAAGATTCTACATGCGCTAGAAAAGCATGAGATGTGTGTCTGCGATTTAGCAAATTTGCTTTCAATGACTAAATCTGCAATATCTCACCAATTACAATCTTTAAGACTAACAAATTTAGTGAAATTCAGAAAGGAAGGACAAGTCGTATATTACTCGTTAGCAGATGATCATGTAAAAGCTATTTTGGATATTGGATTTGAGCATATATTCGAGGAGTAGTCTATGGTAAAGAAAGTAATTAAGATTAAAGGATTGGATTGCGCGAACTGCGCAAGAGAGTTGGAAGAGGAGTTAAATGAAAAGGTAGGAGTTAAGTCTTCTGTCGATTTCATTAATCAACAAGTGAAACTTGAGTTCAAAGATAACGATGAACTTGAAAAGGCTAAGTATACAATCAATCATTTCGAAGAAGTGCAAATTATTGAAGATGCTAAAAAGTGCACTCTAAAGATTGAAGGTTTAGATTGTGCAAACTGTGCAAGAGAGCTAGAGGAAGAATTAGAAAAGATTGATGGCGTTAGTGGATCAGTAGATTTTATCAATCAACAAGTAAAACTTGAATATGATTCAATTAGTGCATTAAATGCAGCAAAGTTTACGATTAACCATTTTGAAGAAGTAAAGATTGTTGAAGATGTAAAGAAGCAAACAAAGTTTGAAGAACACAAAAAAGATATAATTTGCTTAATTGTATCACTAGCTTTGCTAGTACCAGCAATTATCGTTTCAAGATTATTAAATAGCACAGCATCAATAGTTATCTCATACATCTTGTATGTTGCTGCATATATTATCGTTGGCCACGAAGTGCTAATTAATACAGTTAAGAATTTATCAAAAGGTAAAATTTTTGATGAGAACTTCTTAATGGCTCTAGCGTCTATAGGCGCAATAGTTTTAGGCTTTGTAAACAACGGCGATGGCTTATTTGAAGGTGTAATGGTAATGTTCTTATATCAATTAGGAGAATTACTTCAAGCTTTGGCTGTAGGCAAGTCTAGAGACTCTATTACAAAGTTAATGGATCTAAAGAGTGAAGAAGCCATCCTTATGAAGGATGGGGAACAAATAGTAGTTAGCCCTGACCAACTAAGAGTTGGAGACAAGATACTTGTTAAAGTTGGAGACAAAGTTCCGGTAGATGGAATCATCAAAAATGGTGCATCTTCATTTGATTATAAATCATTAAACGGTGAAGCAATTCCTAAGGAATTAAAAAATGGTGATGAAGTATTATCTGGTGCTATCAATCTATCTCAAGCAATTGAAATTGAAGTAATAAGAGAATATAAGGATTCAACTGTAGCAAAGATACTAGATATGGTAGAGAATTCTACAGAAAAGAAAGCTCAATCAGAAAAGTTCATTACAAAGTTTGCTAAATACTATACACCATCAGTTGTTATTGCAGCGGTTCTAGTTGCAAGTATTGTTCCAACAATTATTGGCGCTATACAAGGCAGCTTTAGCTGGGGCTTATATTCTACATGGATTTACAATGCATTATGCTTCTTAGTTATATCTTGTCCATGTGCATTAGTTATTTCTGTGCCACTAGCATACTTCAGCGGTATTGGAAAGAGCGCAAGATATGGTGTATTAATTAAGGGATCTACATCTTTAGATGAATTAGCAAACGCAACATTAGTTGCATTTGATAAAACGGGTACATTAACATATGGCGAATTCAAAGTACAAAAAGCATCTAATGATGAAGCATTAAAGATTGCAAAAGCGCTTGAAGAATATTCTTCTCACCCAATTGCAAAAGCGTTCGATAAAATCGAAAGTGACTATCAAGCAAAGGATGTAAAGGAAATCTCAGGAAAAGGTCTTGAAGGCGTTATTGGAAAGAGCAAGGTATTATGTGGTAATGCAGCCTTATTGAAAGATAAAGGCGTAGCCTTTGAAGAAAAAGATTCTATATCAACACTTTTATATGTTGCAAAGGACAATGAGTTTGTTGGCGTAATAGAAATTGATGACGTTATTAAAGAAGGCGCTAAAGAAGCAATTGAAGCTTTAAGAAAAGAAGGTATTAGTCATATCACAATGTTATCTGGAGATAACAAAAAGCGTGCAAAGGCAATTGCTGATGAATTAGCTTTAGATGGCTTTGAAGGAGCTTTGCTTCCAGATCAAAAGTTGCAAAAGGCAGAAGAGTTAAAAGAAAAAGGTGGCCTTATCTATGTTGGAGATGGTATTAATGATGCTCCAGTTATGGTAAGTGCAAACTGTGCAATTTCAATGGGTTCTATTGGTTCTGATGCAGCAATCGAAGCAAGTGATATCGTATTGATTTCAGATGAGCTATCTTTGATAGCGAAAGCAAAGAACATTGCAAAGAAGACAAGAAGAATCGTAATCGAAAACATCGTAGGTTCTTTGGTAGTTAAATTTGGAATAATGGTATTAGATTTAATTTGGGGACTAATAGTTCCTGGCGGAGTATTCCCATTGATAGTATCAGTTGTTGCAGACGTAGGCGTAATGCTACTTGCAGTATTAAATTCAATGAGAATCATGTTTAAGAAAGCATAGCTTTAAATACATCAAAAAAATAGGGCTGCATATCATTGTTGCAGCCCTTATTTCATTTTATCAATAATTATTTTTTGTCTGTGTTAGCTTTATCAAAATCAGCTACCTTTTTAACCATCTTAACAACTAGTTCAAAACCTTTTTCAAGTGCTTGTACATTTAGTCCTTCAACTGTATCGTTGTATGTGTGATAGTAATTTGTAGGTCTTGGATCTTGTGCAGCAATAGTAACCGTCTTAACACCAGCTCTATATAATGGTGTAGAGTCACAACCGCCAACTGGGTTTTCAATAATACCTGGAGTTGGAAGGTCAATTTCCTTCATTGTTTCAACTGTCATATTTACTAAGTCTTTATCAAACTTAGAGAATAACCATGTATCACCCTTAACAGCATTGAAGTGATCATAATCTCTAAATGAGTCTAGATTCAAGCTGTAGTAGTGTTCATTGAAATCTGCCTTGTGTGCTTTACAGAAAGCTTCAGAACCCTTTAGTCCAGCTTCTTCACATCCTAAACCAGCACAGATAATTCTTGTGTTTTCTGGTACTTCGTCTTCATGTTCTTTGTAGTACTTAACTGTTGCAAGTGCAATTTCACAACCTGTTAGGTTGTCCATAGCACCTGGAGAAGCCTTTCTCTTATCCCATGTTAGATATTGAGATAACCAGTAGCATCCTGGAACAGCAAAGATTGGAACGATGTACATTAGTAGGTAACCAACGTTCTTAATTGTCTTAGCAGAAACATCAATAATGTTTGTTGTCCAGAACATAAAGCTTAATGCTCCATTGCAAACAGCAATTAAAGATACAAGTGCAACACCGCCGATAGATAAAACACCGATAATTGTCTTAGCCATCATTGTGTTTGCATTGATTGCAGATAATTGCCAACACCAAGAAGAATCTAAGTGTCCAGAAAGTAGGATAGTTCTATCTACGATTCCAGATTTTGGTTCAAGTGTTGCATATACGTTTTGTGATGGATATTTCTTGAATAGGAAATCTAAACAACCTGTGTATGTGAAGATTTGTAGTATAGCATATAGAAATGCTAGTGCAGCGATAATTAAACCAGCGATTGGTGTTAAGTAGAATAATACAGCTGCTGCATATCCAACGTATCCTAATACAGGAATAAAACCAATTGATGCGATTGGTGCCATCTTAAATCCTTCTGTTGTAGGAGTTAATCCGGTCTCTCTAGTGATTTGTTCTGCGAACTTCTCAGCACCACGTTTTTCTTCTTCAGATCCTGGTAGTCTTGGGCCTGTTTCGTCGATAACCTCTTTAACTAGACCAAGAACCATTTGTCCGTTCTTTTTAATGTCTTGTTCTTTCATATTTAACCTCATAAATAATAACTAATAACAAGTATAAAGTTTATACTTGGCGGTGTCAATAAATTTTTATTTTGATAGCCCATCTCTCATTATTGCGCGGGCAATAAATAATAAAATATTTATTATTGACTAAACAAGAGTTAGTTGTTAAAATAATTTTTAGTGAGCACTCACAAAAATAATAAAAGGAGAATTAGTTATGAACATTAAGAATACTGAATTAAAAGGTATGCAAGAGAAAGGCTACGGCGTTACACGTTGGGCTGATCCTCAAGACATCAGAGATTCATTAAAAGAACTAACTGAAAAGAACATTTATTCTATTCCTAAAGATGTTTACGAAAATGACATTGTAAAGGGATACTATGAAAAGAAGTGTGCTAAATCTAAGACAATCACTGCAGAAGCTAAGAACTTCATCCCAGGTGGTGTACAACACAATTTAGCATTCAACAAACCATTCCCAATGTGTATGGTTAAAGCAGAAGGAGCTTATTTATATGATGCCGACGGCAATAAATACTTCGACTTCTTACAAGCTGGTGGTCCAACAATCCTAGGAAGCAATTTCAAGGCTGTTCAAGACGAAGCTGTTAAGCTAATCAAAGAATGTGGCCCAGTTACAGGTTTATTCCATGAAGCCGAATTATTAATTGCAAAAGAAATCAATAAGAATATGCCATGGGTAGAAAAGTTCAGAATGCTAGGTTCTGGTACTGAAGCAGATATGGCTGCTATCCGTATTTCTAGATGCGCTACAGGCAAGAAGAGAATCATTAAAGTTGGTGGTGCTTACCATGGTTGGTCAGATCAATTAGTATATGGTCTAAAGATCCCAGGAACAAGAAACTTCCTAGAATCTCATGGTATTCCAAGCAAGATCTTTACTCTAGTTGATGAAGTTCAACCAGATAATATCGAAATGATGGAAAAATATTTCAAGTTAAACGAACTAAGAGGTGGTACAGCCTGCGTTCTTATCGAACCAGTTGGACCAGAATCTGGTACAAGACCAGTTGCTTGGGATTACAACAAGAAGGTAAGAGCTCTATGCGATAAGTATGGCGCATTATTAATCTTCGACGAAGTTGTTACAGGTTTCAGAGTAGGTCTTGGCGGTGCTCAAGGTTTATTCAACGTTCAACCAGACTTAACAGTATTCGGTAAGATCGTTGCTGGTGGATATCCAGCTGCCGGTGGTGTTGGTGGAAAGAAGAAGTATGTTGACTTAATGGCTGCTGGTGTAGGCGGTATGATGAAGAAGGCATATGTTGGTGGTACACTTGCTGCTAACCCTCTATCTTCTATGGCTGGTTACACAGCTATTAAAGAAATCGCTAAGAACGATGCCTGCGTAAAGGCTGGTTTAGCTGGTAACAGATTAACAGATGGTTTAACAAGATTAATCGAAACATACAAATTACCATACGTTGCATACAACCAAGGTTCTATCTGCCACTTAGAGTGTTCTGCAGCTATGAGCTTCGACTTCTCTTCAATGAACATTATCAACGTTGTTCAAGCTTTATCTACGAAGAGCATGATGATGGTAAGAAAAGAATGTATGGAACAAATGGGGGCT
>JAEEGL012824911.1_pt1 | contig 17798 bp, 16 predicted proteins | sample 9134231 | NCBI WGS metagenome assembly JAEEGL01 (sample SAMN16246548, study PRJNA631951) | gut metagenome | biome: gut microbiome; feature: rumen; material: fiber-attached | host: Bos | place: Iran: Karaj | collected 2018-10 | reverse complement strand
AGATATGCTAAAATTGGTTTAGATATATTTAATGGTATTTGTGATAAATATTTAACAGTTAAGGAAGATGGAGATTTAAATTTAGGTGGTATCTGTCTTGTTGCTGGATTAGGTCCTGATAATAATTTAAGAAGAGATGGAACTTATGAATATTATATTTCAGAGCCTGTTGTTGAAAATGATGCTAAAGGTGTAGGACCACTTATTATGGCTTATACTGAGGTTTTAAAATTAGAAAAATAAAAATTATAGAGTCACGTTAAATCGTGACTCTTTAATTATATATATGATATAATCTAATAAAGGTGTTTTGAGGTATAATTATGGAAGCATTAGTTGAAATTATTTTTGATCTTATTTTTGAAGTGTTTGGTGAATTTATATTTGTATTAATAGGAAAATTATTTAATAAAGCTGAATCTGATTCTAAAACATTAAAGATAGTAAAGATTTCTGTTTATAGTGTTATTGCGTTACTTTTAATGGCTTTATTAATTACATCAATAATTTATAAAAAAGGATTAATTATATTATTTGTTTTATCTTATTTAGGATTATTACTAGTTGCTTATTATTTAATATTTTTATTTAGAGAGGTCATGGTTAATCCTAATGGTGAAAAAATAATAAGGTGGATTGTAAGAATTATAAGATATCCATTTACTATATCACTTATTGTTTTAGCATCATTATATTTAAATGATGAAATAGCTAAAGCTTTAATGATTACAGGCTCTGTTATTGGATTAATTATATTTATATTAATTGATGCATTTAGAATATATAGATATAATAATAAAATAAAAATTGAAGAAGATATAGAAGATTAATAATTTAAAATTTTAAATAAATATTGTATAATAAATTAGATTTTGACTTTTAAGGAGGTATTGCCTTGATTAATGAAGTTTATAAGCATAGAAAAAGTATGCAGCTAACTCAAGAGGATTTAGCAAAAAAAGTTGGTGTAACTAGACAAACAATTATTTCTATAGAACAAGGTAAATATATTGCTTCACTTCCTTTGGCTATAAAAATAAGTAAGGTATTTGAATTACCTGTGGAAGCTGTTTTTAAATTGGAGGAAGGTGAATAATATGGAAAATATAGAACATTTAAAAAAGACATCTTTAATTAAATTAATTATTATGTGTCTTGCTACAATATTACCTATTGTTTTATTGGTTATATTTGAATTAATTCCAAATAGAGAAGAATCAGCATTAGCTGATTTGATAATAATTAGATATGGTATTTTAGTATTATTAGAAGGATATATTGGCTTAAAAATATATAAATATATTAAAATACTAAATAGTATTGATTATGCTCAAAATGAAGTTATAAAAAGAAATGATGAAAGAAATAAATTCATTAAGCTTAAAACAGAATCAATGACAATTAAAATTTGTATTTATGCTTTAGGTATTGCTTTAATTGTTACTGCATTTATTAATCGATTTATTTTTTATACAATTTTAGGTGTTGTACTTTTTGCTGTTATTTGTTTTATAGTTGTTAATTTATATTATACAAAAAAGTATTAATTATTATGGAGGGTAGCTATGAGTCCTAAATTAAAAAAAGGTTTAAAATTAGGCGGTTTTGTGGCTGCCCTAATTGTTTATGTAATAATGTCAATAATTGTATATAATACTAAGAATAGTCCATCTGATATTGATGTTTTCTTTAGAGATTTAGCATACAATATTAGAGGTGAAAAATATGGACCAATGTTTTGGATTTTTAGAATAATAACAGAATTTGGTGACTTTTTCATTGTTGGTATAATATTAGTAGCATTTGGTATTTATACAAAATTTGATTATAGATTTTTTGTATGTATTATTGGATTAGGTGTTGCAATTTTATCTAATGTTGTTTTAAAAACATTATATTCAAGAGAAAGACCTATTTTTGAAAATAGATGGATGGTAGAAGAAACTTCATCATTTCCATCAGGCCATTCTACAGCATCTGCATTCTTATATACATATTTAGCATATACTTTCTATCATTTACATATAAAGAAAATATCTAAAATACTATGGTTTGTTAGTCTTCAATTATTAATATTTTTAGTAATGGCATCAAGACTAATAATGGGGGTTCATTATTTTACTGATGTTTTTGCAGGCTATGCATCTGGTATAATGGTATGCTGTTTTGCGATGATAGCTTATCATTTCTGTGAAAAGAATAATTTATTAACTGAAGGATTCATTGCTTTCTTAAAAAAGGCGGACAAGGAATAATGAAAAAGAATTTTTTAATTATTGCTTTAATCATTTTAGTTTTTTCATTGTCTAGCTGTAATGCTTTAGAAATTAAAACATGTAATCCTATATATGCTATGGATACAATAATAAATATTAAATTTTATAATGTAAAGGATTCAGATATTTATTATCAAAATATTAAAAATATATATAATGAATATGATATTTTAGCTGATGATTTTAAATCTCATAGTGGTTATAAAAATATATATGATTTAAATAAAGAAAGAGAAATAGAAGCATCTGATAATCTTTTAGAGCTTGTTGGTGAAGCTATTAAGCTAAAAGAAAAAACAAATGGATATTTTAATCCATTAATTGGAAGAATATCACATTTATGGAAAGAAGCTATAGAAAATAAAAAAATTGATTCAATAAATAATGATTTAATTTCAAATGAATTAAATATTATGAATTCATCTAGCATTTTGATTAAAGATAATAAAATATCAATTATAGGTGATGGAAATATTGATTTAGGTGCTATAGCTAAAGGATATGCAACCTTTAAAGCAGTAAAATATCTAAAGGAAAATAATATTGAAGGATATTTAATTAATGCAGGTGAATCTAGTGTTGCTTTAGGAATAAAGGCTGGTAAAGCTTTTAATGTTGCCTTACAGGCACCATATTCTAATAAGATTATTAAAAATATTGAATGTATGAATACTAGTGTTGCTACATCATCTGGTAAGCATCAAAATATTGTTATAGACAATGTTAGATATCATCATATAATTAATCCATATACAGGATATCCATCAAATATTTATGATAATGTTAATGTTATTATTGATAATGCTTTTTTAGCTGATTGTTATTCAACAGCTTTATTTTCTATGGATTTAAAAACTGCCAATAAATTTGCTTTAGATAACAATTTTGAGGTTATTTTATATAAGGATGATAAAATATTATGAAAAGATTAAGAAATGATATTATTTTAATAATTATTATTTTAATTTTATCTATTATTTTTTATTTTACTTATAAGGCTTTAAATAAATCAGATAATCTGGTTTGTAAAATATATCAAGATCAGGAATTAAAATATGAAATACCTTTAACTGAAGAAAAAGAAATTACATTAAATACTTTAGATGGTAAGATGGTTATTATAATTGATAAAGATGGAGTTTATGTTAAAGAAACTGATTGTAAGGATAAAATATGTAAAAACCAAGGAAGAATTAATCAAGGAGGACAAGTAATAACTTGTCTACCTGATAAAATATATATAAAGCTTGAAGGTAAGGGAGCTGATGTATATTTATGAGTACTAATTTGAAAAGATTAACTATTGTTGCTATGCTTTTAGCAATGGCAATAGTTTTAAATTATTTAGAATCATTTATTCCTATATTTGTTCCTGGGGTTAGATTAGGTTTGGCTAATGTAATAATATTAATAATGCTTTATGAATTTAAATGGTATGAAGCATTTGCTGTAGATATATTAAGAATATTAATTGTTGCATTAATTAGAGCTACCTTCCTATCTCCAACATTCTTTATGGCTTTATCTGGGGGATTATTGTCATTTTTAATAATGTTTTTATTTTCAAGAATTAAAATATTTTCAAAAATTGGAGTATCAGTTTTAGGCTCACTTAGTCATGCTTTAGGTCAAATAATTGTAGCGATAATTATGCTTGAATCTGTTGATTTAATATATTATTTACCTTTTATAGCATTATTATCTTTAGCAACAGGTATTTTATCTGGTGTAATTGCTTCCTTATATTTAAAAAGAAGTATTACTAATAAATTTGTTGAAAATGAAAATGTTAATGAATAAGTGATATTTTTATAATATAATAATAGTTGGTGATGAGTTATGAAAAAGCTTTATAGAAAGATTTTTTCGTCATTGTTTTTGACGGTTTTATTTTCAATTATAGAAATTATAGTTGTAATAGCATTTATTGCATTATTAAAATTTTTTGCTGAAACGCTAATTGATTTATTTACTTTAGAAATTGATTCATCAATTGCTTATTGGATATCAAGGGTATTCTTTTCAATAATTGAATTTATTTTCTTTATGATTGTTGTTTCAAAAAGAGAAAATCCTGAATATAAAATTCCTTGGATAACTTTAATATTTATCGCTCCTATTTTAGCATTTGTAATTTATTTATTCTTTGCAAATCATGGCTTAAGAATGAGAGAAAAGAAAATATTAAAAGAAATTGATAAGATATTAAATGAAAAATATCGGGTTACTCAAGAAGAAAGATATCAATTTAAAAGTGATGTACCTTTAAGATATAGAGGTATATTTAAATATTTAAGGCATATGACTAATATGTATGCTACAAGTGATAATAGGGTTACTTATTATAAAAATGGTGAAGCATTTTTCCCTGTTTTAGTTGAAGCTTTGAAAGAGGCAAAAGAATTTATTTTTTTAGAATTCTTTATTATCGGAGAAGGTAAATGGTGGAGCCAAATAGAAAATATTTTATTTGAAAAGGCTAAAGAAGGTGTGGATGTAAGAATCCTATATGATGCTTTAGGCTCTTTTACATTACTTCCAAATAATTATGCTAGAAAATTAAGAAAAAAAGGAATTAAATGTTATAAATTCCACTATTTTAAACCAATGCTTTCAGGTTCATATAATAATAGAGACCATAGAAAGATTGCTGTAATAGATCATAAGTATGGATTTACTGGTGGTATGAATTTAGCCGATGAATATGCTAATGATGAGGTAAGATTTGGCTATTGGAAGGATACAATGGTTAGAATAGAGGGTCAAGGAATTGGAAATTTAATTTCTATATTCTTACAAAACTATGATTTAACTTGTCATTATGTTAGTGATTATAATAAATATTTAGATTATGAATATGAAAAATTTGATGAACCAGGATATATTTATGCCTTTGGTGATGGTCCTGGTGGATATTCAAAAAATGAACCAATTGGTGAAGAAAATTATATTCAAATAATTAATTCAGCTGATAGAACATTGTGGATATCAACTCCTTATTTAATTCCAACTTATAGATTAATGGAAGCTGTTAAGAATGCAGCTAAAAGAGGCGTTGATGTTAAATTATTTGTTCCAGGTATTCCTGATAAAAAAATAGTATATTGGTTAGCTAAAGCTGATTTTAATCAATTGATAGAATCTAAAGTTAAATTATATATTTATACAAAAGGATTTAACCATGAAAAAGAAATAGTTGCTGATGATAAATTAGCATTCTGTGGAACTATTAATTTTGATTTTAGAAGTTTAACTCACCACTTTGAATGTGGTTTAACAATGTATGATGTACCTTGTATAAAGGATATGATAGCTGATTTTGAAGAAATGGAAAAGGAATCAGAATTAGTTAAAGAAGGAAAAACTTTGAATTTCCTTCAAAGAGCGATTGTTGCTGTTATTAAGATATTTAGAACATTATTATAATAGGTCTTAAAAATATTCATATTTTTTAGATAAATTAATTATTAAGAAAGGAAAAGAAAAATGAGCAAAGAAACAAGAGAAAAATTAGAAAAAGTATTTGATGTTTTGGGAGAATTAATTGCCTTTGTAACTGCTGTTGTATGGGCATTGGTTATTATTGATCAAAATTTCTCATTCTTACCAGCTGTAGTAGTTAATGTTTTCAATGTAGTTAAAGCTTGGTTACTATTAGTATTAGTTGGTGTAGTTGGATTTGAAGCAACAATTAAGAGAAACTTTATTATAAGAATTATTTTCTATGTAATTTTAGCAATCTTAATTATTTTCCATTGCTTCCCAGGAACTTATGATTATTTAATTGGTTTAGTTAAATAATATAATTTCTTTGAACTTGACAAAAATCAAATGTTTTAGTATTATTATTTGTGAGCAAAGGCGCTCAAATAATAATAATTTGGAATGCAAAGTCGCTAATAGATTTTCTATTTTAGCGACTTTTTTTCTTTGCTAAATATAATATGAGGGGTTAAAAAAATGAAGGGTTACACTAAAGAAGACATTAGAAGAATTTGTAAGGAAGAAAATATTCATTATATCCGTATGATGTTTACAGATATTATGGGTAATTTAAAGAATGTTGAAATTCCTATTACAAGACTTGAGGATGCACTTGAAAATAATGTAATGTTTGATGGTTCATCAATTGAAGGATTTGTTAGAGTTTATGAGGCTGATATGTTCTTACATCCAGATTTAGATACTTTCTTAGTTTTAAGCTGGGAAAATACTTTATATGGTAAGGTTGCAAGATTTATTTGTGATGTTTATAGACCTGGTGAAAACGGAGAACATATTCCTTTTGAAGGAGATCCACGCGGTGTATTAAAAAGAAATGTAGAAGTTATGAATAAGATGGGATATAAGGCATTTAACTGTGGCGTTGAGCCTGAATTCTTCTTATTTAAGCTAGATGAAAAGGGAGAACCAACTTTAAGATTTAATGATGAAGGTGGTTATTTTGATTTAGCTCCAGTTGATTCTGCTGAAGATTGTAGACGTGATATTGTATTAGAATTACAAAAAATTGGTTTTACAATTGAAGCTGCACACCATGAGGTTTCAACTGGTCAACATGAAATTAATTTTAAGTTTGATTCTTCAGTTGAAGCATGTGATAATGTTCAAACATTTAAGCTTGTTGTTAAAAATGTAGCAAGACGTCATGGCTTACATGCAACATTCATGCCAAAGCCAGTTGAAGGAATCAATGGTTCTGGTATGCATGTAAATTGCTCTTTATTAACAGAAGATGGAAAGAATGCATTCTTTGATCCATCTACACCAAATCAATTATCTGAGCTTGCTAATAAATGGATTGATGGTATTTTAAGTCATGCTAAAGGATTCTGCTTAGTAACTAACCCTATTGTTAATTCATATAAGAGAATTGTTCCAGGCTTTGAAGCTCCATGCTATATTTCATGGTCAGATTCAAATAGAACAACTATGATTCGTATTCCTGCAGCACGTGGCGGAAAAACACGTACTGAGGTTAGATCAGTTGATGTTGCAGCTAATCCATATCTTGCTATTGCAGCAATTTTAGCTGCGGGCTTAGATGGTATTAGGGGTTCTAAGAATGTAAATCATTTTGCACCAATATATGATGATTTATATAGAATGGATGATGAAGGAAGAGCTGCACTTGGTGTTGATTCACTTCCTGCTGATTTAAATGAAGCTATTAAATCATTTAAAAAGGATCCAATTATTTTAGAAGCTATGGGTGAGCATGTTTCAACAAAGCTTTGTGAAGCAAAAACTCAAGAGTGGAATGAATATCGTCGTCACGTATCTGAATGGGAAATCAATAGATATATTAAGAGATATTAATATAAAAATGTTTTCAAAAAGAAAATTCTAGTTTTACAAAATTTTGATATACATTTTTGAATAAAATATCTAAAAATTATTACTTTTGAAATAAAATTCGAAAAACAAAATATTTTAATGATTTTTGATAAAGTTTAAAAAGATTTTTTCGAATTTTTAATAAAATATTTGTTGACTTTAATTTGTTTTAAAAGTATAATAAAAGAAATTTTGATAAACCAATAAAGTGACTATAGAAGGAATCTTAATTTAAAGAGAGTAATCGGTTGGTGTAAGATTATAATTAAATCCTTTGAATCTACCACTTTGGTGAACCTAATCAGTTCCGTTAGCTGCGTTAAAGCTTAAAGATGAGGTTATTCCTAATTTGGGTGGTACCGCGGATATAGTTATTCGTCCCTTTCACGAAAGTGATAGGGACTTTTGTTTTATTAAGATTTGAAAGTCAAATAGAAAGAAAAGAAAGAAAGTAAAGAAAAATAAGAAAGTTAGAGGAGATTATTTATGGCAAGAGTATTTAATTTTAGTGCAGGTCCAGCAGTTTTACCAGAAGAGGTTTTAAAAGAAGCAGCAGCTGAGATGCTTGATTATGATGGTTCTGGTATGTCAATTATGGAAATGAGCCACAGAACAAAAACATTTGAAAAGGTGTTAAATGACGCTGAGGCTGATTTAAGAGAAATAATGAACATTCCTGATAATTATAAGGTTATTTTTGTTCAAGGTGGTGCTACAACTCAATTTGCAGCTGTACCAATGAATTTAATGAGTGCTAATAAGAAGGCAGCTTATATTGAAACTGGTAATTTCTCAAAGAAGGCATTCCAAGAAGCTAAGATTTTTGGTAATGCTAGAGTAGTTGCTTCATCAAAGGATAAAAATTATACATATATTCCAGATTGTAGCGATCTTCCAATTGAAGAAGATGATGATTATGTTTATATCTGTGAAAACAATACAATCTTTGGAACTAAATTCCATACATTACCAAATACAAAAGGTAAACCACTTGTATCTGACCAATCATCTTGTTTCTTATCAGAACCTGTTGATGTAACTAAATATGGTGTAATTTATGCCGGTGTTCAAAAGAATGTAGGTCCTGCAGGTCTTGCCATTGTTATTATTAGAGAAGATTTAATTAAGGAAGATGCTGATTTACAATTCCCTACACCTACAATGCTAAAGTGGAAAACTCAAATTGATGCTAAAAGCTTATATAATACACCAAACTCTTGGGCTATTTATATCTGTGGTAAGGTATTTAAATGGATTAAGAAGCAAGGTGGCTTAGAGGCTATGAAGAAGATTAATGAGAAGAAGGCAGCTATTTTATATAATTATTTAGAAAAATCTAAATTATTTAAAAATGAAGTTGAAAAGAATTCTCGTTCAATTATGAATGTTGTATTTAGAACTGGTTCTGAAGAATTAGATGCTAAATTTGTTGCTGAAGCAAAAGAAAACAATATCGTTACTATTAAGGGTCATAGACTTGTTGGTGGTATGCGTGCTTCAATTTATAATGCAATGCCAATTGAAGGTGTTGAAGCTTTAGTTAAATTTATGGAAAAGTTTGAAAAGGAGAATGCGTAATGAAGGCGTTTTGTTTAAATAATATTTCAAAAGTAGCTTTAGCTACATTAAAATCACCAGATGTAGTTGTTGAAGATGTTAATGATGCTGATAGCATTTTAGTTCGTTCAGCTGATATGCATGAATATGAATTACCTAAAAATGTTTTAGCTGTTGCTAGAGCTGGCGCTGGTGTTAATAATATTCCTCTTGAAAAATATGCTAAGCAAGGTGTTGTTGTATTCAATACACCAGGTGCTAATGCTAATGCTGTTAAAGAATTAGTTTTAGCTGGTATGCTTCTTGCAAGCCGTGATATTATTGGTGGAAATAAGTGGGTATTAGATAATAAAGATAATGCAAATGTTGGTAAGGATGCTGAAAAGGCTAAAAAAGCATTTGCTGGAAATGAAATTTATGGCAAGAAGATTGCTGTATTAGGTTTAGGTGCAATTGGTATTTTAGTTGCTAACGCTTGTGTTGATTTAGGCATGAAGGTTATTGGCTATGATCCTTATTTATCAATTGACAATGCTTTAAAATTAAACAAAAGAGTTACTTATGAAAAGAATTTATTAGATGCAGTAAGAGATGTTGATTTCATAACTGTTCATGTTCCTGCAATGGATGCAACTAAAGGCATGCTAAATAAGGATGTATTCTATGCTGCATCAAAGGGTGTAGTTGTTTTAGATTTCGCAAGAGATACTTTAGTTAATGAAAAAGATTTAGAAGAAGCTTTAACTAATGGACAAGTTAAGAAATTTGTTTCAGATTTCGCAAACGCAAATGTAGTAAAATTGCCAAATACAATTGTTTTACCTCATTTAGGTGCATCAACTGATGAAGCTGAAGATAATTGTGCTGTTATGGCTGTTAATGAATTAAAGGATTATATAGAAAATGGTACAATCCTTCATTCTGTAAATTATCCTGATTTAACTGCTGGAGCAAAAACTGCTAAATCTAGAGTTTGTGTTCATCATCTAAATGCTCCTGGTATTATTGCTAATTATTCACAAGCTATTTCATCTAAGGGTGGAAATATTGTTACTTTAGTTAGTAAGTCAAAGGGTGATTTTGCTTATTCAGTATTTGATGTTGATGGTGAAGTAGATACTAATTTAATCGCAACACTTGAAGGTGTTATAAGGGTAAGAGTGATTTAATATGATGTTGGGTATGCCTCAATTATTTGAATTTGATAATATTGAAGATAATTTAAAGCTTGCTAAGGAATTAAATTTAGATTTTATTGAGCTAAATTTAAATTTTGGATATTGTCGTAAAGAAATGGAAGCTAAAACTGTTTCTGATTTATTGAAAAAATATAATATAAAGGCAACCCTACATTTTTATGATGAGGCTGATTTAGCTTCATATGATGAAGTTGTAGATGCTTATTTAGTATTGTTAGAACGTTATTGCAAATTAGGAAAAGGCTATATTGAATCAATGAATATTCATTTATGTCCAGGACCTGTTGTCACAATTTCTGGTGTAAAAAATTATATTTATGAAAAAGAATATGATGAATATATAAAAAGATTTATCAAAAATCTTCATAGAGCTGAAAAGATTTGTAATGATAATGGAATAAGAATGGTAATAGAAAACACAGATAATATTCCTTCATATACAAAAAGAACATATCAGGATTTATATAAGGAAGGTTTTAAATTTTGTTATGATATAGGTCATGATCATTTAAGCTATGATATAGTAGATGAAGTATTAAAAACAGTACCACTTGAATTCCAAGAATTCCATTTCCATGATGGTAAAGATAGAAAAAAGTGTCATCTTGCTTTAGGTGAAGGAACAATAGATTTAAAGAAATTTAAAGATTTAACTATTAAGCATAATGCTTGGGTTAATTTAGAAGTTAAACAAGCTAGTGATTTAAGAATTTCTGTTCCATACTTTAGAAATATAAAATAATATAAAACAGAGCCTAACTCATAAATTAATTAACGAGTTAGGCTCTTTTTCGTATACTAAATATGTTTTTTTATATTATGAATGTTGATAAATTCCTGTTTTTGTGTTACAATCCGACTGCAATTTTTGAAAAAGAAACATGAGGTAGTAAATATGAAAAAATTAAATAATAAAATAACTAAGATATTTTTATCTTTTTTTATTGTCTTTTTTATTTTAAATAATTTATTAATAACATCAAAAGCTGATGTTGCTAGTGATTTAGATGTTGATATAAACAAATATACAGATAGCGATTCTTTATTAAATACATCAAGATATACAATTTGTAATTATCCTTCATTAATTAATTCGGATGATAGAGGCGGAATAGTATTAAATGATACATTTAAATTTAAAAATATAGGAATTGATGATTATATAGTTGAAATAGTGCCTAAAGAATATTTTTATTCTATAGGAAATCATTATTATATAGGTCAAGAATATGGCTTTTTTATTCATACAGAAGATAGAAAAATAGATTATGAACCGGAAGATGGAATAGTATATAATTCTACTGTTTTAGTATTTGACATTATAACTGAAACAGATATTATTGAAACAAAAGACACTTTAAAAACTACAGTTAAACTTATTTTTCAATATAAATATATATGTATGAAAGGTGGAGCATATTTTTCTATAAATGGTGTCAAGTTTGATTTTGAAGTAGCTGAGCCTTGGGTTATTGCTGAACCATCATATATGAGTGATTTATTAGATGAATCACTTGAATATAGTATGTGTGATGATTATTGTTTGAAGGACATTTCTTTTGGAGCAAATCTTTTTAATGAAGACGAATTGAATAGAGGTGCTGAAAATTATAATGCATTAGATGATTATGGTATGTTTTTTACAGCTTTTGATTATTCATATAAAGGATTTGAAAGTGCTCCAGACAAAGAAATAAAAGCTTTCATTGATACAGCATATTTTGTTTATGGAACATTAAGTAACTCAAAAGCAAGTGATGCGATTGGAAAAATAATTGAAATTAAAGATTTAACAAATGACTATAAGTCATTAGGTAGTGATTTCTTAACGACTAGAGGAGCTGTAAATCATAAGGATAAAAATATTACAGCAACTTGTGAATATAATAATAGAAAAACTCAATTAGAAAATTATAAAGATAGTAAAGACAATCCTTACTTGATTAAATCTGCCGCTATGATAGTCAATTCATTAGATAAAAAAGAATTGAAATTTGGTATCAATGATGAAGTAAAGGCAATATTTAGAGTTAATTATGAAAAAGATTCAAATAACAAAATAAATTATACTCGTTTTACAAATCAAATTGTTTTAAGTGTTGCAAAATCTAGAAGTGGAGATACAGTTTCTTGTTTTGATGGAATAGTAACTAAATTCGTTGGTGAACCTAATAAAAAAGAATTAACTTTGGATAAAGAGAAAACTATTTCGATACTACCAAATGGTGAAAATTTATTTAGCTTTATTCCCCACTTTTCAGGTGATTATGAAATTAATATAATATTACCAAAAAATTTTAAGGTATATATTAATGGTGAAGAGTATAATACAAAATCAATAAAAAAATATATACGCAATAATGAAGAGCTAAAAATTAGAGTTTGCAATATAGATGTTTCTCAAATTGGAAAAATAAGTATTAAACTATCAAACAATTTAGATGATATATCAATTGGTTCAAATGATAATTTCTTAATAGAACTAGGTAATATTAATGGAATGAAGAAAATTACAACAAATAATAAATTTGTCTTGTTTAATAATCTCTATTATAGAGATGAAGATAATAGTTTAGAAAAGGTAGATATTGAACCCGATTATAATTTAACATATCCATTTAATGAAGAATATGTCTATTATGTTTATTTAATGAATAATAGTACTGATATTCAAAATATAAACATAACTTTTGATGATGTTTTGTCATTAAAAAAAGATGAAAATACAAATATAGAATTAAATAAAAACTATACATATTTTAAAATAGATAATTTTGATGGTGGGCAATATGTAATCGCAATAAAAACTTCATCAAGTAATGCAACTAAAACTTCGCTTTTTACTTCTGAGTTGACAGAAATACAAAAGCCTATTAGTTATCGAAATGGTGAATATATTTTATCTATTGATGATAATAAAACATATTATTTAGGTTTTACAAATAAAGATAATTGTAGTGCTGATATCATAATAAAAAAATTGAATGATTCTTATGAATGGGAAATAGTAGACGAAAATGGATTTTATCATAATACACGTGAAACCTCAAAAGAGCTAAAAAGAGGCCGTAGTTATCACCTTGCATTTATGATTAATGGCAAAAAAATTGAAACGCAATTAATTGATAAAAACGATGATTATAAGAATAAGTATAAAAGTGATTATGATTTTGATGTTGATACGCAAGTATTAAAAATTTCTGAAGATGCAGCATTAGATGCTTCAATTGATATTATGACAGCGTTAGAAACTGGTTATGGTATAAATATATTTTATATAACAATCACACCACTATTTGATAATAGTAAAAGTGAAATTAATGTTACAAATGGAGATGAATTAGAATTAAATTTTTCATTTCCTAATTATGTGAAATATTTTGAATATTCACTAAAAGTTGGAAAAAATGTAAAACCAGAGAAATCACCAATTAATCCTTATATTGGAGATTCATATGTTGGTATAATTTATTTATCATCAATAACACCTTCATTAGGTGTTGGTGATTTAGAAATAACTATTAATAAATTATTTTTAGTACAAAATCGATCTAGTATTATTGAATACGAATGTAATATTTCAACAAAAGTCAATAATCTATTTTATAGTGGAAGCGGAACAAGTAATGATCCTTTTTTGATTAATAACTATAGACATTTTAATAATTTGAGATATACTTTAAATAACTCTTTTTGTTATAAATTAATAAATGATATTGATTGTTATAGTAAGCTAGACTTTTATGGGAAATTTGATTTTTATGGAACATTAGATGGTAATAATCATAAAATTATAGGAATAACTGTTGAAAATTATAATTTTAGAGTAGGATTATTTTTAACAAATCGTGGTAAAATCACAAATTTAAAAATTGAAAAATCATATATAGCTGTTATAGCCAGAAACTCAAATGAAACTGTTTATGCTGGTATGTTTTGTGGTCAAAATTATGGTACAATAGAAAACTGCAGTTATTCATATGATGAAAATCGATTTGCTGTTAATTGTAGTAGTATAACTCCATCAGCGTTTGTTGGTGGTATTGCAGGTTGGAACATAGGAACGATAAGAGGATGTTCTGTTAATATATCTAAACTTGATGGTTATGGACATAAAGGTGGTATAACTGGTTATAATTATGCTGGAGGAATTATTGAGAATTGTAATGTTTCAGGAAAAATTGTAAATAATTACGTCTCAGATGAACAACAAACGCAATATTCAGTTGGTGGAATAGTTGGAATTAATTATGGGAATGTAATTAGATGCACTAACAATTCAAGTATTAGCTTTTTTTATAATGGAGTTTTGAGTCAGAGTCGTGTGCTTCAACCTAGAATGGGACTTATTATTGGAACAAATTATGGAAACTATGAAGGATGTAATAATACCTCTAGGTTAAGTAAGGAAGGTTTACAAAAAGTAACATGGCAAGAAGGAATACTATGGCGGAAGAAAACATATGAACATGATCAAACTTTGTATTGTAAAGAATTTGTTGGACAAGATAACCGTTAATAAATGATTGTTTTTAATTAGGAGAAAAGATAATGATTAAGAAAAATTATATTAAATATATATTCTTTGTATTTCTATTTTCATTGTTAATCCTTTTATCATCATGTAATAAAGGACAAGAAAAAAAGAAAGATGAAATGTTATCTATTTTTAATCAGATAGAGGAGTTAGATAAAAAAATAAATGATAATGAATATTATCAAACATCATTTTATTTTAATGTTGATGATACAGAAAAAGGTAATATACATTATGAAGAAAATGAATGTATTGTAAAAAAAGATTTATCATACATATCAAAGATGACAAAAAAAGATAATAACATAAATGAATATGATTATTATACTTGTAAGGATAATCAATATTATCATTTAACACCTATAGATGATAAAGAATATGAAATTGAAAAAATAGATGATTTTGATTTAAATAATATTATTGGATTTGATAATCCACTTCCTTCTAAAGAAATAGTTAATGATATAAAGAAAATAACAATTAAAGATGGAGAGTATAGAATTCCATATTCCTTAGTTAAAGATAGTTCATTAGTTAAAAGAATGTTTGATTATGGATATTTTAATGATTTAAATGATTATTTATCTGATGATGAATTATTAGTTCATTTTAGTTTTAAATGTTATGAATCACAATATAGTGTAAGTTGTTCATTTTGGTATGTTAAAGATAATTCATCTATTAAAACAGAAATTGTTTTGACTAAAGATATATTAAAAAATCAAGATGATTTAAATCTTGATTTTAAACAACAAAAAACAATAAGAGAATATAAAGAATCCAAAATTAATATACTATCTGAAGGAGAAGAAGCATTAATTTTTACTCCTAAATATTCAGGATATTATGATATAAATTTAGATTTATCTAATTCTGTTAATGTGAAATTTGGTGAAGATGAATATAATGATTCTAACATTAAGATAACTAAATTACTAAACTCACATGAAAAGTATTATATTAATATCAAAAACGGGAAATCAATAACAGAAGGAAAAGTTCTTGTTACATATTCAGATAAAGTTAATATGGATAACATTTCAATGAGAGCATATGATACATATGTTCTTAAGTTAGACAAAATTAAAGGAATTAAGGAACTTGTTTTAAATAATAAAAATATATTTATTTATAAGACATTATATAAGATTGATACAGATAATGATTATCCTTATGCTGAAAGAAAAACAAGTGAAATTTTTTATTATGAAGAAAATGAATATTATATTTTATTAAGAAATAGAAATAATAACGATATTGAAGATATATCAATAAATATTACGGATATTGATGAAATAAAAATAGGATGTATTAATGAACTTGGTACATTATCTGAAGATATGACTTACTTTAGAATTAATAATGAAGTTGGCGGACAATACAAAGTTAATTTTTTTAGATTTGTGAATATGTATTTTTATAATGAAAATGGATTACCTCTAGGTGTAAATTTTGGAGAAATATCTATGGATGCAGGAAAAACATATTATTTAGGACTTAGGAATGCTTCTGATGAATTATGCACGATTGAACTTCAAAAATTAGATGATGAATACCAATGGGAAATAACAGGTGGTAAGTATGATTCTTATAGAACATTTGAAGAAGCTATAAAATTAGAAGCAGACTATACATATAATATAAAATTCATAAAGAATGGTGAAATAGTTGATTGTGTTTTTAAAGATGAATTTCAAGGAGATAGATATAATTCTCAATATTCTATGCATATTAGTGAAGATGGTGAATTAGAAATTCCAAAAGAAATATTAAACGAAGAATCTAATTGGCTTAGTATATATATAAAAATTGGTTATATAATACGTTATGATAAATGTTTAGATGTAAAACCAATTTGATTTTTAAATGTAATATTATTTTGTTAGTATTTTAATTTAAAAACATATTGTAATTTTAAAAACACTATGTTAAAATATCAAGGTAACTAACTATGACTTAAGAAAGTCATGGCATTAAGGAGGAAAAAACATGAAAAAAGGAATTCATCCAGAATACAAGACTGTTAAAGTAACTTGTACTACATGTGGTAACGTATTTGAAACTGGTTCAACTTTAAACGAAATCAGAGTTGATACTTGTGCAAACTGCCATCCATTCTATACTGGTAAGCAAGCATTTACTCAAGCTGATGGTAGAATTGAAAAGTTCAATAAGCGTTATAATTTAAAGAAGTAAGATATTTATGGGGGCCAGTTGGCCCCTTTAATTTTTTAAGGAGGGAAAAGCTATGTATGAATTACATCATTTAAAAGGAAATACATATTATATAGATGGACCAACTAATTGTGGAGTTTATGTTTTAAACGAAAATAAAGATGTTTTATTATTTGATTGTGGAACTAAAGAAGATGGTCCTAAAATTTATGAAGCATTAGAAAAAAATGGAATGCACGTGACTCATTTAGTTTTTTCACATTGTCATGCTGATCACTCAATGGGTTATCATTATATATATGAAAAAACTCATTGTAAGATGATAGCATCTAAGGTTGAAAGAGGATTCTTTAGAGATGCAACATTAGATAGAGGCTTTTTATATGGTGGCTATCCTTTAGATGAATATGATTCAAAATTAATGCATATAGATTCAAATGATGAAATATATTCATTAAGTGAGCTTCCTTCTGGTGTTGAATTCTTTCATTTGCCAGGACATCATTTTGGTATGATTGGATTAAAAACTAAAGATGATGTTTATTTTGTTGCTGATACATTAGGATCTATTGATTTAATTGAAAGAGCTCATATTTTACTAATATATGATGTTAAAGGATACTTAGAATCATTAGATTTTGTTAAATCATTAGAAGGAAAAATAGTTGTTCCTTCTCATAATGAAGTAACTGATCATATAGCACCTGTAGTAGAATT
>JAEEGL012476274.1_pt1 | contig 17798 bp, 14 predicted proteins | sample 9134231 | NCBI WGS metagenome assembly JAEEGL01 (sample SAMN16246548, study PRJNA631951) | gut metagenome | biome: gut microbiome; feature: rumen; material: fiber-attached | host: Bos | place: Iran: Karaj | collected 2018-10 | reverse complement strand
CCAGATGGCTCTTTATGAGTCTGTCCAGGACGAAGAAGGGTTCCTTACCGCCGCAAGGCCCTCTTCCGGATTCACACCCGGATGGGCACGCAAGGAAGGTCCTGAATCTATGGGAAGGGCGGCATACGCTCAGATGATGCTTAAGGAGAATTTCCGCATCACCGCTTTCCTTTGCAAGCATTGGGGAGAGAAAGAGCTCGCGGCTCGTTATGAGAAGAGGGCTGAGGAACTTTCCGCATCCATCATGAAACATTTCTGGAGCGAAGAGAAGAAGGCTTTCATAGACGGATACAAATCTGACGGCTCCCTTGACGAAAGGGTGTCACCTCACGCTCAGTATTGGGGTGTGATCTCTGGCTTGTATCCCGAGAAATACTATGACGCTCTTTACACAGAAGTGCTCCCTTCTATTCCTTCGTATTACAAGGATGTCAGCTATGACAAGGGATACGAGGTCCTGGCTTATGCCAAGGCCGGCCATATCAAAGAATGCCTCGTTTTCCTTGACAGGGTGTTCGGGGACTGGATACGCCAGGGACATACCCGTTTCCCTGAGAATTTCCAGCCTGAAGCTTCCAAGGAAGAACAGCTGGTATTCTATCGCAGGCCTTTCGGTCTGAGCCTTTGCCATGGTGCCAACGGTACACCCGGTGTCGCCGCTGCGCTTTTCGGAATAATAGGCTTCAGCCAGAATCCTGATCATGCTGGAGTTTATACCATCAAGCCCGATCTTGCCGGAATGCAATGGGCGAAAGCCACATTCCCTGTAGCTGAAGGAATGATTTCAGTGGAGGTCAATGGAAAAGAAGTCACAGTGTCTTCTCCTAAGGGCTGCCGGGTCAAGATCGACAAATCAAGACTCTGATGCCCTTTGCAGGAAAGCCAAACCAAAGAGAAAAACCAAACAACACAAAAACAGATATGAGGAAAACACTTATTGCAATCGCGTCGGTACTCCTGCTCTCAGGAAGTATCGCGTTCGCTGACAGCCGCGCGTCCATCAAGGACCTGCGCATCCAGAATGCTGACAGCCCCATTGCTGTGGAGGACAAGCATCCGGTCATAAGCTGGAGAATGGAGTCCGCAACCAAGGGCGCTAAGCAGACCGCTTACCAGATTGTCGTCAATAGGGAAGTTGACGGCAAAGAAATCTGGAACACCGGAAAGGTGGAGAGCGACCGTTCTATCGGTATCCCTTACCAGGGAATCGCACTCCAGGCCGAGAAAGGCTATTCCGTCAAAGTTACTGTTTGGGACAAGGACGGAGCAGCTCATGACGCTTCGACCCGTTTCGAGACGGGTATCATGAACCCCCGTATCTCCGCATGGAACGGAGCTGACTGGGTGGGCCTGAAACAGTTGAAACTCGATGCCTCTTCAGCAGCCTTGTTTGAGATCAACACTGACTTCCGTCTCAACAAGGGTGATGTCGCATCCATCGTTCTCGGTGCTGATGATTTCCGTCTGAAGAACGGATTCCTCAATGACTTCGGTACCCAGACTGATGTCCATTACATCAAAGTGGACGTCGACTACGCGGCAAAGGAAATCCGTCTTTGGAGAGTAGGTTACTACAAAGAGGATTCCTCCACCAAGCCTTTCATCACCATCAACAAGGAGAACTATCCCCAGGCGAACCTCGATGATGTGTTCGCTGCAAAGGCAAAGGGTGATCTCCACAATATCAGCGTCAACGTATCTGCCGGCAACATCAACTTCACAGTTGACGGTGTCGATGTCGTTACTGCTCCTCCTCAGCAGAGAGGCGGTTTCGGTGGCGGCGGTGGCGGCGGATTCTCCGTCGGTATGCAGGGCGGTCCCGCACGTAGGGCTTCCAACTTCACACTCAACAAACTCGGTTCAGGCGGAAACTATCCTCCTTACCCTATCCTCAGCTCAGTAGGTTTCGGTGCCGCTCCCGGTTCAGAAGTCGTCTATTCCAACTACAAGATCCTCTTCGCTGGACAGAGCGGTGACAAGCTCGCTTTTGATGCCAACCACGGTGAGGGATACTCAATCTTCGCAAACCTTCCCGGTGTCTCCGTAAACGGTGGCAACATCGTTGTAAGCGGAACCGGTGCTAAGGAGCAGGTCGTCTATGCTGATCCCAGCTATGGTGCTGAAACCATGCTCAGAAGCGAGTTCAAGACCAACGGCAAAGCCATCAAGTCAGCTAAGCTCTATGCTTCTGCGATGGGTGTGTTCAACGTTTATCTGAACGGAAAGAAGGTCGGTGAGGACTGGTTCGCTCCTGGTGACAGCCAGTATCGTGAGACCATGTGCTATCTTGCATATGACGTGACAGATATGATAAAGAACGGTCAGAACGCCATCGGTGCGGAACTCGCACCCGGCTGGTATACCGGCTATCTTACCTTCACGATCACGAACTACAACTTCTTCGGTGACTATGAGGCTTTCCTCTCAAGGATAGTCGTCACCTACGAGGACGGAACCAAAGAGTACTTCGTCTCTGATCCCGCCAACTGGAAGGCTTACAAGGATGGCCCTATCCGCAGCGGCAGTTTCTTCATGGGTGAAAGGTACGACGCTTCCAAGGAAGCCGCCGTCAAGGGATGGAATGAGGTCGGATTCAACGACTCAGCTTGGATTCCCGCTCAGAAGATCGAGAAACGTGACTGGATGGACTTCGACCTCGTAGCACGTTATGACGAAGTCGTCCGCCTCAGGGAGACCCTCACTGCCAAGAGCGTCATGCCTACCCACAGCGCTGACGGACACACCTACATCTACAACATGGGTGTCAACATGGTGGGTGTTCCTTCCGTTACTATCCCCGCAGGGTATCTGCAGAAGGGTGACAAAGTCATCTTCGCATTCGGTGAGCAGGTGTATCCCGGTCTCAAGGGTGACAAGAAGGAATATGTCGACCGTTTCGGCAAGAAGGGACGTGGAGTAGCAGGACAGCTCCTCTTCGAGACCAACCGTGCCGCTATGGACGTTGATGTATATGTCGCTGACGGAAGCGGAGCTGTTACTATCCAGCCTTCTGCTACCTACAGGGGATACCAGTACATACAGATCACTCTTCCTTCACATGTCGGTGCACTTCCTCTTGAAAACGTCAAGGGACTCGTTCTCTCGTCTTCAGAGATTCCTACCGGAAGGTATGTCGCCACGACTTCTGACGGAAAGACTGACAAGCTCGTAAACCAGCTGTTCAAGAATATCCAGCGTAGCCAGCTCGGTAACTTCTTCACCATTCCAACTGACTGCCCTCAGCGTAACGAGCGTATGGGTTGGACCGGTGACGCACAGGCATACACCCGTACAGGTATCTACAATGCCCACACCCAGAACTTCTACCGCCAGTGGATGGTAGCACTCCGTGCCGACCAGGGTGTAGGAAGTGACACTGAGGTTCCCGGAGGTATCGGTTCCACCGTTCCTACCTACAACCGCACTGACGATCCTTCTTTCGCTACAGGTACCACATGGTCTGCAGCCGTTTGTCAGGTTCCTTGGCAGATGTACATCCAGTACGGTGACACCCAGATCATCGAAGAGAATATGGACACCATGATGGATTGGCTCAACGGTATGGCCTTCTACAAGACCAGCGACGCTCATCCTTACCTCTCTTCCAAGGCTACCGGTCTTGCAGACTGGCTCGCTCTTGACAGCCGTACCCCCGCCGACCTCGTCAATAACGCGATCTACATCTACATGATGGAGGTTACCGCTATCATGGCTGAGGCTATCGGAAGGGATGACTACGCCGCCACTCTTCGTGATCGTCACGAGAAAGCCAAGGCTGACTGGAACAGCGCTTACGTCAACCCTGTCACCGGTAAGACCCGTGACCTCAACGGTCAGACCATCCATACTCAGGCATCCTATGCTACTCCTCTGAACTTCAATGTGTTCAGTGATGAGAACAAGGCAAAGGCCGAGGCTTATCTTGCAGGACTCGCAGCCAACCCGAATTCAAGCGGCCCTACCGCTCAGGAGAAAGAGGCTGAAAAGGATCTCGCACCTGCTGCACCTCAGGGAGGTGGACGTGGCATGGGCGGCGGTGGTGGCTTCGGCGGAGGCCCCACTACCAGTAATTTCAAGCCTTGGACTATCACAACAGGATTCTCCGGAACTCCTAACATCCTTCCTTCACTTTCAAGAGGCGGATATACCGAAGAGGCGTTCAAGATGATCACTTGCACTGATTTCGCATCATGGCTCTATCCTGTAACCGAGGGCGCTACCTCAGTATGGGAGAGGTGGAACTCTTATGACAACGCTTTCTCAAGTCCTTCTTCGAACAGCATGAACTCATTCAACCACTTCGCACTCGGTGCTGTCGGATCTTGGATGTATGAGTTCCAGCTGGGTATCACTACCGACCACGGCAACGGAAAGGCAAGCTACAAGGACTTCGTCCTCCAGCCTTCAGCCGCCGGCATCTATACCTCATTGGAAGGAAGCTATGAGTCCAACTACGGAACTATCAAGAGCGCATGGAAGGCTGACAAGGGCAAGATGACCTCATACAAGGCCACTGTACCTGCCAACACCCAGGCTACCCTCTATCTTCCTGTTGACGCCGCCGTTACGAACTTCGGCACCACCGAAGGTGTTGAATATGTCGGCATCACTACCAGGAACAACGTCAGGGTCGCTCAGTACAAGCTCATCGCAGGTGAGTATGAATTCACCATCGGTGCTGCTGCAGTTTCCGTGAAGTAATCCTGATCATTCGATTCATGGGGGCGGAATTGAATTCTGCCCCCATGTTTCATGTATAATAATGAAAGATTATGAAAAGCTATTCTTTATTGATTCCTGTGATTCTCCTTTTCGCGGCTTGTTCAGGAAGCGAAAAGCAAGTTGATCCTGCCAGGGTCGTTGCTAACCCTATCGACCTTAATTATGCCTTCCATGGTGCCTCCAGCGGCTTCGGCGGCGGTTTCGGAGGATATTCTCCCACCGGACCTTATGCCTACAAGCTTGAAGAGCAGCAAAAAGCGAGAGCTGCACAACAGCAGCGTCGTGGTGGAGCACCTGCTGGTTTCACAATGCCTGCCGGTCCAAGAGTGGACAACTCCGCAGGATCAAGGGAGTGTGCGGACCCTGTTGTCGAACCGTATAACGGAAAGTATTTCCTCTTCCCCTCAAAATCCCGAGGATACTGGTATTCCGAGGACATGAAGGACTGGAAGTATGTGACTTCAGACATCCTTCCTCTTGATCTTTACGCTCCTTGTACAATGGTGTACAACGGAGAACTCTATTGGATGACATCCGATATCAATGAGCTCTACAAGACCACTACTCCCGAGGACGGCAATTCTTGGAAGCTTGTCACCGACAACCTGATGCCTTATCCCGAGGATCCCGGCAGAACCGGTCATGACCCGGATCTCCTTCCGGATGATGACGGAAGGGTGTATCTTTTCTGGGGATGCAATAACAGGGATGACATCCACGGAATCGAGCTTGACCCGAAAAACAATTTCGCATCGGTAGGGGGTAATGTCACACTTATCCGTCATATGGAGGCTGTTTACGGCTGGGAGCATCCCGGAGACAAGAACGAGACCTCCAATCCCGGCTTCAATGAAGGCGCCAGCGCTATCAAAATCAACGGGAAATATTATCTTCAGTACGCTTCCCCCGGAACCGAGTTCGACTCTTATGGCGACGGTTTGTATGTCTCTGACCATCCACTCGGACCTTATACCCACGCTTCCTATTCTCCTATCAGCATCAAGCCCGGGGGATTCCTGACAGGTGCCGGACACGGGGACACTTTCATTGACAAATACGGTAACTATTGGCATGTGGCTTCAATAGTCATCGCCCAGAGGATGAACATGGAGAGGAGAATAGGTTTCTTCCCGATGATCCTTACTGAAAAAGGTAACCTCCATGCCATGACCGAGTTCTCTGACTATCCCTACATCCTTCCCGACCACAAGATGGATTACACGAAGGAGAGCCCATGGACGGGATGGATGAACCTGTCATTGGGCAAGGAGATTTCCGTATCATCCACCCTTGAAGGACACCCTGCCGCTAACGCTTCCGACAACACCATCAAGACCTGGTGGAGCGCTCAGACAGGCGAGCCTGGAGAGTGGATCTGCATTGACCTCGGCGGAGTGAAGAGGGTCAACGCCGTCCAGACCAACTTTGCGGATGAAGGATTCGGAATGTATGATCCCGCAAATCCCAAATCCCCTTATCAGTATGTCATTGAAGTATCCAAGGATGGTAAGTCATGGACTGCTGTCGCTGACAAATCCGCCAATGATACGGACAACCCCCATACCCTTGTCGTACTTCCCAAGGCGGTCAAGGCACGTTTCGTCAAGATAACCAACTGCGGAAACCTCACCGGCAAGTTCTCAGTGATGGATCTGCGCGTATTCGGACTCGCGAAAGGCAAGGCTCCCGCAGCGGTGGATGATTTCAATATCGGAAGGGGAGACAACCGTCAGAGGATGACCTTCAATTGGACTCCTGCAGCAGGTGCCCAAGGTTACATACTGCATTGGGGAACCGATCCTGATGAACTCTACTCGACATGTGAGAGTCTTATTCCCGAGATCGAACTGGGTATGTTCTCTACCGACCAGGATTACTATTTCAGGGTGGACTCCTTCAACGAAAGCGGTCTCACGACAGGCAAGACCGTAAAGCACATTGACTGACGACGCAGTTCCCCGTAAATGATAATGGCCGCACTCTTTGCAGGGTGTGGCCATTATCTGGTTTCCAGGATCGGCTTTTCAGAAATTCTTTCTTTTCGTGATGATAAGGAATATCAGTATCCCTTGAAGGATAAGGGAAAGGAGGAAGACTGCGACACCGCTCCAGAACAGCCATTCCATACCTTTCTGCCATTTGCCGAGAAGAAAAAGAATGCTGACTACGGTAAGGCATTGACAGAGGATCAGCCTCCGTTGGAGTTTGTCTGTTTCTTTTTTAGCCATTTCCTAAGGTGATTGTCATTGTTTTACCGGTGCTTTGGCCGTAGTGTCCGAGAGAACTTTCAATAGAGAATCCAACTTGTTCACCCGGCTTCTGAGTTCCTGTATCTGTGCGTCCCTGGACATCATCTGGACATCAATGCTTTGATAAACGCCCTCAATTTCGTTCTGAAGCTCGGATCCGGTCATACCGATCGCCTGTTGTCCGATCACAAGCTGTTTTTCCTTTATCTTGAATGACTCCGCTTTCGAGAAAAGCTGAAGGGAGTCCTCATGTGAGAGAGGCTCACCGATAAGCTCAAGCCTGAGTTTCCTGCCGTGGTCCTTGTAGATGTTGTAGTGATAGATGTAGGTCTTCCCGATCGTTCTTACCTCGCTCACGAAATCCTCCACGTTCCTTGTGAAATTGTTGTCTCTGATCACATTGATTCCGCTGAGCATACTCAGAAGGATTATGACCAGGATTGCGGTGGATGATATGTTTTTCCTTTTCTTTGCCTGGATGCTGTCCAACTCGACAATCTTCGGGAACTTCAGGTATGTCACCATCACAAAGGTGGCCAGGATGATGAATGCTGTGTTGATAAGGAAAAGGAACAGGGCACCGAAGAAGAATCTGGGGCTCAAGTGTGCCAGACCGTAACCCGCCGTACACAGGGGAGGCATGAGAGCCGTGGCGATAGCTACGCCTGAAATCACCGTACCTCTTTCTTTTCGGCAGGTTTCAAGGATGCCGGCCAGTCCTCCGAACAGGGCTATAAGAACATCGTAGATTGTGGGTCTGGTCCTTGCCTCAAGTTCGGTAGGATCGACCAGATGAAGTGGGGTCACAATGAAATACACACAAGAAACCAGCAGGCTTATGGTGACCATGATTATGAGGTTCTTCACCGCCTGCTCCATCAAGGAAGTGTCCTGTGTCCCAAGGGAGAATCCTACTCCTACTATAGGTCCCATCAGCGGGGAGATGAGCATGGCGCCGATTATCACCGCCGTTGAGTTGACGTTGAGTCCTACAGAAGCGACGATTATCGACAGGGCGAGGATCCAGATGTTCGGTCCCCTGAACCATATTCCGTCCTTGATGCGCTCGGGGGCGGAGTCGCGGTCTATATAATCATTGATGTTGGCAAGTTCGCGGAACTTCCGACGTATCATCCCCCATAAGCTGGTAGTGTTCTCCATGAAAACAAATGTAATGGTTTTGAACGGAATTGCAAATGTTCTGCATATGCACTGTCCAATTTACAGTCTGCATGTTTTTTGCAGTATTGCTTAATCATGGCACCGGACAGATTTCCGGTACTGCCGTACATGTCATAAAACATATACTTATATGGTGAAAGTCAGAGTGGAAGGAATGGCCTGCCAGCACTGTGAGGCAAGGCTAAAGAAATTTTTGGAAGACATTCCGGGAGTGACGGACGCAAGAGCGGACCGTATCCTCAAGGAAGCGGAATTCAACCTCGAGCAGGGGAGTTCAGTCACAGACGAGGACATAATGGGAGTGATCAAAAAAGCAGGTTTCACACCAATAGAAGTGAATCGATGACGATTCTCAAGTGATGTCAAATGCAACTGAAAAAGGAGGCTTCTGCCTCCTTGATTCGTCTTCTTACACTTCCGGGGAGGTCATTCTTCCCCGAAATCCTTCACAAGCGGTTCAAGCTTCCAAGTGAACTTGTAACCGAGGACCTCAGCCATTTCTTCGGCATTGGAGATCGTGCAGTCATCAGAATTCCAGCGGAAGTTGATAGTCTGCCTGCTCAACCCCAGTCGGCTGGCAAATTCCGTGACGGTCATGTTTTTGTCCATCAGGCAGTCCCTGAAAGGCTTCAGCCGCTTTCCGCGGTTGTCAGGCTTTGTCTGGACATATCTGCGACGTTTTGTCGCACCTCTGTCTCCTGAAGGGGACTTGTTGGCTCCATTGGAGCCGTTCAAATCGTTCCTAGTCATATCAGTAGTGTTAATAGTTAGAGTAGCATTCTAAGAGGTGATTCCGTCTCTCTTCGGATCACCAAAGAGAAGGACATTTGTCACCTGATACGCAAAAGTGTGAATTATTTTGAACTTTTGCAATAGGAATTACTGTTTCTGTGCCTATTTTCCTGATGTGCCGATGACTATGCCCTCAATCTCAGGAAAAGAATCGATTATGAATTCGGGAGAAGAACTCATTAGAGTCTCTCTTGAATGGTTGCCGTAAGTGACTCCGCATCCGGGGCATCCTGCGGCATGTCCCATCATGATGTCGAAAGTAGTGTCTCCCACCATCAGAGATTCTTCTTGCCGGGCGCCCCTTTCTGCAAGTATTTTCAGAACCATTTCAGGATGAGGTTTGTGGAGGGTTACTTCGCCCACGCCTAGAATCGTGTCGAAGAGGGACATCATGCCCTCTTTTTCCAATATATGGTATATGGAACCCCTGCTGCGGCTTGAAGCGATATTGAGCGATATTCCTTTCTCATGAAGATCGAAAAGGGATTCTTTTACTCCTGGGAACAGAGTTATTGAATCCAAGGCCTTCTCTTTGAAGATTCTTCTGTAAGTGTCTGTGCAAAGTGTAAGGAATGATTCATCATCAGAGGAACTCATCCGCCGGAACATTTCGGTGAGAGGGAGCCCGATGAGGGAGATTACCTCCTCCCTTGAGACAGGGGGGATGGAAAGCTCCTTGAGCGTTGACATCGAAGTGGAGACGATGCCCTCCACGGAGTCGGCGATCGTCCCGTCAAAATCCAGTATCAGTGTCGAGAAATGTTCCATCAGTTTGCAGGAGATTTTCCTTCTGCAAATTTAGAGCTTTTTCTCTTGGAGTGCTGAGATTTTCTTCAGAAGAGTCTTTTTTATCTCGCTTTCATCATCGGAACTGTTCAGAATCTTCAGGAGCGCTTTGGCTTCATCATCAGACAGGGAAATGGAACCATCATTGTCGTGTACCGTTTCTTCCGGATAGCTTACGTGACGTCCGTCCTTGCCGCTTGACACCTCTATGCCAGCCTCACGGAACGAACTCAGATACCTTTGTATCGTCCTTTTTGATACTCCCGTTCTCTTGGCCAAGTCATCCAGATTGTAGTTTACATTCGAGTTCATCAGGCTCAACAATTGTCGCGCTTTCTCTAAAGTCTGTTGCATTAGTTTTTTCCTGTCTTTTCAGTTTTCCAACATGTGAAGATAAAGGCCGGTTCGGGCCTTAAGCCCCTTAGTGGAGGGCTTGGGGTCTTATCAATGAAAGCCGATGTATCCCTTGGAATGGACCTTTTGCAGCTCCTTTAACTGCATTGGCCACAGGCAAATGGGGAGATAGAAAGCAGTGGGTATAAGATTTCTGTGGCGGTCTCCCGGGAAGAACCTTTCATTATAAAAAGGTGCAGGAGACATAATGGGATCGAAAGGGACGCCTCCCTTTTATTCACCAATATGACGCCTGCACCGAAGGCGCAGGCGTTTATCGTCATACCGTGAATAATTTGGAATTGTGGCGTTTTTTCGATCCGGAACGAAGATAATACGCTTGAGTCGTATCGTCATGCATGCCTCGCGGCATGCCGTATTTTTCTTAGTGCAAATATAGCGAATTCTTCTGTTTATCGGAAGCGTTTTGGGCATTCCTTTCAAGTCAAGCATCCTGACAATAGGTTTTGATGCACTATTTACTCATGTTTTTGGCAATTCGTCATGATGAAAGGAATAATCATGTCCAAAAACTGCAGCATGACAAATACTGTCATATATGTAGGGGACATTTGCCGCCGTAACCGCCGGGATTAGCGTTACTTTACCTGCACTGTCTTAACTGATGACCGGGAAGTTCCCGTCAAGGAAGTGCAGCCGAGCGGTTGCTTTGGAACAGGAGGAAGCCATGGGGAACACCACCCAGGGATTATGGATGGAGAAGATTCATATGAGGTAAGGTTTGAATCCATGGCGCCCGCCTGTCGTCAAGTACGGTTTTGTTTCTTGTCAAGAAAGTACGATATTTGCTGTTCACTTAGGAAAACGCCTTTCAAGATGAGAATATTCAATTCCAAAACCATAGCAGCCATTGCTGCGGCAGCCTTCATTCAGGTCGCTCTTCCCTTGGTTGTGAGCGCTCAGACTCCTGCTGAGACGAAGCTTTACACCAAGACGATGAAAAAACCTTCAGTCAAGGCATACGACAAGTTCCTCGCAAAATACCCTTCCTCATCATATGCAGAAGAGATACTCCTTTTGAGGGATACTGAACTTTTCTCCAAGGTGGACAAGGATGACGCCATGGCGGTCAAAGCATTTGCACAGGCTCATCCCGATTCTCCTCTTTCGGATGAAATCGCAGCTCTGATCCTTTCCCACAATACCAGTCCTCTTTCCAAGGAGGAGGCCAAGAAAGCCGCATCAGATTACGATGACGCCGTTGGTTGGAGAAAGGACAATGTTGACCATGTTATGGCTGTCCGTCTGAAGGATGGCGCCATCACTCTTCAGAGCCTCTCTCTTGACGGGAAACCCGATGCCGAGCCTGTCGCTGTACCTGTGCACACACTTTCCGATCTCAAACCGTCAAGCCTAAAAGGGAATCTTGAAGTCGTAAGGATCGGCTCCTCGTCCCTTCTCTCCTTCGCTTATGAGAATGAAGGCGAGTCAGCGGAGAAGGAATGGGTGGAAGCGCTTTATGACATGGAGAACGGAGTGTTCCATAACGCCATGTTTTACGGCAAGGAACTTTCTTCCAAAGACGGAAATTATATAGAAGGACAATGCCTGGAGGCTCTTTCAGGCGGTCTTATGACTTCTCAGCTCACTTGGCTTCTCTCAAAGATATCATCCAACCCTCTTTTAAAGGAAATATCCAGGGCTGACCTTCTTACAGATGAGTCTATCGCCTGGTGGCTGGATAAGAATCCTGATGCACAGACCACGGCCAGAACGGTACGTTTCGGTGCTCTTGATCCCGAGAGTTCCATTGTTGAAATGTACAAGAAGACAAAGAAGGAAAACGGCAGGAACTTCAATGCGGCGCTTTTCGATCTTCGCGGATACACGATGATCTGCGCATATTCCAAGTCAACCCAGGACTACATCCTCGTTTGGTGCGAGCCCGTATGCAAGAACCGTAACAGGGACCAGCTCCTCAATACGATATATTTCGAGAACGACAACACACTTGATCTCTTCTATTACAAGGGGAGGACAACTTTCAAGGTAAGGGTCAATCTCGCTACCAAGAATATGAGACGTTCGTAATAGCGTTCTCCACTGACGTATCTAAAACCTGTTAAAATGAATAGACGTATTTTGGCGGTCTTGTCCGCCATCGGCATCTGCGCTTCCGCTCTTGCTCAGCTGGATTACAATCCTGAGTTCATGAGGATCCTTCAGGAAGACCACACCCGTGCCGGAATCAACACGAATTCCTATGAATTCGGACCGATCCATGACACCAAGGCTCCCAAAGGTTACAAGCCGTTTTACATCAGCCATTACGGCCGTCACGGCTCACGCTCGGACTGGGGCGGTCCTGTCTATGAGGGACTGATAAAAAGCCTTGAGACAGCGAAGGCTGAAGGGATCCTCACCTCCGACGGCGAATCCCTTCTGGAAGAGGCCAGAATGGTCAATGAAAAGCATGACGGAATGAACGGCAGGCTCACTCCCAAGGGAGTGAGGGAGCATGCTCAGCTTGCCCAGAGGATGTACGACCGCTACCGCAGGGTGTTCCGCAAGGGCTCCCGAAAGATAAGGAGCGTATCGAGTACTGTCCAGAGATGCATCGTCAGTATGAACGGGTTCACGAACAGGCTTTCCGCTCTCGACCCCAAGCTGGACATTTCACTCGACACCGGTGAAAGGCTGATGGAGTACATCAACAACTCCTGCCCCGCTGATGTACAGGCTGCCTCCGGAAAACTGCTGGATTCCCTCAGGGCTTCATATGTTCCGGATACCCTCTATACCCTCAACATGTTGTTCACTGATCCCAAGAGGGGAGCAGAACTTTGCGGAGGAGCTTCCGCTCTCCAGTGGAGCATATTCTCCACCGCCAGGGTTGCCGACCCCTTCGAAATCGACCGTGACATATTCCGTTACCTTCCAGATGACGCCCTCTATCATATATGGGAGTATTTCAACATGGACCTCTATCTAAGGCATTGCAACTCCGTTGAGTTCGGCCTCAAGAGGACCCCTTTGTCTGAGCCCCTTGTCCAGGACATAATCAAGAAGGCGGACGAGGTTATCGCTACCGGTGAATACGCAGCTGACCTCAGGTTCGGTCACGATTATCCCATCCTCTCCCTGGCAAGTTATCTGGGACTCGAAGGAGTTGGTGACCGTCTCACTATGGAAGAGGCGAGGAAGAAATGGTTCGGTCCCGAGAACGTTCCGTTCGCAGCCAATCTCCAGATGATATTCTACCGTAACCGTAAAGGAGGGGACATCCTCGTGAAGTTCCTCTATGACGAAAAGGAGACGATGATCCGAGGCCTTCAGAGCTACAGCGGTCCCTACTACAAGTGGGAGGATGTGAAGGCCAATATAAAGGGCTATCTCAGGTAGTACGGACCTCTTCGACAAGAGAGAAAAACAGCTGAATCGGGAGATTTCACCACTGAAATCCCCGATTTTGCCACAAAAATGTGCCGTTAACGCCAAAAAAAGCCCACTCGCCACAAATATTTTTGTTTTATCAGGATTGATTATACCTTAGCTTCGGAAATTATGGGGTATTCCGTACCCCTTTCTTCCATAGAAGAAACGTGTATTAAAATGATAGAAAGATTTCTAAAGCAGACCACCTTCTCCGACCAGGAGGATTTCATAAAGAACTTCCATATCGAAGTGCCCGAGAATTTCAATTTCGCTTATGACGTGATGGACGTCTGGGCGGAAGAGAAACCGGACAAGGTGGCTCTCCTGTGGACCAATGACAAAGGGGAATGCATCCCCTTCACTTTCGCCGACATAAAGGTCCTTTCAGACCGTACTGCTTCGTATTTCCAGACTTTGGGGATAGGCAAGGGCGACATGGTGATGGTCATGCTGAAGAGGCGTTATGAATTCTGGCTCACGATGATGGGCCTCAGCAAGATAGGTGCGGTCGCCATTCCCGCGACTCACCTTCTTACCGGTCACGATATAGTTTACCGTACCAACAGGGCAAGCATAAAGGCGATAATCTGCGCCGGCGAAAAGGTGATCCTTGATCACGTGCTTGACGCGATGCCCGAAAGCCCTACGGTGAAGACTCTGATAAGCATCGGACCTGAAGTCCCCGAAGGGTTCCATGATTTCCATGCTGAGTGGGAGAATGTTCCTCAGTTCGAAAAGCCTGAACATGTCAACACCAATGATGACATGCTGCTGATGTACTTCACCAGCGGAACCAGCGGCAACCCCAAGATGGTCGCCCACGATCACCTCTATGCCCTCGGACATTTGGTGACCGGAGTGTACTGGCACAATCTGAGTGAAGACAGCATCCATCTCACCATAGCGGATACCGGTTGGGGTAAGGCCGTTTGGGGCAAACTCTACGGACAGTGGTTCGCCGGTGCGACAGTGTTCGTGTATGACCATGAGAAGTTCACCCCTTCAGATATGCTTGCGATGATAGGCAAGTACCATATCACCTCGCTCTGTGCTCCTCCTACGATATACCGGTTCCTCATCAAGGAGGACTTCTCGAAATATGACCTTTCGTCGCTCAGGTACTGCTGCACTGCAGGAGAGGCTCTCAACGGAGCTGTATACGACACGTTCAAACAGCTTACCGGAATTTCACTCCATGAAGGATTCGGGCAGACCGAGACCACAATGACCTTGGGCACCTTCCCTTGGATGGAACCTAAACCCGGCAGTATGGGAGTGCCCAATCCACAGTATGACATAGATCTGCTGCTTCCTGACGGCACAAAGGCCAAAGACGGAGAGAGGGGAGAGATAGTGGTCCGTACGGACAAAGGGAAACCTCTCGGACTGTTCCAGGGTTATTATCGTGACCCCGTCCTCACTGAGATGGCATGGCATGACGGTGTCTACCACACCGGCGATGTCGCCGTGAGGGATTCTGACGGTTATTATTGGTTCGTCGGAAGGAATGATGACGTTATCAAGAGCAGCGGCTACCGTATCAGCCCCTTTGAAGTGGAGAGCGTCCTTATGAAGCATCCCGCTGTTGTGGAGTGTGCCGTTACGGGTGTTCCTGACGAAGTCAGAGGAATGATTGTGAAGGCTTCGGTAGTTTTGGCGAAGGACTGGAAGAGCAAAGCCGGAGATGATCTGGTGAAGGAACTCCAGACTTACGTGAAGACCAACACAGCACCTTACAAGTATCCCCGCGCCATAGAGTTCGTGGATGAACTGCCCAAGACGATAAGCGGAAAGATAAGAAGGGTCGAAATACGTGACAATGACCGTAAATTGTCAATAGCCGAAGCCCTCAAGAAGCTTCGTCAGATCGCCTTCCGTAAGCTTCCTTCAAAGTGGTCAGCCAATAACGTCAATTGGCCCGAGAACATCCTGTAGGGACACTCTCGGACCAAATTAGATACAGGGCTCTTTTTCAGAAACGGATACCGACTCCGCCCCTGAAAGAGGGCCCGAATTCCGTTCCCCAGTTCAGCTCGGCCGAGCCGTAGACTTTCTTGCCGAACCGCAGTCCGAAAGGTATGATCTCGAAAGTGAAGCTGGCCTGATCATCGTCATCGCAGTCGATGTAAGCGGCTCCTGCCGCGAGTCCGGAGTAGAGCTGCCACTTCTTTTTGTTGTAGTACGTGAAATGCACTCCAGGGAGGAGGGAAGTCGTCTTCCAATGGTCTGTTCTCTCTACGGGTCCACCTTCTTCCTTTATCCTTTCGGCTCTGGCAGTACCGTAATTGAGGTCAGCGGTCACCATCAGCCATTTGTTGATCTGGTAGCCTCCTCTAAGGGATAATCCTGGGCTAGTATAGTATTTGTCATAACTCTGTTGTGGCGTATACAGGCCGAATGTGAATATCACGGCGAAGATTTCTCCGAACGGTCTGAAGACCTGCTCAGTTGTAGAGTATGTCCCGGCGAGAGAAGTGGGGGCTATGCCCGCTTCCAGGCTCCATGTCCCTGGCTCTACGCAGAGATCTTGAGCCTTTACGAATGTAGTGCTCACCATTGCGGCGAACAGTATGCATGCTGCTTTCTTTATGAGTTCCATATCATTGTCGTTTTAGTGTCAGGAATACTAGCATTCCTTTCCTTGGCATATATGTGATATCGCTCTCTCATAATCTGAAGAGAGAACAGCTTTGTGCAATTTCTCAAGGGCTTCCAGAACCATTGCTCTTGGGCAACCGATGTTGAGCCTCATGAATCCTTCACCCTCTTTGCCGAATATGGCTCCGTCATTGAGGGCGAGACCGGCTTTTTTCACGAACAGGTCAATGAGCTTTTCGTGGTCAAGCCCCAATCCTCTGCAGTCAAGCCAGACCAAAAAAGATGCCTGAGGTCTCAATGGCTTTATCATGGGAAGCTTCTCCTTGCAGTAGTCTTCGACGGATATTACATTTCCTTCAAGATAAGAGATCATCTCTCTTCTCCAATTCTCTCCTTCTGGAGTGAAAGCGGCCATTGTCGCTATGCCGGAGAATATCGGCATCCCGTTGAATTCATTGCCTTCTAACCAACCGAAGAATTTCTCCCGCAACTTCTTGTCAGGAACGATCGCGTATGAGCTTACTATTCCTGCTATATTGAATGTTTTGGAGGGAGCGCCAAAGGTTATACTTATTGAAGCGGCAGTATCAGATACACTGGCGAACGGTATGTGCTTGTTCCCGAAAAGGGCCATGTCGCAGTGTATCTCGTCCGATATGACAAGGACTCCATGAGAGTGGCAGATATCAGCCAAATGGCATAAGGTTTCTTTGTCCCAAACGATTCCGGCGGGATTGTGAGGATTGGAGAGAATGAGAAGTTTACATGAAGGGTCTGATAGTATGGATTCCAGATTGTCAAAGTTCATGGAATACGAACCGTCCTCATGGTGGATGAGGGGATTGCGTACTACTTCAAGACCGTTGCCTTCAGGAACGATATGGAAAGGATGATAAACGGGGGATTGGATTACCACCTTGTCTCCTTCAGAAAGGAACGCGTTAACGACCATTCCGATACCTTTGACTATGCCGGGGATGAATGTCATCCATGAGACATCAGGTGTCCAACCATGATGGGACCCGATCCAACTGCAGACCCTCTCCCAATACCCTGCGGGTTCTTTGGTATACCCGAAAATGGGGTGCGACAGTCTTTCTTTCAAAGCGTCAACTATGAATGGGGGAGTCTCGAATTCCATGTCAGCTACCCACATGGGAAGAAGATCCTTGCTGCCGAAGAGTTCCTCAAGTGCGTCCCATTTGAAGGCGCCTGTTCCTCTTCTGTCTATTGTCTTGTCGAAATCGTAAGCCATTATTAGATGTTTCTTTCCTGAAATCGCCTTCTGAAAGGCTTGACACAAATATACCTCTTTCCAGAAAGACTCCCAAGACGATGGGTGAAATAGAAGAAAAAAACGAAACTTGAGTGAGAATCCTCTTGTTTATTACGAAAAAGGTGGTATCTTTGCAATCCCAATGAGGGTTTAGCTCAGTTGGTTTAGAGCGCTTGCTTGACAGGCAAGAGGTCACTGGTTCAAATCCAGTAATCCTCACAAGGTGATAACGAGGCACTTACAGCGATGTAGGTGCTTTCTTTTTATCCGATGCTTGTGATTTACTTGTGATTTCAACGCCTTTTAACTGTATTATATCTCTAGTGAAATCCGATGAACACCTTTTTTCGGGTGGGTGTATAGCACCAGATAAAAATTCTAACAGTTGCATCCTTCCACATCTT
>JAEEGL012271719.1_pt1 | contig 17798 bp, 15 predicted proteins | sample 9134231 | NCBI WGS metagenome assembly JAEEGL01 (sample SAMN16246548, study PRJNA631951) | gut metagenome | biome: gut microbiome; feature: rumen; material: fiber-attached | host: Bos | place: Iran: Karaj | collected 2018-10 | reverse complement strand
ATGGCGCCGATGTTGCCCTTCGAGAGGTAGCTCTCCAGCACCGGGCCGAGCTTCTCGCCTCGGAAGTCGTAGACATCGAAAGTCTCGTACTTCACGCCGATGACCTGTAGCTGCATCTTCTGAACGGGGAAGCCCGGGTCGATGAAGAGCACGGTGTCCTTGGCCTTCGAGGCCTGTGAGCAGGTGAGGAACGAGGCGAAGGTGCCCTGCATACTTCCACAGACAGGCACGCAACCTTCTGGGGCGATGTCTACGCCGATGAAGGCCTTGACGAAACGGGAGGCCTGACGCTTCAGTTCTGGGTAGCCCTGAATGTCGGGATAGGAATGGGCGATACCGTCCTGGAGGGCCTTCACCTGGGCATCGACACCTACCTGAGCGGCGGGAAGTCCTGGGATGCCCATCTCCATCTTGATAAACTCTACGCCGCTCTGCTGCTCTGCCTTAGCGGCCACTTGCTTCACCTCGCGGATGGTGGCTTTGGCGAAATCCTTGATGCCAAGCCCCGCGATGAGGCTGTCTACTATCTCTTTCTTAATGGGAGTCATGATTATTTACGATTTACGGATTTTCGATTTTCGATTTATTATGGGGATTTTCGATTTACGGATTTTCGATTTTCGATTTATTATGGGGATTTTCGATTTACGGATTTTCGATTAATTATGGGATTTTCGATTTACGACTATTCTAGATGTTGTAGAGTAGCCAGGTTAGATAGGCGGCATAGCCTAGGGTGAGGACGGTGCCCTCCCATCGCTCCACCTTGAACTTGGTGAAGGAGAAGAGCCACAACACCACAACGGAGACGAGCATGGTGGCGATGTCGATGATGGTGATACCGTCTATCTGCATGGGACAGATGACCGCCGTGAGGCCAAGGATAAGCAGGATGTTGAAGACGTTTGAACCGATGACATTGCCGATGGCCAATGCTGACTGACCCTTACGGGCGGCTACAACGCTGGTGGCGAGTTCAGGAAGGGAGGTTCCTCCGGCCACGATGGTAAGTCCGATGACGCTCTGGCTCACGCCGAGGGACTCTGCCACCGATGTAGCTGAGTCTACGAAACAATTAGAGCCGACAATAAGCAGGGCGAGACCCAGGACGACGAACAGCAGGCTCTTCCAAATGGGAGACACAGAGGTCTCTGAGGATTCAATGTTGTCTGCATTCTTTCGCGTGACGGCGAAGGTGTAGAGCATGAAGAGCATGAAAGCAGCCAGCAAGAGGGTACCATCCATTCGGCTTATGGTATGGCCTTTGAGCGAGAGACCGAATTGGCCGTCGACACAGAGCAAGGCCAGCAACAACGTGGCACCGGCGGTGAAGGGCATGTCCTTTTTCACCGCAGAACGACTGACAACAATGGGCATCACCATAGCCGACACGCCGACAATAAGCAGGGTGTTCATAATGTTTGACCCCACTACGTTTCCTACAGCAAGGTCGGGCGTACCGTTGAGTGCCGACACTACGCTGACGAACAATTCTGGAGCCGATGTGCCAGCGGCGACAATCGTAAGGCCGATAACCATCTCGGACACATTCATGCGACGGGCCAGACTGGCAGCACCTTCCGTGAGGCGGTCAGCACCGTAGAGCACCATCACTACTCCTAAAACAATTAAAAAACAGTCAAGTAACAAGGGTATTTACGATTTACGGATTTTCGATTTTCGATTTATTATGGAGATTTTCGATTTACGGATTTTCGATTTTCGATTTATTATGAGGATTTTCGATTTACGAATTTTCGATTTTCGATTTTCGATTTGTCACAATAGCGGCAGCCGAATTTTCAATGGTCAATGATCAATGGTCAATGGTCATTCATCCTCGTCCCAGCTATCGAAGTCGAAGCCTCCGAAGTCCTCCATCGCCGGCCCAACGAAGGCATCCATCTGTCGGCGGTCTTTCTTCGTGGGACGGCCTGTACCACGAGCACGACCTACGAAGCCGCCAATGCGGTTCATCTCCAGCAGGTCGTACTGATCCTGCGGCGTGATGTTCTCGTAAATCTCAGGTAACAGCTTTGCCCCCACACGCTGCTCAATGGTCTTGAGTATGCGGAAGGAATAGGTCACGGGAGGCTTGCGCACGCTCACCTCGTCGCCGACCTTCACCATGCGCGAAGGTTTGACATTAGTGCCGTTGACGGCTATGCGCCCGTTCTTACAGGCATCGGCGGCAATGGTGCGCGTCTTGAAAATACGGGCCGACCAGAGCCATTTGTCTATTCTTGCTTCTTCCATGTTCTTCTTAATGGAGTGAAAGAGGAGTGAAGGGGGAGTGAAGCGGGAGTGAAAGTGACAATACCTTTTGACGGCAGGAAAGGAAATGTCCCCTTCACTCCCCTTTCACTCCTCTTTCACTCCTCTTTCACTCCCCATTTTACCGTATCGGTTATACTGGTTCATGGTGATGTCGATGCCAGCGAGGACGAAGCTCTTGATGATGTCGGCAACCAGCTCTATGCGCGGCTGCAATATGTTGAGTTCTTCCTCGGAGAATCGGCCTAGCACCCAATCTATCTGTCCTCCCTGGGGGTAGTCAGCACCGATGCCCATGCGCAGACGGGCATACTGCTGACCGATGAGCTGCTGAATATGCCCCAGGCCATTATGTCCGCCGTTGCTGCCGTTGGCCTTCAGGCGGAAGTCGCCAAGGGGCAGGGCCACGTCGTCACTGATGACGAGCAACCGCTGCTGGTCGATGTTCTCCTGCTGCAGCCAGTAGCGCACGGCGTTACCGCTGAGGTTCATATACGTGGTGGGCTTCAGCAGGAACACTTTGCGCCCCTTCAGCGACGTCTCTGCCACGAAACCGTAGCGGCGGTCACTGAAAACAGCATTGGATGCCTTCGCAAAGGCATCCAACACCATGTAGCCAGTATTGTGGCGGGTGCCGGCATATTCATCACCGGGGTTACCCAGCCCAACAATCAAGTACTTGTCCATACGTTATTACTCTGCAGCAGCGGCAGCAGCGGCGCTCTTCGAAGCACGTGTCTCCTTCACCGAGCATACAACCACCTGGGCGGGAGTAGCCAGTGTGAGACCCTCGAAGCTCAGCTCACCCACCTTGATGGCCTTGCCAAGAGCGAGGTTAGTGACGTCAATTTCCAGAATCTCAGGAATCTTGCCGTAAGGAGCGGTGACGTCAATCTTGCGGATGCTGAGGTTCAGCTTACCACCATCGCGCACACCCTGAGCCAGACCGTTGAGTTTCACGGGGATACCCACGGTGATGGGCTTAGACTCGGTCACCTCGTAGAAGTCTGCGTGCAGCAGAGCGTCTGTCGTGGGGTGGAACTGCAGCTCCTTGATGATGGCCTTGTGGGGTTTGCCGTCGAGGTTGATGTTCACGATGTACACGTGGGGTGTGTAGACTGCCTTGCGGATCTCGGTAAAGGGAACGCTGAAGGCCACTGCCTCGGGCAGACCCTTGCCGTTCTTCTTCTCACCATACAGGTTGCAGGGCACCAGACCCTCCTTGCGCATCATCTTCGATGCCTTCTTGCCAGTAGCCTCGCGCTTCTGACCGTTGATTGTGATTTCTCTCATTGTTGTGTTACTCTAAATTAAGTTGTTAATAAAATGTTTTGCTTAATTCGCCATCACACGAGCGGACATGCATCAAAACAAGTCCCTAAAGTCTCTTTCTCGGGTGCTTTTCGAAAAAGCGGCTGCAAAGGTACTAATAAAATATGTATTACGCATAAGATATTTAGTTTTTTTAGCAAAAGAACGACAATAACTCCCCCGAAAAAGCCCGATGTTTATTTAAAAGAAGCTTTTGTCGCATGTACTGCACTACGCATTTCCTTGAGGAGGTCGCTGGCGAAGATGAAGTCTGTGAGTGGCTTGCAGGTAGAGTCCATGATTTCGGAGGACTGCCCCTGCCAGCCCTTTTTCCCTCCGTTAATGAAGAGGATGTTCTCACCAATGCCCATCACGGAGTTCATGTCGTGGGTATTGATGATGGTGGTCATCTTGAACTCGTGGGTGATGCTGCTGAGCAGTTGGTCGATGACCAGGCTCGTTTTGGGGTCGAGGCCGGAGTTTGGCTCGTCGCAGAAGAGGTATTTTGGATTCAGGGAGATGGCACGGGCAATGGCTACACGCTTCTGCATGCCACCGCTAATTTCTCCGGGAAACTTCGCCTCGGCACCCACGAGGTTGACACGGTCTAGGCAGTCCATCGCACGTTTCTGTCGCTCGCGTAGTGTCATAGAGGAGAACATATCGAGCGGGAACATGACGTTCTCCAGCACAGAGAGGGAGTCGAAGAGAGCCGCGCTCTGGAATATCATGCCCATCTCGCGGCGCATCATCACTTTCTCCTTCTTCGTCATCTTCACGAAGTCGCGTCCGTCGTAGAGTACCTGTCCGCTAGTGGGTTCAAAGAGTCCCACGAGGTTTTTCATCAGCACGGTCTTGCCGCTTCCGCTCTGTCCGATGATGAGGTTTGTCTTGCCGTCCTCAAAGGTGATGGAGATGTCGTGGAGCACCTCGCGACCGTCGAATGACTTGTATAGGTTCTTTACTTCAATCATTTCAGTTCCATTCTTTTGTTAATGCACTTTGGCAGTTCTTCTTCGTAGTGGGTGACCATGATCAGGGTCTTCTCAGGCCGGGAGCAATAGTCGTTAATAATGGCTTTCACCATCTCGCTGTTGTGGTCGTCAAGGCCATGCATTGGCTCGTCGAGGATAAGCAGGTCGGGGCTTTTGACGAAGGCACGGGCAAGGAGGACGAGACGTTGCTCGCCGCCGGAGAGGGTGAGGAAGGAACGCTGCTCGAGGTCGCCGATGGAGAAAAGGCGCATGGCCTGGCGGCATTGCTCCCTCTCCTGTTCGTTGGGGCGAACGTAGAGGCCCACAGTATCTTTCAGTCCGCTGGCCACGACTTGTATAGCGGGGAGGTTACGTTGGTAGGAGCGGTGCATCTCCGGCGATACGTAGCCTATGCGTCGCTTGATGTCCCAGATGGTCTCGCCCGTTCCCCGTTGGCGACCGAAGAGACTGATGTCGCAGGCATAGCCCTGAGGATTGTCGGCGCAGATGAGCGAAAGTAGCGTTGACTTGCCGCTACCGTTAGGGCCTGAGAGTGCCCAATGCTCGCCCTGAAGGATGGTCCAGTTGATGTCGTTGAGGATGGTGCGGGTGCCGTAGCGGACGGTGACGTGGCGGAGTTCTACGACGGATGGTGGGGGTGGAGGAGTTAAAGGAGTTAAAGGAGTTAAGGGAGTTAAAGACGTTTGTGCTGTTGATTCCTTTTCAATCCCTGAGAAATACTGTACTTTGTCGGCGTATTCTGGGATGTCGCTCTGGCGGGAGACAACTAAGTAGATGGTGATTCCCTCCTCGGTAGATAGGTGGTGGAGAAGCTCCTTCAGTTGCTGACGTGTGGGGCTGTCAAGACCGATGAAAGGATTGTCGATGATAAGTGTGCGGGGATGGGAGAGCAACGTCTTGATGAGTTGAAGCTTGCGCAGCTCGCCACTAGAGAGCTGGATGACGTACTTGTCGAGCGCATCCTCAAGATGCATCATGGTGATGAGCCGTTGCTGGTATTCGCGACGCTGTGGGGTGTCATCGCCTGTGAGGGTGTAGGTACGCTCTATGGCTTGGGCTACGGTGGGTGTCTCCGCATCGATGTCGTGCTGGTTCCAACGCAGCTGTAGGTAGTAGGCACGGTCAGTCTGTGCGCCGTAGCTGTCGCAGAAGGCTATGTAGCGCACGCTATCGGAGGCCATCTGACGCCTCATCTGCTCCACGTAGCGGGTCTTGCCGCTGGCGTTGGGGCCTGCTATCACGATTACATTATTGACCATTGACCATTGAGCATTGACCATTAACATTGGAAATAGATGCGCTTCACACGGTTGGAGACCGAGGTGAGTACTTCGTAGGGGATGGTGTTCATGGTGTCGCTAAGTACTGTTACGGGCAGGTCACGACCAAAGATTTCCACGCGGTCGCCCTCCTGGCAGGGGATGTCGGTGACATCGATGAGCGCCACGTCCATACAGATGTTTCCCACGTACTCCGCCCGTTGTCCGTTCACCAGGCAGTAGCCGTTGCGGTTGCCCAGCCGTCGGTCGAGGCCGTCGGCATAGCCTATGGGTATGGCGGCGATGATGCTGTCGCGTGTCAGCGTTCCCCGTCGGCTGTAGCCCACGGTTTCTTCCTTGGGCACACGGCGTAGCTGTAGGATGGTGGTGATGAGGGTGGAAACAGGAGTGTGAGTGTAGAGGCCGATGCCCAGGCGGCACATGTCGAGCTGACGTTCGGGGAAGTGCTCTATGCCGGCGCTGTTGTCTATGTGTCGCAGGATTTTGTGGGTGAAGGCGGCCTGTAGTTTTTTGCTGGCTTCGTCGAAGAGCTGGAACTGACGGTCGGAGAAAGCATCGAAGTCAGGACTATCGCTGCCCACGAAATGGGTGAATACTGAACGAGGGATGATAGCCTGCTGGTGGGTGAGGCGGTCGATGAGTTCAGGGATTTCTCCGACATCAAATCCTAAGCGGTGCATTCCCGTATCAAGTTTAATGTGTACAGGCCAGCCGGTGATACCCTGTGAGCGGGCTGCGCGGATGAGGGCATCCATGAGACGGAAGCTGTAGACCTCTGGCTCCAAGCCGTAATCGAAGAGTGTCTTGAACGATGACATCTCGGGGTTCATCACAATGATGTTCTGCGTGATGCCCGCCTTGCGCAGTTCTGCACCCTCGTCGGCTACGGCAACGGCAAGGTAGTCCACGCGATGGTTTTGCAACGTCTTGGCAATCTCGATGGCTCCGGCACCGTAGGCATCGGCCTTTATCATGCACACCATCTTCGTCTCGGGACGAAGCAGCGAACGGTAGTAGTTCAGATTAAAAATGACAGCGTTGAGATCCACCTCAAGGATGGTCTCGTGCACCTTCTGCTCCAGCATCTCGCTAATGCGCTCGAAGCCGAAGCGGCGGGCACCCTTGAGCAGCACCACCTCGTCGTGAAGACTTGCGAACACCTGACTGCGGAGCAACTGCTGGACATTTGGGAAGAAGTACAACGATTGACCATTGGCTATTGACCATTGACCATTGAACTGGTCGGCCTGCGACGAGATTTCAGGACCTACGCAGATGAGTTTATCCACTCCGCGCTTTGCCACGAGGTCGGCCACCTGGTGATATAGCTCTTGAGGGGATTCGCCGCTCTGGTATATATCGCTGAGGATAAGGGTCTTCTTGAGTTGGGAGTTGAGGGGCGAGAGTTGAGGGTTGTTGGTGTCCTCCACCCTTCGATTCATAAAGTCGAGGGCGATATCGAGCGACTGTAGGTCGTTGTTGTAGGAGTCGTTGATAAGCGTTATCCCTCGCTGCCCTTCCTTCACCTCCAGGCGCATGGCGATAGGCTCCAAAGCTGTCATAGCGATGGAGACCTCTTTGGGGGTAAGCCCCAGATAGAGGGCTGTGGCGGCACAGGTGATGCTGTTTTCTATGGATGCCTCATCGGAGAAGGGGATGACGTAGCTGCCTTCTATACCTTTATATATATAGGTGATTTGAGAGTTGAGGGGTGAGGATTGAGAATTGTCGATGCTTTTCACGAAGAAGGGAGCCTTGTCGCTGTAGCGGCTCCAGCCTATGCGCTCTCCCTGATAGTTGCAGCGACGCATACAACGGCTAATAGTGTCATCGTCAGAGGGATAGACGAGTGCCTTTGTGCCGTGAAATAGTTGCATCTTCTCCATGCATTTCTCCTCCAGGGTGCGGAAGTTCTCCTGATGAGCGGTGCCCAACGAGGTGAACACGCCGATGGTGGGTTGTATGATGTCACTTAGGGGGAGCATCTCGCCCGGCTCGCTGATGCCGGCCTCGAAGAGGGCCACCTGCGTCTGGGCGTTAAGCATCCATACGGAGAGGGGCACGCCTATCTGTGAGTTGTAGGAGCGTGGCGAGCGTGTCACGCGGCGGTCGTTGGTGCGCAGCAGCTGGTAGAGCCATTCCTTCACCCATGTCTTGCCATTGCTGCCAGTGATGCCCACTACGGGGATGTCGAACTCCTCGCGATGACGCTCTGCCAACCGTTGCAGGGCTGCTAATGATGAGTGTACGCGCAGGAAATTGGCCTCTGGATAGGCGGTGTCGTAGGCTTCCGGTATCTGCTCCACAACGAAGGAACGCACGCCCCGGCCATAAAGTTCGCCGATGTAGCGGTGACCGTCGCCCGACTTGGTGGTGAGGGCGAAGAAGAGTGTCTGTTCAGGGAAACACAGCGAACGGCTGTCGGTGAGCAGCCATCCTACTGTAGCATCGGCCTCGCCATAGCGGCGGGCACCGATGAGGGTAGTGATTTCTTCTATGCTATAAGGCATGGGGATTTACGAATTACAATATTACGAATTACGATATCTCTCTAAGAGAGTGCAAAGTTATGAAAATAAACAGAAAGCTCGCAACAAAAAGGTGTTAAATTTGCTCAAGAAGCAGAAAAACCACACGGAACATTCCCATACTTTCCACGTACCTTTCCCAATTTTATAACGTAGGAAGACTTATGGTTGAACCAATATTAAATCACGAAGTAACCACCGAATCGAGCAGATTGATGTTCCCCAACAAAGCCCTCGTCTACTTAATTATGTTTAATTTTTACTCGTTTGTACCGTTGATGCGGTAAAAAAGTAGTACTTTTGTACCCCGAATGACAGGAAGTAACACGCGCATAGCCAGGAATACCCTGTTTCTCTACATTAGGATGTTCTTCGTCCTCGCCGTATCGCTGTATACGTCGAGGGTTATTTTGCGCACCCTTGGCGTAAGTGACTACGGTGTCTACAACGTTGTGGCGGGCTTCGTGTCGATGTTCGGATTCCTAAACGTCACGCTGGCGGCGAGCATGCAGCGCTTCTACAACGCTGAGGGCACGACAGATGGACAGCGAGGCTACCACAGGGTTTACTCCACGGGTCTGGCCATCCACCTGGCTATAGCCTTCATACTACTGGTGTTGATGGAGACGCTGGGCTGGTGGTATGTGAACAATGTGATGGTGATGCCCGCAGAGCGTTTACTGGCCGCAAACGTGGCCTATCAGTTGGCCGTCGGCTCACTGCTCCTCGTCGTTTTGGAGATTCCCTATACGGCCGCTATCATGGCAGACGAGCGTTTCGACTTCTACGCCATGGTGGGTGTCACGGAGGTGACGCTGCGCCTTGCGGCAGTCATCGCCCTGCCCTTGCTGCCCTATGACAAGGTGATGGCACTGGCCACGCTCACGCTGGCTATCTCGGTGGTGAGATTCCTGCTCTATTTCATATATGCGAAGAGGAAGGTCCTCAGATTCTCACCTCAGCCTCACTCCGTAGGGAGAGAAGTAGTGTCTCATTCCCTTATGCGCAATATGTTGTCGTTCTCTGGCTGGAATCTCGTGGGGACGTTCTCTCAGCTGCTCAAGGGACAGGGCGTAAACATGCTGCTTAACGTGTTCTTTGGCACTATGGTCAATGCCGCCCGTGCCGTGGCCTTTCAGGTGAACGCGGCCATCACTAGCTTCTCCAACAATGTGGCGATGTCGTTCCAGCCTCAGATGGTAAACAGCTATGCCGCCCAAGAACGTTCAAGGTTGATGAACCTGTTCTTTGCCGAGACGCGTATCTGCTTCGTGCTTATGGTATTGCTCATCACACCACTGGTGATAGAGATGGACTATGTGCTGGGCCTGTGGCTTGGCGACAGCGTGCCTCCCCAGACGCGGGTGTTCACCATTCTGGTGCTCACCGACTCACTAGTATGCACACTGGAGATGCCCTGTACGCAGGTGGCTTACGCCGTGGGCCGCATACGCGACTACAAGGTGGTGCCCGCTCTGGTGAGCCTCATGCTCCTGCCGACAGCATGGGCAGGACTACGTATGGGTATGAGCGCCGTATCGGTGTTCGCGATGACCATTGTGTTCTCCTCCTTTCAGGTGTTGGCGAGCATGACGATGCTGCACCGCATCTTCAGCTACAGCGTGGCTGAATACCTGCGATACGTGCTGTTGCCATGCTTCGTTTTCTTGGGGCTAAACGCCTTGGTGCCCTTGCTGGTGAGCCACGCTATGGACAGCTCGTGGCTTCGGCTCGTGGCCATCTGCAGTTCCGAAGTTGTCGTAGGAGGACTGCTGGCCTGGTTCATTGTCATGGACAGGAGGGAGAAAGAAATGTTAACGGGCTTTGTCCATAAACAGCTGCGCCGATGAGACCAGTAAGGATGTTCTTTTACTATCTACTACTGCTCATCATTATGGTCTCATGGACCAATATCGTAGCAGCCCCGCCACTCCCTGTGCGCATCATGTTCCTCGTCGCCGTGCTCTACCCTGGCCTCAACGACGTGCGCGGACTTTTCGTGGCTGCCCTTACCTGCTTCTGGAGCATCGCCTCCCTCGGCTATGCCTATTCCTATATGCCCACGATGCCACATATCTACGTCTTAGCCATGACAGTAGGCCTGTGGCTCTTCTGGGATCGTCACAAGCAGATTACCAGTCGCCTACTGGGCGGCGAGAACAGTCTGGTATTCTTCTTCCTCATCTATGTGTGGCTCTGCGATGCCTATACGGAGTCGTCGCTGGGCTATACGGCCTACACGTTGCTGACAATGACGATGATTGTGCCCTTCGTGCCAGTTATCAACCGCCGCACGGTGACCTATTTCTCAATCTGCTTCATGACCATCACCGTCGTGCTGTCGTACTACCTCATTATGACCCGCGACATCTTCGCCTACGGTTCTACGGGCTTCACACCCGAACTGGACCGTATAGGCTGGAGCGACCAGAACTACCTGGGCATGGGCGTAGGCATGGGGGCCACGGTGGCATTCACCTGCCTGATGCACGCAAAAGTCTACCGCTGGTATTTCCTCATCTATAGCCTCTTTTCCTTTGGCATCAGCATCCCCGTATTGTTGATGCTTGGGTCTCGTACGGCGCTGATGTGTCTCATTGTCAGTGTTCTGGTGCAGCTGATGTTCTCCAAGGCAAAGAAGAAATGGAAGGCACTGCTCGTCATAGTAGGCATAGGCTTCCTGTTCTATCTCTACACCAACGAGTATTTCGAACTTCTGGCTAACCGAGCGGAGGCAGAAGACGGCACAGGGTCGAACCGCATGTTGATTTGGACGAAAAAGCTCGTCACCTTCATCAACAATGCCGACTTCAGCGATCTCATCTTCGGTATCGGCAAGGACAAGGGCGTAGGCATCACCCCAATACTGGGCATGAACAACGTTGGCTTCCACAATGACTTCCTGGCTTTCTTCGTGAGCTATGGAATCATAGGAATCACATTCTTCACTGCCCTCATCTTCCGTCCGCTGAAAAAACTCAAGTGGCGGTCGCCTTACCGCACGGCGGTCATCGCCAACTCCACTTTCCTCATTTTGGGAAGTCTGACGCTGGAACCGTTCTTCATGGACTTGTACCCCGTCTATGCTTTCCTGTTCTACACCCTGCTACTGACAAAAGTGAAGGCGGCAGACGCGTAATATTGAGCATTGAACATTGACCATTGAACTTATTATGGGACAATTATATAAGACATACATGAAGATTGTGAGTCGGTGGAACGCATGGCGTAGCCGTTTCCCCTGGCAGAAAGGGCTGTTCATGGACGGCCGGTGCTTCGTGTGGGAACCCAACTTCCTGCTGCGCCACTTGAAAGGGCAGCACCGGGGACGTATTGAGGTGGGACGCAACTTCAAGTGCCTCAACCGCATCACTAGTAATTCCTTCGGCATGATTCAGCCATCGCTTTTCACCGTCTATCCCCAGGGGGTGCTGCACATCGGTGACGACGTGGGCCTGTCAGGGACGACGATAAGCTGCAGCAAGGCCATCACCATCGGCAACAACGTGATGATAGGCTCAGGATGCCTCATCACCGACAACGATGCCCACCCCTTGAATGCTGAGAAGCGACGCAACGTCTATAATTATAAAGATGTGGCCACCCTTCCAGTGGTCATCGATGACGATGTGTTCATAGGCACGCGCTCCATCATCCTTAAAGGGGTGACCATAGGCCGGGGAGCAGTTATCGGGGCTGGGTCGGTAGTTACAAAGGACGTGCCGCCCTTCACTATTGTAGCAGGGAACCCGGCAAGAGAAATAAAAAGGATTGAAGAAATAAAGGATTGAATATAAGCCAAAATACATACTGATTAAGAGATAGTTATGACAAAAGTGTCCATACTGATGACTTGCCATAACCGACGGGAGAAAACCCTGCGGTGTCTGGAGTCGCTGTTTGTGACTGCAGATGACTATGCTCTCAAATCTCAAACCTCAAACCATGATTCTCAATTCTCCCTAGAGGTTTTCCTCACCGATGATGGATGTACCGATGGCACCGCTGAAGCAGTACAGGAAGCCTTTCCTTCGGGGGAAGGCCGGCGGGGGCTTCACATCATCCAGGGTAACGGCAACCTCTACTGGGCTGGTGGCATGCGCATGGCTTGGCGCGAGGCTCTCAAGCATCAATGTGACTACTATCTCCTGCTCAACGATGACACCGTGCTCCACCCCGATGCCTTCGACACACTCTTCGCTACCGAGGACTACTGTCGCGCGCAGTTCGGAGGAGAGGGCATTGTCTCAGGCATGGTCTGCGACCCCGCAGCCCCCTCCCGCATCACCTACGGCGGCGAGGTGTTCGCCAGCCGCTTCACAGGACGCCGCCGTATGCTAGGCCCTTCCAGCGAGCCACAGCTCTGCGACTGGACACACGCCAACATCCTGCTCGTGCCCCACAAGGTGGTGGAGCGTCAGGGCATCTTCTACGAGGGCTATCGACACGGTCAGGCCGACCTTGACTATGGTTACCGTGCCCGCCGAAAGGGCATCCCCGTGGTAATGACACCTAAGGCATGTGGCACCTGTCCTTTCGACCACCCTGACATTCAAGGCATAGAGGAGCGGCTATGCGCCATGACACTCAGCGAGCGTCGCGAATACCTGAACCACCCGCTTCACAGTGATGACGACTACCTCACGATGATACGACGGTGCATGCCGCTGAAATACCCGCTGACCTTGCTCTTCCGGAAAATGAACCTCTATGCACCGCGCCTCTATTACTGGCTAAACAAACAAAGATGAAGAAAGACATCAACTGGATAAACGCTGTGAAGGCCATCTGTATGCTGATGGTCTACGTGGTGCATTGCGAGTCGTATTACGGCCATTGGTTGGGCCATGTAAACATTTTCCTGCACCCTGTCTACGTCAATGCATTCTTCTTCGTCAGCGGCTACCTGCTGTTTCGCAAGCAGTTGTCGCAGCCAGTCATCGACGAGCCATACATGCAGTATATATCGGCTGGTGGAACAGGACGTAAAACACTGTTTAACATTATTTTCCGGCTCTGGCTTCCAGCTTTACTATTCTCCATTTTCTGCTTCCTGCCCAACATGATGCTCAAGGGCGGCAGCTCGCTGGCAGAGAGTTTTCTGTTTAAGACCCTTGGTGGTGGCACCTACTGGTTTGTCGGTGCTCTGCTTGTCTGCCAGCTGTTCATCCTTGCCCTGCTGCTCACCCGGCAGCGCAGCGTGTGGTTCTATGCCGTGGCACTTTGCCTGACGGCCATAGCTGGTGCCATCGCCCTACCCCACTATGGCTCCATCCCAAACTATTATGCCTTCCAGCTCGCACCGTTGAGTATGAGTTTCCTTGCCCTGGGAGCACTCTACTGGCGCTATGAGCACCCCAACACCTCACTCCTCACGCTACTCATACTGGCCGTAGTCTACCTGGCCTACTTCATCCTGCTGCGCCATGATGCCCAGACGCTTATCAGCATGGGACTGTTCAACCTCACAGGGTTTGTGGGAAGTGCCATCGGCTGTCTGCTCATGGTTGCCGTGTGCAAGCGGCTGCCACGCATCGGCTTCCTCACGTTCATTGGCCAGAACAGCATTGTGTTCTACTTAATGAGCGGTGCGGTGCCCGTGGTCGTAAACCTGCTTTTCAAGCGTCTCATCCCCGTTCCAGGCATCATCGACCTGCTGGCCTACATCATAGTCTGCGTGGTCATCGCTGCTGCCATCACCTGGGTCATCGCACGCTTTCTACCGTTCCTGACCGATCTGAGGATAATCAAGAAATCAAAAAAACAAGAAATCAAGAAGGTTTGAAAATCGCGCTTATACTTCCAGGCTCCCTGTGGTACGCTCCTTACGTGCGTATCTATACCCAGTTATTCGAAGACAAGTGTGTCAACTATGCCATTATCTCCTGGAACCGTGAGGGCGACGACCATGCAGAGGGCTTTCAGTATCAGACACCTTGCCCACAAGGTCACGGGTCAGCCAGCTTTAGTGCCTACAGGGGGTATATACGCTTCATCCGCCAAACCATCAAAGAGCAGGCCTTCGACCGTCTTATCGTCTTCGGCCCGCAGATGACCTGTTTGCTTGCACCGCTGCTGCTCCTGCACTTCCGACACCGCTACATCATCGACTACCGAGACCTCAGCATAGAGCAACATCCCGGTTTCCGCCAGCTCTTCGCACTCATGCTGCGATTCAGCTGTGCCAATGTAGTTTCATCACCGGGGTTCTTGCCCCATCTGCCAAAGAGCAATTACCTGATTTCCCACAATGTAGGAAGATGGGAGCCACCCCTCACCACTTACAACTCATCTCCTACTCCTCACTCCTCACCCCTCATAGTCCTCACTATCGGTGCCATCCGTGACCTGGAGGCAAACTTGGAAGTAGTGAAGGCCCTGGCCAACCGCGAAGGCTTTACCATGCAGTTCATCGGCAGGGGTAACGATGCACCAAAAATAGAGGAGTATTGCCACGAACACAGCATCAGCAACGTGACGTTTACTGGCTTCTATGAGAAAAAGGACGAGGCACAGTACGTGGAGCAATGCACGGTGATGAACATCTTCTACCCCCGTGTCATCACTCACGACACGGCCATCTCCAACCGTTTCTACCTCTCGCTCCAGCACCATAAGCCCATGATTGTGACACGTGGCACCACGCAGGGCGACTATGCCGAGCGTTACCAAGTGGGCATCGCCGTCGATGACTGCCATGATCTGGTCGACCGTATTCAAGAGTTCCTCAGTCACGACTTCGCTTCCTACGAAAAGCACTGCAACGACCTGCTCGCCAGCTTCATGGAAGACCAGAAACGCTTCGAAGCCGCAGTAGTAAAATTCGCCACCTCACACTCAGTCTAACATTTCTCATTTCTCATTTATCATTTAGCGTAGCGCATGAAAGATTTCCTGTTCCGTTGCCGTCGAGGCTTTTACGTACTCTACCACCGCTATTTCGGCTACCCGAAGAAGTCATTCGGCCATTATGGGGAGGACGTGTCGCTGGTGCCGCCGCTGACCATCTCCAACCCTGAGAACGTCTATCTTTACGGTCATAACGTCATTTTCGGCGGGGTGATTCTCAACGCTTGTTCACGTTTCATTATGAAACACAACAGCGGAGCTGCACAGGGATTCACCGTCGTGGGCGGCGACCATCCGCAGAAAATAGGGCTCCTCTTTGGCCAGACGAAGAAGAACGCAACAGAGACGAGCCAGCTGGACCGCGATGTTGTCATTGAAGAGGACGTTTGGATTGGTGTCAACGTGACGCTGCTCGCCGGAGTCACCCTTGGCCGTGGCTGTGTAGTAGCAGCAGGTGCGGTGGTGACGAAGGACATGCCACCCTACAGCATCGTCGGTGGCGTGCCGGCTAAGGTCATCAAGTTCAAGTGGACCATCGACGAAATCCTCGAGCACGAGCGGATTGCCTACCCCGAGGAAGAACGGCTGTCACGCGCCGTTCTGGAAACCATTTTCCAGCAAGCACAATAAAGGGACACCTATGCTCCCAATAGGAGTTAGGTTCGTCCTAACCCAGAGTTAGGTTCGTTCTAACCCGGAGTTAGGTTCGTTCTTGCTGTTTGCGCCTACCCAAACGACCACTATTGTGCAATAGTTATGTATTTCCGCTGAAATGAGCAAGAAAAGCGGGCGAAATGTTTGCCATGTAAGATTTTATTTGTAATTTTGCACCCTAATTATAAACTTTCCAGAAAAACAGAAACGAAAAAGTAATAGAGAAAAATGAACAGAGACACACTTATAGGCTTCATTCTCATTGCGATAGTGCTCATTGGCTTTAGCTGGTGGAACCAGCCTTCGCAGGAAGAGGTTGATGCCTACTACCGTCAGCAGGACAGCATCGCCGCTGCCCAGGCCAACGCCGAGAAACAGAAAGCGGAGGCACAAAAGTTGATTGAACAACAGGCCGAGGCCGCCGCACAGGGCGACACCACGGCCCTTTTCTATGCCGCCCTCAACGGCATCGACCAGCCCCTGACACTCAGGAACGACAAGGTGGAGCTGACCATCAACAGCAAGGGCGGCACCATCGGCAGCGCACGCTTGAAGGGATTCCTCAACCGTGACAACACGGACGACGTGATGCTCTTCACCCGTGACGGACAGCAGATGAACTTCATCCTTGAGGCCAAGGAGGACAACATCATCACCCGCGACCTCTTCTTCACACCCTCGGAGGCCACCGACAGCACCCTGACGCTGACAGCACAGGCCGGCAACGGCGGACAGCTGCAGCTGCGCTACCGTCTGGGGCCTGACTACATGCTCCACTTCTCGCTGCAGGCCAACGGCATGGGCAAGCTCTTCAGCCCCACCCGTAAGACGATGGCCATAGAGTGGCAGGACTCCTGCCGACAGCAGGAGAAGGGCTTTACGTTTGAGAACCAGCGCTCCGCCCTGACCTACAAGAAGCGCGACGGCGGCACCGACTACCTCAACGAGACCAGCGACAAGCGCGAGACGACGGAGGAGGCCCTCGACTGGGTGGCCTTCAAGAACCAGTACTTCTCGGCAGTGCTCATCTCGCGCGACGGCTTTGAGCCGGGAGCCACGCTCACCAGCACACCACAGGACAAGAGCACGCACATCCTGAAATACTACGACGCACGGCTCACCACCGCCTTCGACCCCACGGGCGAACAGGCCTCGGAGTTTGAGATGTACCTCGGCCCCAACAACTTCCGTCTGTTGCAGGACGTGGAGGAGCAGAGCGAGTTTGGCAAAGACCTCGACATGGAGCAGCTCGTCTATCTGGGCTGGCCCCTCTTCCGCTACATCAACCGCTGGTTCACGCTCTACGTATTCGACTGGCTCACCAGCTTCGGGTTCAACATGGGCATCGTGCTCATCCTCATCACCCTGCTGCTGAAAGCCATCACCTACCCCATGGTGAAGAAGAGCTACATGTCGTCGGCCAAGATGCGCGTGCTGAAGCCGAAACTCGACGAGGCCACGAAGCAGTACGACAAGCCCGAGGACGCCATGCAGAAGCAACAGGCCATGATGCAGCTCTACTCTCAGTACGGCGTAAGTCCCTTAGGCGGCTGTCTGCCCATGCTCATACAGATGCCCATCTGGATTGCAATGTTCAACTTCGTGCCCAATGCCATACAGTTGCGCCGCGTGTCGTTCCTCTGGATGGACGACCTCTCCACCTACGACCCCATTCCCGTCATCGGCCAGTGGAGCGAGCAGCTGTGGCTCATCGGCGACCACCTCTCGCTGACGTGTATTCTCTTCTGCGTCAGCAACTTGCTATACAGTTACATGACCATGCGCCAGCAGCGCGACCAGATGGTAGGTCAGCAGGCCGAGCAGATGAAGATGATGCAGTACATGATGTACGTCATGCCTGTGATGTTCTTCTTCATGTTCAATGACTACGGCTCAGGTCTGAACTT
>JAEEGL010966849.1_pt1 | contig 17799 bp, 22 predicted proteins | sample 9134231 | NCBI WGS metagenome assembly JAEEGL01 (sample SAMN16246548, study PRJNA631951) | gut metagenome | biome: gut microbiome; feature: rumen; material: fiber-attached | host: Bos | place: Iran: Karaj | collected 2018-10 | reverse complement strand
TTTCTTCATTTTTTTCACTCCTTGCGTCATAGTGATCCCTTCGGATCCTTTTGTATATTTCTATATTATACGCAGTCCTGTTGAAAATACATCACAGTATTATTACATAGTATGTCATTTTAGCCTGAAATCCGTGACAGTTTTATCTCTGTATACAGGATACCCGGGAGCGCGTTCCGGCCGGCCCGGCGCGGCTTTTTCCCGGCGCCCGTCCGCATGCCGGCGGCACAGAGTTTTTTGTTGCTTTTCCCCCTTTCCGGGCCTATGATATACGCAGAATATGATACGGAACGGGGGGCGCCTCTATGCGCTTGATCACGATCAGCAGGCAGTTCGGCAGCGGGGGCCGGGAGCTGGGCAAAAGGCTCTCGGACATACTCGGCTGGGATTACTATGACCGGGAGATCATTGAAGCCGTCGCCCGGGAGCAGGGCATGGACGAGGATTATGTTCACCGGGTGCTGAGCCGCCACGGCTGGCACAACTACCAGCTAACCTACCGGAACAGCTTTCACCAGCCCCTGGGCCAGCCCGGGCACCGGACGGAGCTGCTGGTGCAGGAGCGGAAGGTGATCCGGGAGATCGCCAAAGCCGGAAACGACTGCATCATCGTCGGCCGGGACGCGGACGTGATCCTGCAGGAGGAGCAGCCCTTCCGGATCTTTGTGTGCGCTGATCTTTCCTTCCGCCTGGAGCGGTGCATGAAGCACGAGGAAAAGCAGCCGGAGGAAGAGCGCCTGACGGAAAAGGCCATTCTGCGGAACATCCGCCGGATCGACCGGAACCGGCGCCAGACCCGGGAGATCCTGACCGGCAAAGCCTTCGGGGACGCCGGTTCCTTTGACCTGACCGTCAATACCGCGCGCTGGGACATCAAAAAGCTGACGGAGGCGGTGGCGGATTTCTCCCGCCGCTGGTTTGAATGCAATGGAAAATAAAGGCAGCAGGAAAGACCTGACCACCGGCACCGTATGGAAAAAGCTGCTGATCTTCTTCCTGCCCATCGCGGCCGGAACGATCATCCAGCAGCTCTACAACACCGTGGACGGGCTGATCGTCGGGCGCTTTGTCGGCACCAACGCGCTGGCCGCCGTCGGCGGGAGCTCCGCGCAGATCATCAACGTGCTGGTGGGTTTCTTTGTCGCTATGACCGCGGGCGCCTCCGTGATCGTCGGGCAGATCTTCGGAGCCGGCCGGCGCGACGACCTGCGCGCCGTTATCGGCACCTCCGTCACGGCTATGGCGCTGTTCGGCGCCATCCTGGCAGCCTTCGGGCTGGCCGCGTCCCCGTGGATGCTGCGGCTGCTGGATACGCCCGCCGAAACCATAGAGAACGCTACCCTGTACCTGCGGATCTATTTCTTCGGGGTCCCATTCATGATGGTGCTGAACATGGAGTCCGGCATCCTGCGGGCGGTCGGCGATTCCTTTCATCCATTCCTGTACATGATCGTCGGCTGCGTGCTGAACATCGTTCTGGACGTCCTTTTCGTGGTCCTGTTCGGCTGGGGCGTCGCGGGCGTCGCCGTGGCCACGGTCCTGTCGCAGATCGCCAACATGGCCCTGCTCACCCTGAAGCTCACGCGCGGGAACGAGGAATACCGGGTCGGTCCCCGGGACCTGGGCCTGAAGCGCGTTTATCTGACGAACATGCTCCGGCTCGGCGTGCCGGCCGGGCTGCAGTCCTCCATGTACAGCGTATCCAACATGATCATCCAGGTCGCCGTAAACTCCCTGGGCACGGTCGCTGTGGCGTCCTGGGCGATGACCTCCAAGACGGACGGGCTTTACTGGGCGGTCAGCAACGCGCTGGGCGCCGCCATCACCGGCTTCATCGCGCAGAATCAGGGAGCCGGACGCACGGACCGGGTCAAACTCTGCGTCCGCCAGGGGCTGGCGATCGCCACGGGCATGACGCTGGTGATCAGCGCCGCGCTGATGCTCACCGCCATCCCCTTGCTGCATGTGCTGACGCCGGATCAGGCGGTGGTCGACATGACCTATACCATGATGTCCTATTTTGTCCCGTACTACTTCACCTGGGTGCTGGTGGAGGTGCTGTCCGCCGTGCTCCGCGGCGCCGGTGACGCCGTCCGCCCGGTGATCATCATCGGCCTGGGCATCTGCCTCTTCCGGGTCATCTGGATGGTCACCGTCTTCGCACATTTCGGCACGCTGCTGTCCCTGTGCCTCTCCTATGTGGCTTCCTGGACGCTCACCAGCATCGTGCTGCTGATCTATTACAAAAAAGGCGCCTGGATGACCCGGCGCCGGCTGATCGCTGACAGGTGACCGCCTGCCTTCCGGGGCTTTTGCTTCGGCTCCGACTCCATGCCGTTTACGGGCAGAAATGAGATGATTGCTATCAGATCCTCCGGCCGTTCCTCCCTTCCCGTCCTGTCCGTTTTTCTTTCAGCGGTCCTGTTCGCCACCGGCGGGCTTTTCTTCAAGATCATTCCGTGGGACGCGCTGGCCATCAGCGCTGCCCGCTCCCTGCTGTCCGGCGCCGCGCTCCTGGTTTACCTGCTGATCCGCCGGCACCGTTTCCGGATCAACGGAACCGTCCTGACCGCGGCGGCCGCCATCACGGTGACCAATACGCTTTTCGCGCTGGCCAACAAGCTGACCACCGCCGGGAACACGATCGTGCTGCAGTTCACCATGCCGGTGTTCGTGATCCTGATCATGCTGCTCTTTTTCCGTCAGCGGCCGTCCCGGCTGGAGATCGGGACCTGCGCCGTGACGCTCATCGGCATCGCCCTCTTCTTTGTGGACGGCCTGTCCGTCGGCAATATGGCCGGGAACCTTCTCGCGCTCATCTCCGGCCTGGCCTACGCCGTCTTCTTTATCTGGAACAGCAGGGAGGATTCAGATCCCTTTACCTCCATCCTGCTGTCCTATGCCGCCGCGTCCCTGATCGGCCTGCCCTCCCTGCTGAGAACGGATATCGCCGGCTCCTCCGCGGAGACGCTTCTTTCCGTGCTCGGCCTCGGGCTTCTGCAGCAGGCCCTCGGGCACGTTTTCTTCTCCTTCGGCATCAAGCGTACGCCGCCGGTCACCGCCAGCCTCATCTCCGGCATCGAGCCGGTCCTGAACCCGGTCCTCGTGGCGGTTTTCTATCATGAAATGCTCACGCCGCTTTCCCTGGCCGCGGCCGGGATCGTTCTTTCCGCCATTCTCTTCTATAACCTGCGGACAGCCGGAAGGAAACGATTACAGGAGGAAAATACATAAATTCCGTCCCACAGGCACCTGACAAAACCTGACAAAGGAGCGCGGCGCGCTCCTTTTTTTCATGAGAACCCCTGTAAAATGGCGGCTTTGCGGTGCAAAAAGCAAAAAACGGATACAGCTTCCGTTCGATTGACACACTTTGTGCGGACCTATATAATTATTACATCATTAAGAACGATCTTTACCGTCTCTGTACTCCCCGGTGATGTTTGAAACGGAGTTGAGCAGACAGTGGATAACAGTACACGGAACCAGATCCTGATCACGGCAGCCGGGGAAATGCTGGCAAAGGGCTATCGGGGCGTATCGATGCGTTCTATTGCAGGCAAGGTCGGCATTACCCCGATCAAGCTGTACCGCCATTTTGCCAATAAAGAGGCGCTTTTTGACGCCCTCGTCGAGCCGGCCACCACGGCGCTGAAGCCCGTTTACGAAAATCGCAGGGCCCAGGCCGCCTCCGCGATGCAGGCCGGCGGCGCCGCCGCCATGTGGGCAGCGGACGCCGGCGCCTTCGTCTCGATCGTGCAGTACGTCTATTCGCACTACGACGCCTTCAAGCTGCTGATCTGCTGCTCCGCCGATACGCGTTACAGCAATTACACCGATCAGCTGGTGGAGCTTTTTCAGAAGGATACCGAAGCCTTCCTGGAAAAAGCAAAAAGCAGCGGTGAGGTCAACAAGGATCTCTCGCTCCGGGAGGTGCTCATCCTTCTCAGGGCGCAGCTGAACGCCTTCTTTGACATCGTACGCCAGGATTTTACCTATGATGAAGCCCTGCATTTCGCCCTGACGCTGGAAAACTTTTTCCGTCCCAGCTGGCAGGCGCTGATGAAATTGTGATTTCCCCTCCTTTTCATGGGTCTCTCCTTTCACAGTCGGCGGCCTCGCCGGCGAAGCCGGGAAGTCTTCTTCCTTCCCGGCTTTTTCTTTTTGCCCCCGCGGCAGGGAAACTTGCTTCTTTTCATTCCCGGAAAAGTATTATATAATGCTTTTGCGCGGCGCTGATGCCGCCTGAGGAGTCTGTCCATGGAAATCAACGCATCCGCTTATCTTTTCTGGATGGCCGGCAGCTGTCTCGTCAGCTTCGGTCTGTTTCTTTTATTTGCGAAAGGCATTTCCCGGAAAACCGCTTTCACCTTCACCGGGCTTCTGCTCAGTGTTTTTTTCGGTGCCGTCTGTTCCAAGCTCCTGTATTATCTTTTCCGGCTCGATTTCATCATCGCGGAAAGCGGGTGGCTCAGCTACCTGACCGATACCGCTCCGGAAAGCTTCAGCTTTTTCGGCGGCGCGGCCGGCGTCTGCGCCGGCATGGCGCTGACGGCAAAGCTGTTTTCTCAGAAGCCCGCGGACGTGCTGAACAGCTTCGCTCCCTTCGGGCTTCTTCTGGCCGCGCTGGCCCGCTTCGGGGAATACTTCCTTGGCATGCTCGGCACCGGCGCCGATGTGGAAGACGAAGCCTTCCGCTTCTTTCCCCTTTCCGTCGGCTTCCGGTTCCCTGAGGGCTGGACGGAGTGGTATCAGGCCGTCTTCATGGCGGAGGGCGCCGTGCTCCTGCTGGTCGCGCTGCTGTCCGCCCTGCGTTTCAGGAAGCATCGCTTCCTCCGCTCCGCCTTCTGGATGTGCCTGCCGCAGATCCTGCTGGAAAACATGCTCAGCGGCAGCGCGATGATCTATACCTTTATCCGCGCGGAGCAGCTGGCCTGCATGATCGCCATGTTCGTCATCCTGATCCTTTACGGCGTCCGTGCCCGGGGGCAGCGCTTCCGCTGGGTCCCCGCCGTCATGGCCCTGCTCAGCGCCGGTATATTTATCCTTTCCGAATTCGCCATGGACGGGAAGATCGCTTTCCTGCAGTTCATGGACCTGACAGCCTGCTACGGGCTGATGGCCTTCGGCCAGTTCCTTCTGGCTGTCGCAGAGATCACAGGATTCCGCCGTCTGCTCCGTGCGGAGGGCACGGAGGTGCGCGCATGAAAAAGATCCTTTCCTTATTGCTTTGCCTGCTGCTCGGCATTTCCGCCGCGCAGGCGGAGACGGTCGTCCTGCCGATGGACTTTTCAGCCGGAATGAAGCCCGCGGGCGCCTACCCCTCGGACGCGGAGGAGTATGAGGATCCGTCCATCCACGCGGTCTATTTCAAGGACACGCTCAACAACGCCGAATATAAGATCACCTATTGGGCCGTGAAGGTCAGGATCGCCAACGGCAGCCAGCTCCGCACGCAGTCCGTGAACGGCTTTGACAAGCGGAAAGGGCTCGGCAAGGCGGAGACCCTGGCCCGCCGGGTCAACGCCGTCGTCGCGGTCAACGGCGATTATTACTGGGGAGAACCCGGGCGTTATACGCTCCGTCAGGGGCAGGTCTTCAGCGAGGCCATGAGGACCGGTCAGGATCTGCTGCTGATCGACGAGGACGGGGATTTTCACATTATCCTCGCGGAGGAAAAGCCGGAGGAAATGGACAAGACCGTCATTGACGGAAAGAAAGTCGTCAACGCGCTCTGCTTCGGCCCGGCCCTGATCCGGGACGGCGAGATCGTGGCGGATCTGGCAAAGGCCCAGCCCCGTTCCGCCCCGAACATGGGGGAGCAGCGCATCGCCATCTGCCAGACCGGCCCGCTGGAATACATGGTGATCACGGTTGCCGAATGGGGCATGGAGGTGGATACCTTTGCCCGCTTCCTGCAGTCCTTCGGCGGTATTCAGCAGGCATACAATCTGGACGGCGGTAATTCCAGCCGCCTGATCTTTATGGGCAAGCGCCGGAATCACCTGACCGACAAGGAGCAGCGCCTGATCCCGGATATCGTGTATTTTGCCAGCGCGTGGGATCCGGAAGGGGATACCTGATCCGGAAACATAAAAAGCAGAAGCGGTTCGGCTGTGAACCGCTTCTGCCTTTTTTTTCGTTTTTTATTCAAACATGATCCGGCACAGCTGTTCCGTCAGCCGGTCCACGTCATACTCCCCGGTGGCAAGCTTTCTGCTCATATATCCGTATATCCCGCCGGCAAAGAACTCAAAGATCAGGTCGGCATCCTCCCCCTGCTTTTTCAGAAGGTCAGGCTGCTTCGCCTCCATAATGTTCCGCAGCATCCTCGCTATGGCCGTTACGGTGGTGAGCCAGACCATCTGCCCGTTCTGCATGGAATTGATCTGATTCACCATCGTTCTGTTTTCCAGGCCCGTCTGCAGCATGCAGCGCACCGCGTCCCGCGGGTCATCCATGCCGATGCATTTCTTCTCCAGCTCCCGGAACCGATACTCCAGGATGAATTCAAAAACCTCATAGATATCCTGAAAGTGATAATAAAAGGTCTGCCGGGAAACATGGCATGCGGATGTGATGTTCCGGACCGTGATCTTGTCGGCCGGCATGCTTTCCAGCAGCTTCAGGCAGGCCCTTGCGATTTCCAGCTTGGTATTCCCCGTCGTTTTCCGGTTCCCGTCCATTTTTTCCTCCGCAGGATGTCAGTCTGTGCAATGCTTCACTGGATGCCTTTGGAAAAATCAGTTCTTCGTAACGGTAATAACGGTTTCCCCGTATTCCGTGCCGGTGTGGTATTCCCGCGTCCGGTCAAAGCTGTAGCCCTCCGGCGCCTTCAGCAGCTGCAGGTGATAACTGAAGGGTTCGCTTTCATAGAAGAAACAGCCTTTCTCATCCGTCACGCGGGGATCGCAGAAGGTATCCGAGCATACGTTTACCGTGGCGCCCGGGACCGGGTCGCCGTTCTGGTCGATGACCCGCACCGTATACCCCGCCGCCGTGATCTTCCTTCCGATATTCCATTCCGTACCCGGGGCAGCTGCCGTCTCTGCGCCAACGGGGTCGCCGGGATCCCGGCTCTGTACGGAGGCTTTCTGCAGAAGCGGAAAAAGAAGCAGGCAAACGAGAATAAGCGCCAGCGTGGTTTTCATCTTTTGATCCTCCCGCGCCTTCCGGTCCGGCCGGAAAGCCTCTCTCTGACGTCAGGGCCATTCTATCACAGATCGCCCGCCCGCACAATTCCGCGGGCGTTTTATCCCGCCGGCAGCGTCAGGACCGCCTTGCCGTATTTCTCCGAGGTCACGGTCAGCGTTACGCTGCCCGTCCGGCCCGCGGAACGGAGCACCGCCACCGCCTGACCGCGGAAGGTGGTAAAGCTTCCGTTGGTGTAGTTTTCTCTGGCCTGTGGGTCGCCGGAGCCGAAGCCTGCCAGCGTCCCGTCCCCCTCCACGGAGGCCGTCAGCTTCTCAGCGGCATCCGGAACGGGATTCCCGTCCCGGTCCAGATCGATCTCACGCATGCCGGTCTTCCTTTCGCGGCTGACGCTTCAGCCGTCAAAACATATTATTTGTCCCTTTTCTGCATTATAGCAGGAACCCCTCCGTCTGTCACTGCCGTTCTCCGTCTCTTTTCGCCCGAAAAAAGCGGATCCTGCATAAAGGCTTTTTCATCCCCGATTGCGCAAACAGGAGCGTGTTGATATAATGTGTTTCAATTGAGGAAAATGTGATTGCCCGGAAGGATCTGCCCGGATGAAGAAATACGGAAACTGACCGTCAGACAGAAGGAGGCGCTTATGGGACTGGTTTCGCTGCTCTACCGCAGGCTGTATGTTCACCGCTACGATGACGAAGGCTGGCTGAAATACCTGACCGCGGAGGATTTCCCCGGCCTGAAGGCCGATCCGGTATCCTTTGACTCTGACGGCAACACCCTGCGCGGCTTCTTTTACAGCTATCCGGACTGCCGGCAGGACACCCTGATCGTCTTCTGCCACGGCATCGGAGGCGGCCACCTCTCCTACACCAGTGAGATCGCCGCCATCTGCCGCGCCGGCTATCCGGTCCTCGCCTACGACAATACCGGCTGCTTCTCCTCCGACGGAAAGGATATCGGCTGCCTGAGCCGCTCCCTGGCGGACCTGGATCACGCCATCCGTTACCTGAAGGCAGAAGGCATTTTTCAGAAGTATGAGCATGTGTACGTGATCGGGCATTCCTGGGGCGGCTTTGCCGCCGGGAACATCTCCCTGTACCATGAGGATATCAGAAAGATCGTGGTCATCTCCGGCTTTCTGTCCGTGGAGAGCATCCTCGCCGGCCAGCTGGACAGCATGAAGATCCCGCTGCGCGGTTTGATCGTGAACCGGATCAAGGCCTTCGAGCGCGCCCACGCGCCGGAATACTGCGCCGCGGACATGACCGATGCCGTCCGCAGGGGCACGGCAAAATACTTCCTGGCCCAGTCCGAGGATGACGCAATGGTCTCCTATCCCCGGAACATCGGCCGCCTGAAGGAGCTCTTCCCGGACCAGACCTACCTGATCTGCTCCGGGCGGGGCCACAACCCCAACTACACCCGGGACGCGGTCGACTACATGCGCGGCGTTTTCGGCACCTTTGAGCGCAATAAAAAGCAGTACGCCACCCCGGATCAGAAAAAGGCCTATTTCGCCGACACGGACTGGCACCGCATCACTGCCCAGGATCCGGACTTCTGGTCTCAGGTCTTCGCCTTCCTGGGCTAAAGCCGGGGCCGGTCCCTTCTCCCGTTCAGCCACTCTCGGAAGCCGCCTGCGGCTTCTTTTTTTTCTTTTTTCCCGCGCAAAACGCGCCGGTCCGGCCCGATTTCATGTTTTTTCAAAAAATCCCCCTGCGTCAGGTATTGCTCATGACGCTGCGTCATGCGGTAAAAAAGGCTCACGGAGAGCGGAAAACGGAAGCCCTCCGGAGCATCGCCCGGCTGGACGGGCAGCAAAAGCGAAAGGAGCTTTTCACCATGGAAAAACTGACGGAATACCTTCCCTTCCTGATCCCGCTGGTCATCCTGCAGCTGAGCCTGCTGGCCTATGTGCTGCATCATATTCTGACGCATAACACCTATAAGCGCGGCACCCGCCTGATGTGGACCGTGATCTCGATCGTGCTCATGGGCTTTGTCGGGCCGATCCTGTACCTGGTGTTCGGCCGGGAGGACAGCTGATGGATATGCTGAGGATCACCGGCCTGAAAAAGCGCTTCGGGGATAAGGAAGTGCTCAGGGGGCTGGAGCTGTCCGTTCCGGAGCACAGCATTTTCGGCCTGATCGGCCGGAACGGCGCCGGAAAGACCACAACGATGAAAACGGTGCTCGGCCTGCTGAAGGCGGACGCCGGGGAGATCGCCGTCGCCGGGGAAAAGGTTTCCTACGGCCAGACGGGAACCAACCGTCATATTGGCTATCTGCCGGACGTGCCGGAGTTCTATCCCTGTATGAACGCGCGGGAATACCTTGCCTTCTGCGGCGAGATCACCGGCATGAGCCGGAGCGATATCCGCGCCCGCGGCGACGAGCTGCTGAAGCTGGTCGGCCTGGAGGGCGAAAAGCACCGCATCCGCGGCTTTTCCCGCGGCATGAAGCAGCGTCTCGGCATAGCCCAGGCACTGCTGAACCGGCCGAAGCTGCTCATCTGCGATGAGCCCACCTCAGCCCTGGACCCGGTCGGCCGCAGGGAGCTGCTGGAGATCCTGAAGGCCGCGCGCGGGGAGACCACCGTGATCTTCTCCACCCACATCCTGGCGGACGTGGAGCGCATCTGCACCGACGTCGCCTTTCTGGAAAACGGCAAAGCGGAGCTGCAGGGTCCCCTGGAGGGCATCCGCGCGCGGTACCGCCGGGATGAATACCTGCTGGAGGTGGAAAACGAAGCGGATCTGCCCCTGCTGCTGCAGGCCTTTCCCGCCCTGGAGCCGGCCGGGGAAAACCTCCTGCGCCTGCGCGGAAAGGAGCAGGCGGTGTTTGATGTGCTGGGCTTTGTAACGGAACGCCGGATCCCGCTGCTGAAAATGGAGCGGACGGAACCGACGCTGGAAACGCTGTTCATGGAGGTGGTCGGGAAATGAGAGCCTTCCTTGCCTGTATCAGAAAAGAAGGCCTGGAGCTGCTGCGCTCCGGCCGCCTGCTGATCCTGCTGCTGATCTTTGTTTTTCTCGGCATCCTGAATCCCGCCACGGCCAAATTGACCCCGTGGCTGCTGGAGACGATGGCCGGTTCCCTGGCCGGGAGCGGCATCACCGTGCACGCGGTGAACGTCACCGCGCTGGATTCCTGGATGCAGTTTTTCAAGAACATCCCGCTGGGGCTGATCGCCTTTATCCTGCTGGAAAGCGGCATTTTCACCGGGGAATATCAGTCAGGCACGCTGATCCTGTCCCTCACAAAGGGGCTGGACCGCCGCACAGTACTCCTGTCCAAGGCCGCCGTGCTCTGCGCGCTGTGGACGCTGTGCTATTGGCTTTGCTTCAGCGTCACCTATGCCTATTCCGCGTTTTACTGGGATAATGCCGTTGCTCGGCACCTGCTGCTCTCCGCGGTCTGCTGGTGGCTCTTCGGCCTGTGGGTGACTGCCCTGACTGTTTTCTTTTCCGCCGCGGCGAAGACCGGCACGGCCGTCCTCGCCGGCACGGGCGTCTGTGTTCTTGTCTCCGTCATGCTCGGTATGCTGCCGAAGCTGAAGGCTTATCTGCCTTCCTTCCTGACGGACGGCTATTCCCTCGTCAGCGGCCTTGCCGCCCCGCGGGAATTCCTCCCGGCGGCCCTCATCGCGCTCGCCCTGGGCATCCTTGCCCTGGCGTGCAGCTTCCCCGTCTTTTCCAAAAAGCAGCTGTAAGCCCGCCCCTTTCCCTGCTCCCGGAACAGCTTCCGGGAGCTTTCTTTTCTTCCCGCGTCACCTGTGATACAATGCAGTCGGCATTCTGTCAGGAAAAAGAGCGCACAAAAAGTCGGGAAGTGTCTGCCGTTCCCTGCTATGATACACCTGCAGCAAGCGAAAGGAGCAAAGTCCATGCAAGGATGGATCGACGGGATCAGGGCATCCATGGATTATATCGAAGCCAACCTGACGGAGGACCTGCAGATCGACGGCATCGCCGCCGTGGCCGGCCTGTCCCCGTTCTACTATCAGCGGATCTTCGGCGCCCTGTGCGGCATGACCGTCGGCGAATACATCCGCTCCCGCCGGATGTCCCTTGCGGCGCAGGATCTTGCCCGCACAGAGGAAAAGATCATCGGGATCGCGCTGAAGTACGGCTACGACTCCCCGGACAGCTTTGCCCGCGCGTTTCAGCGCTTTCACGGCATCTCCCCGTCCGATGCCCGCGAGCCCGGTGCGGCGCTTCGTTCCTTTGCGCCGCTGCATATCAAAATCTCATTGGAGGGTGGCAGTATGCTGGATTACTCTATTGTCGAAAAAGCGCCTTTTACGATCGTCGGGGTCAAAAGGCCCTTCAACTCGGACACAAGCTATCAGGAGATCCCGAAGTTCTGGGATGAATGGCTCGCGCAGGGCGAGAGCCGGCCGGTCATGGGCATGTTCGGCGTCTGCGTGGATGCCGGCGGAAAGGATTTTGACTACTGGATCGCGGATATCTATCTGCCCTGGAAGGACGTGCCGGAAGGCTGTGAAACAAAGCTGATCCCCGGCAGCCTGTGGGCGCAGTTCCCCTGCACGCTGAAAACACTGCAGTCCGTCAACACCCAGATCTGGTCGGAGTGGCTCCCCTCGCTGCAGGGCTATACCCTGGGCGGCGATTCTTCGCTGGAGATCTATCTCCCGCAGAATGAAAAAGGCGAAATGCCGGTCTATATCTGGGTCCCGCTCAAAAAAGCATAAGGCTTCATTCCTTCGCGCCGCCGCCGGGCGGCGCTTTTTGGGTGTCCCGGAGGAGCGCGCCGAAAGGGACCGTATCCGCGATCACTTTGCCTGAAGCTCCCGCGTCCCATGCCGCCGGAAAATAGCCGGCGGTATTTTTCTGAAGAAAAGCTGTATTTCGCCGGATAATGCGGTTATAATTCTTTCAGAATGAAACCAGCTGCCGGAATAAGGAGGAACTTTCCATGAGACAAGCTTTTATGTGCAGCCTGATCCGCCGCGGGATCCTGGGCGGCGGCCTGTACCTGGACGGTCAGGCCTTGACTTACAAAACACAGAAACTGACCGTGGATGCCAGATACCGGAACCTGGTCCTGCCCCTGAAGGAGATCCGGGAGGTCACCTGGCAGGGCGTCCTCCCCGTCGCTGCCTTCCGTATGGCTGACGGTGAGGAATATCGGTTCCTTATCTTCAACAAAGGCCGCTTCATCCGGTGCTTTGAGGAATATTGGAAGAGGGCTCCGGAGAATGGATAAATTTCTGTGGCTGTTGATTATGGTCCCCGTCAGCGCGCTGCTCACCGGGATCGGGATCTTCGCCCTGCGGCGGCAGAAGCCCATGTGGTTCTGGTCCGGCTCCGAGGTCCGCGCGGAAGAGATCGCCGACGTTCCCGCCTATAACCGCGCCAACGGCGTTATGTGGATCGCTTATTCGGCCGTCTTCTGGCTGAGCACTTTGCTCGGCCTGTTTGACATGCGCGCCGCCGGCTGTCTGCTCCTCGTCTGGGCCATTCTCGGAAGCATCCTTCTGATCGTCTGCTACCTCAGGATCTATGAAAAGTACCGCGTCAAAAAATGAGGCGCTCCCGGAAAGGAGAAGGGGTATGGCCGGAAAACAGCAGGCGGTGTTTCATCTGCCGGGCCTGTTTGAGTTTTACGATTTCTATCAGGTGTTTTTCCGGGTCTTTTCGGAGCACCGGGATTTCTTTTACCCGTGGGCGCGCGTCGGCTCCGTTTACGGAGCGCCGGCGGATTCCCTGTGGGCCGGCGGCCGGCTGGAGGAAGGCGGCGCGGCCGCTGAGGAAGTGCTTTCCCTGCTCGGGAAATACGGCATTTCCGCCCGGCTGACCTTCAGCAATTCCCTGCTGGAGCCAAAGCACCTGGCCGATGAAAAATGCAGCCGGCTCTGCAGGCTGTTTGAGGAAAAGGGCGCCGGCGTCAACGGCGTGATCGTCCATTCGGAGCTCCTGACGCAGTACCTCCGGGAAAAATACCCGGGGCTTTATCTCGTTTCCTCCACCACCAAGGTCCTTACGGATTTCGAAGCCTTCCGGCAGGAGCTGCGCCGGAAGGAATTTGCCTTTGTTGTTCCGGATTTCCGGCTGAACAAACAGCTGGAAAAGCTGAACACGCTTTCACAGAAAGAGAAGGAGAAAACGGAATTCCTGGTCAACGAGTGCTGCTGGACAGGCTGCGCGGACCGCAGGGCCTGCTACGAAAGCGTCAGCCGCCGGGCGCTGGATCCTTCCGCGCCTGAGCATGTGTGCGCCGCCCCGGGCGGCAGCGAGGGCTACCGCTTCTCCCGCGCCATGAAAAGTCCGGCCTTCATCAGCCGGGACGATATCCTGAACACATACCTCCCCGCAGGCTTTTCCCAGTTCAAGATCGAGGGCCGCAGCCTCGGCTCGGCCGTCCTGCTGGAGTTCCTGCTGTATTATCTGACGAAGCCGGAACATCACCTGGAGATTCGTGAGCTGATCTATCTGGACAGCAGCCTGGATCTGTTCTGAATACAGCCTCCATTGGACTTGAGCGCCTGTCCGTCGGGGGAACGCGCCCCGGCAGACGGCCAATACAAACGGACCCAAACCGTCCTCTTCTTTATTGTCAACCTTTCATCTCTTTCCGGTTGACAATCTTTTTCTTTCCTGCTACAATACGCGCCGGAAAAACATAAGCCGCCTCCGGGCGGCTTTTGAAAGGCAGCGGTCTTCAATGAGCACGGCAGCAAAGAAAAAACCGCCCTTCCGGACGGAGGACCTGGCATATATGGCGATCGGGGCAGCCCTGACGGCAGTCTGCTCCTGGATCACGGTTCCTTCCGCGGTCCCCTTCACGCTGCAGACCTTCGCCGTATTTATGGTGCTGGGGCTGCTGGGCGGACGCAGGGGCACCGTGTCCATCCTTCTGTATATCCTGCTGGGCGCCGTCGGCCTGCCGGTCTTTTCCGGCTTCCGGGGCGGCCCCGGCATCCTGCTGGGCAACACCGGCGGCTACATCGCCGGCTTTCTGCTGTCCGGCCTGATCTATCGGGCGCTGCAGCGCTTTGCCGCCAAAGGCGTCTGGGCGGAAGCCCTTGTCCTTCTTGCCGGGCTGCTCGCCTGCTATGCCTCCGGCACCGCCTGGTTCATGGCAGTCTATACCCGCACACAGGGAGCGGTGACGCCGGGCACGGTGCTGTCCTGGTGCGTCATTCCCTTCATTCTGCCGGATCTTGCCAAGCTGGCGCTGGCGCTGCTGCTGACCGGGCGGCTCCGCCGGGCGCTGCATTTGGACTGACCGGGAATCTTACAGCTGTATATGGATCTCCCCGGAGGACAGGGCCATCAGGCTCCCGTCCTCTTTTTTCACGATCAGGTGACCGGACTCGTTCAGGTCTGTCGCTGTGGCGCGGAAGTCTTCCTCGCCCGGGCGCAGCACGGTGACCGTTTTCCCGAGCATGCCCAGCCGCTGCCGGTAAGCCGCCAGGATTTCCTTTTGCGTCGGAATATGCTCCCCGAGGATCCGGTTGACGATCCCCGCGGCCAGGCGGCAGCGCGCGGCCGGGATCTTCCCCTCCGGATCGATGCTGCCCACGATGGGCCGGAGCTCCCCGGCAAAGTCCTCCGGTTTGCTGCGCACGTTGACACCGATGCCCAGCACGATCCAGCCGATGCTCCCGCTCTCGAAATCCATTACGCCCTCGGTCAGGATCCCGCAGATCTTTTTCCCGTCCAGCAGCAGGTCGTTGATCCATTTGACGGAAGGCTTCTTCCCCGTGACCTCCTCCACAGCTTCGCACACGGCAACGGCGGCCCAGGTGGTCACGAAGGCAAGGTTTTCAAAGGGCAGCTTTTCCGGCCGCAGGATCAGGCTCATGTACAGTCCTCCGGCAGGCGAGGAGAAGCTGTGGTCATACCGGCCCCTTCCTCCTGTCTGTTTTTCGGCGATCACCACGGTGCCGTGGCCGGCTCCGGCCACCGCCAGCTCCTTGGCCGTGCGGTTGGTGGATTCCAGGCAGTCGTACACCCGGATCAGGTCGGCCCCGGGCCTTGTTTCCGGCGTCAGCCAGGGGCGGATCCCCGGCACGGTCAGTCTGTCGCTCTCCGCCGAGAGGCAGTAGCCCCGGTGGGTCACCGCGGAGATCTCAAAGCCGTCTCCGCGCAGCTCATCGATGGCCTTCCACACGGCATTCCTGGAAACCTTCAGCCGGCGCGCCAGCTCCTGGCCGGAAACATAATCCCCCCGGCCTTCCTCCAGCAGCTCCAGTACCCGGTTTTTCGTATCCATTCCGTTTCTTTCCTCCCGGCCATGCCGCGTTTTTCTCCCCTGTTATTTCTCCCCGCCCCCGGCAAAACCCTGCCGCGTGCGGGGAGGGGGGTGGCGCAATTAGTGTTTCCCGTCCGCCCCATTTATGGTATACTGTCTGAAACAGCCGCTCCCGCGCGGGAAAAAGGAAGGAAACAAAACCCGATGAGCATTCAGCTGAGGCCTGTTACGGCAGCGGATTACGACGGGATCTTCGCCCTGTGGAACAGCACGGAGCAGTCCCGCCGCGCGATGAATCCCGTGGACGACAGCCGGGAGGGCATCGAAAAATATCTGAAGCGCAACCCGTCCACCTGCTTTCTGGCTTATGATACCGGGGATCCCGATCGGGTCATCGGCGTCATTCTGACCGGACACGACGGCAGAAGGGCCATCGTCCACCACCTGTGCGTCCATCCGGACTGCCGCCGCCGCGGCATCGCCCGCCTGCTCGTGCGGCAGGCCGAGGACGCCCTGCGCCAGGAAGGCATTTCCAAGGTGTTCGGCCTCGTTTTCAAGGACAACGGCCCGGCCAACGCCTTCTGGGAGGAGCAGGGGTATTCCCTGCGCACCAATCTGAACTACCGCAACAAAAGCCTGAACGATCAGGTGCCGAAGGGCGAATGATCCGGCTTTCCATTTGTTTCTGAAGGAGCGATCAGAATGGCAGATATCGGAAGAACAGGCCCCGGGGAGAAAAGCCGGGATCAGGTCATCGTCAGAACCAGCGTCATCGGCATTATTGCCAACGTCTTTCTGGCCGCGTTCAAGGCCGTGATCGGCGTCCTTTCCAACTCGATCGCCGTGATCCTGGACGCCGTCAACAACCTGTCCGACGCGCTTTCCTCCATCATCACGATCGTCGGGACCAAGCTGGCCGGGCGGAAGCCGGATAAAAAGCATCCGCTGGGCTACGGGCGCATCGAGTACCTGAGCGCCATGATCGTTTCCGGCATCGTGCTGTATGCCGGTATCACGTCCTTTGTGGAATCGGTCAAGAAGATCTTCGCGCCGGAGACCCCGGATTACAGCATCATCTCCCTGGTGATCATCGCCGTAGCCGTCGCCGTCAAGATCCTGCTCGGCCGGTACGTAAAGGCCAGGGGCAGGGAGGTCAACTCCGGCTCCCTGGTCGCCTCCGGCTCGGACGCGCTGTTCGACGCCATCCTGTCCTCTTCCGTTCTCGCCTGCGCGGTCATCTTTATGCTCAGCGGGCTTTCACTGGAAGCGTACGTCGGTGTCGTGATCTCCTGCTTTATCATCAAATCCGGCGTGGAAATGATGATCGAAACGCTCAATGAGATCCTCGGCACCCGGCCGGACAAGGAAGTGACGGATAAAGTCAAGTCCATCCTGAAGTCGGATCCCGCGGTCCGCGGCGCTTATGACCTGGTCATGTTCAACTACGGGCCGGACCGGGATTTCGCCTCCGTCCATCTGGAGCTGCCGGACACCATGACCGTCCGGGAGGTCGATGCCCTGACCCGCAGGGTGGAGGACAAGGTATATCGGGAGACCGGCGTGATCCTGACCGGCGTGAGCATGTATTCCTACAACACCGGGGACGACGAAGCGGCGCGCATCCGGAGCGAGGTCTCCAGAATGGTCCTCGCCCACGACTGGGCTGTTCAGATGCATGGCTTCTATATCGACCTGGAAGCGAAGGATATCCGCTTTGACGTTGTCATGAGCTTTGACATCGATCCGCAGGAGGGCCTGAAGACCGTGTATGACGAAATGCACGCAGCCTATCCGGACTACACCCTGCACATCTCTCCGGACGTGGACGTTTCCGTCACGGAGTAAAAGCCCCTGCCGGCCAAAGCACCGCCGGGAAAGCACGCGAATATCCCCCGTCCGCGCCGAAGCAGGATGAAGAAACTGGAAGGAGAGCAGAATGATCCGCATCGAATATGCCGCAGAGCCGGATGAAGAGCTCTGTCAGCTCCTGGACAGGGAGTTCGATCTGTATGCCGGCAGCCACGGAGTCACCTGCAATTATCAGCCCTTTGCCTATATTGCCCGGGACGGTGACCGGTTTGCAGGGATCCTGACGGGAAACGCCTATTACAGGGAAGTCCATATCCGTGACCTGATCGTTCCGGAAGCGTACAGGCGCCGGCAGATCGGCAGCCTGCTGATCCGAAGGGTGGAAGACGACTTCCGGGGCAAAGGCTATGAGAATATCAACCTGAGCACCTACCGGTTTCAGGCGCCCGGGTTTTATCAGAAATGCGGTTTTAAAATCGAATTTGTCAGGGAAAACAAAGAAGACCCCCGGCTGAGCAAGTATTTTTTCGTAAAATACTTTGACTGAGGCCGGGAGTCCGTATTTCCTTACCAGCTGTAAGGCTTTCGCTGATAATCCATATACATGCATTCTTT